>Ga0209676_1001550_pt1 | contig 20659 bp, 17 predicted proteins | sample AraplaCvi_mLB_r2_FD_184282 | JGI IMG/M metagenome (GOLD analysis project Ga0209676, IMG submission 184282) | Arabidopsis root microbial communities from North Carolina, USA - plate scrape MF_Cvi_mLB_r2 (SPAdes) (version 2) | ecosystem: Host-associated > Plants > Roots > Endosphere | place: USA... | reverse complement strand
GCTCACCGACCAGTTTCAGGAATTGCTTGGGCTGGTCGCTGCGCGACGCCGGCCACAGACGCGTGCCTGAGCCGCCGCACAGGATCACCGGATAGATCGAAGCCAAGATATGTCCCCACACACTTTAGACCCCCGCATCGAACAAACTATCGCGCGAGCTTGACGGCGCTGCGCGGTCAAATCGGCAATATTTCATCCGCCATGGCGGCTCTTTACGGAGGCTGCTGCTCCCTCAATCGGTTGAAATGTATTGCCGATTGGCAGAAGGCGGCTTCCGCTGGACAGCTACCGAGCGGGCACTAGGGTTGTCCTCAGTGGCTGGCGGGTTCCATCTGGCCAGAAAGCCGTTTCGCAGGGAATGAACATAGATCGGCGCCCCTTAATCAACGCTCTTCTAGGCGCCGGTGCCTGGGGTCCAGCCATTGGAACAATCGCGTTGCCACGCGTCTTCACTAGGATAGCGGTTGAGCCCTTCAGTCAGGGAGAAAATGTATCTTTTGGATTGGCCATCAGATGAAATATTGCCGCATACGCGTTTCTCACCACTCGATTCACTAATAATCTCGTTGGCGAAAATAGAATCTTCAGGGAACTTCCTGTGGGCAAGGCCCAGAAGCGCCATTTCTGACGAATTCATATAACTTTGCGCAGGGGCGGCGGCCGTCTGACTTGCGTTGTTGTTGCTACTCGTTTGTGGATCTGAGCAACTTGAAGTGACTACGCCCATCAGAAAGCAAGCCGTGTAGAGGCCGATTTGAGGTTTGAATTTGCGAATATGCATGTATCGACCTCGCGCTTGACTTTATATTTTCTCGTTACGATGAATGGTCGGCGAGAAGGCTTTGATATATTTCGGAATTTACTAACTTAGCCGCCCGGCATTATGCTGGAGTGTGGACTTGGCTGCAATTTGCTTGGAAATATTGCGCCATCTCCGCGATTGAAATGCGCCCGTCGACGCCCCAATGGTGCATTCTATCACGGTATTTTTGAATGAAGAGGCTAACCATGCCAGAGGCGTGATCTGGCGCCTCTAAAGAGGCTTGGGTGTCACGCATTCGGACAGCAATAGCGCTACCGCGAAAAAAGGTTGGTTAACAACTGCGGCGGACGGTTGTTTGCGGAACGCTGATTTAGTAAAGGCTTCCTAAATCATCGGGCAAAGACCCGGCACATACACTGGTGGGGACCACGTGCTGATCGTATCTAATCCGTCAGCGGAACAGCGAAACTGCGTCGTGAAATCGTCGCCAGTCGCCAAAGATCCGCTGAAACGAGCGATGGATATTCTGGTGGCGGGCGGCGCACTGCTGTTTTTCGCGCCTCTCCTGGCGCTCGTCGCCATCCTGATCAAGTTGGAATCGCCAGGCCCCGTACTGTTCCGGCAGTCCCGCGGAGGGCTGAACGGCCAAGCTTTCACGATCTTCAAGTTTCGTTCGATGCGATGCCAGGAGAACGGGACAAAAGTCGTGCAGGCCAAGCGTGACGACGACCGGATCACGACGATCGGCCGCATCATCCGTAAGACCAGCATTGATGAGCTTCCCCAGCTCCTCAATGTGCTGAAGGGCGACATGTCGATCGTCGGCCCTCGTCCGCACGCCTTGGCGCATGACGAGCAGTACGGCGCGGTGATCGCCAACTACCACCTGCGCTTCCGCGCGCGTCCTGGTCTGACTGGATTGGCCCAGATCAAAGGCCTTCGTGGCGGCACCAGCGCGGTCGAGGCAATGGCCGCGCGCATCGATGCGGACAACGAATATATCGAGCGCTGGACCCTGGGCGGCGACGTCAAGATTCTGTTGATGACGGTGCCGCACCTGCTGATGGCCGAAAACGCCTACTGATTGCTGAGGCCGTGGCGGCGTCGACCGCCGCCGCCGGGGGATTTCGATGCAGACCGTTCTAGTTGCAGGCGGCGCCGGCTATGTCGGTTCGCACACTTGCTTGGCTTTGGCTGAGGCTGGATTTCGGCCTGTAGTGTTTGACGATCTCTCCAACGGGCACCGCGAGCACGTCCAGTGGGGAGCTCTCGAGGTCGGCGATATCCGCGACGCGGCTCGTCTCGACGCGGTGTTCTCAGCGTATAAGCCCGTGGCGGTGCTACATTTCGCAGCTCGCATCGAGGTCGGTGAATCCGTTAAAGATCCCGGCGCGTTCTTCGACAACAATGTTGGCGGCGCCATCACGCTGATCGAGGCTGCGCGTCGCGCTGGCGTGAGCGCCATGGTCTTTTCGTCGACCTGCGCGACCTTTGGAGATCCTGTCAGCCTGCCAATGGCGGAAAATCACCCGCAGGCGCCGCTCAATCCCTACGGCCGCAGTAAGCTGATGATCGAGCAGGCCCTGGCCGACTATGATCGCTACGTCGGTTTCAAGAGCTCGGTGATGCGTTATTTCAACGCCGCCGGCGCGGACGCCCTGGGCCGCATCGGCGAATGGCATGAGCCCGAGACCCACGCCATCCCGCTGGCTATTCAGGTGGCGATGGGGCAGCGCTCCCACTTCACGATCTTCGGCGACGACTACGACACTCGTGACGGAACGGCTGTACGCGACTACGTGCACGTTCTGGATCTCGCCGACGCCCATGTCTCGGCTTTGCGCCGTTTGCTTGCTGGGGGCTCTTCGGAATCCTACAATCTTGGCACCGGGACCGGGACGACCGTGCGCGAACTCGTTGACGGCGTGGGCCGGGCGGCCGGCAAGCGCCTTCCTGTACAGATGGCTGCGCGACGTGCCGGCGATGCGCCTGTTCTGGTCGGGGACAACGCCAAGGCGCGCGAACAGCTTGGCTGGAAGCCTTCGCGCGATCTGGACACGATACTTTCGAGTGCTTGGCGCTGGCACCAGTCGCAGGCTGTGATCAGCTCAGAGTGACGCCGTCAGAGGCGATAACGCGGAAGTGGTTCTTCCAGGCGCCTTTGAAGTTCACGTTGAGGTTGATGTTCGTGCAGCGCTTGATCGTTCCGATCTTGGGAACGTCGCTGGCTGTATTCGACGGATCGCTCAGGCGCAATCGGGCAGTAATGTCACTCGCGCCGAGCATCCAGACGAAATTCCCATTCTGCTTAACATCTAGGCCATACAGGCCTGCATCGGCTTTAGACCCAAGGGCGAGGTCTGAAGATATGCTCACATTTCGGATTCTATTGTTCTTAACCGTCCCGCCTTCATCGTAGTCGCGGATAACGACTGCAATGCCGGATTGGGCGACGCCTTTGACGCCCATGATCTTGATATCCTCAACGTCGCCTGAGGGCGCGTCCGGGGCCCCTTTGGACCTGTACACCTTGATGCACGAGGCAACCGCCGAGCGCACCGTGCAGGGGTGCACCGTGACTCGTCTGATCGCGTCGGGATCGTTCTTCATGAAGTGATCGGCGGCTTCGGATCCAATAGCGATGCAGTCATCGCCGCTTTCTATTCTACCCGGCCACACCTCGATATCTTCGCCATGATAGATATGAATGCCGTCTTGAAAGCGATCGGTGCCATTGTAAACGTTGATATTCTTGGCCTGTATACGTCTTCCTCCGATGTGAAATCCCCAAGAGCTATTCCCCCTGCGGTGAATGGCGTTAAGGTTTTCAAGTATTAGGTCTTCGCAATATATAAAACCGAATATATGGGCCGGAGCGGATTTTCCGTTCGGATCGAATGTACCGTTGCTAACTCGAATATTTTTGCTATTTCCGTAAAACGTCTTGTTGTTGAATTTCGGAATAACGCGAATTACAGAATTCGTTGAGGCGTCGTGGCCGTTGCTGAGTTTCTTGACTACCGAGCGGCCAAAGTCGAGCCAGACATCCGATCGCGCAATGATCCCGTCCGTTCCATAAACGCCCGTCGGGAAAAGCAGGCGCGTGCGGAGGTTGTGGCCTTCACCTCCGAGAGATTCAGAGATGGCTTCTATAGCGTCGTTAATGGCGGCGGTTTCGTTCGGCGCGGACGACTGTCGGCCGGGGAGGGGCGACCCGCCAGCCCCATGAATGCCGAGACGGTCGGCTTGAATTGTCCCGCCCTTGTTGTCACGCACCAGGCGCTGGAGGGATCTGTCGGTGATCTTGTTGATATAGAACGTCGCGACGGCGGCGAACCCGGATGTCAGGAGTTGACGCCGGTCGGGCAAGATAATGCCAGGGTTATCCATTGGACCTAGTTCACCCGTTCACTCGCCAGCTCGAGGCTCGCGTTCGCCTATCGAAATTACTGAACGTGTCGATCGCGAGGCAAGAAGCATAACCGTGAAGGCGGTTTCGAACCCGTGCGCCAGTTTAAAGCGTGGCGATTGAGATCGCAGGCTCAAGCTTGAGGCCGTGGCGGGTGATTTCGGAGCAGACAGCCGCGCCAACCATGCTTCGCCGCCTGTCTTGAAAGGGGACGCTTACGGTCTTGCGGCCCTGCTTGGCATAATCCGGGAACGGGTATGCCCCTCGATAACAGTCCCGCGGCGAGAAGCCGCGAGGCCTGAAATCGTGGGGCATCCGCGTCTTATTTCGTGAGGAAGCCAGAGAGCAACTCAATGGCCCGGTAGCTGGCGCGTTCCACGGCGTCGATCGTGTTCGAGCCGTTGTGCGAGCCGAAAATGCAGCGGTTAAGGTCGCGCAGCGGCGACGTCGCGGGCAGCGGCTCCACCTCGAAGACGTCGAGAGCTGCCGAATAGACCTTTCCCGACTGTAGCGCGGCGACCAGCGCGGGTTCGTCGATAAGCGGGCCGCGCGCGACATTGACGACGCGGACGCCGTCCTTGGCCTGGGCCAGGGTCTCGGCGTTGAGCATGTGCTGATTGGCTTGGGTCAGCGCGCAAGTGAACGCCAGGAAGTCGGCTTCCTCAATGCGATCTGGCCAGGCGGCGATCTGGACGGCTTCCAACCCGGGCGGCGGGGAGGTGAAGCCGGGGTCCCAGGCCACGACCTTCATGTCACAGGCCAGGGCGCGTCGAGCAAGATTGCGGCCGATATCGCCCAGGCCGATGAGGCCGAGCGTGCGCCCATTGAGCGAGATGCCGGCCGGCTTGGGCCATTGGCCGGCGCGAATGCCGCGATCGATATCGAAGCTCTCGCGCGCGAGGGCCAGGACATAGGACAGGGCCAGGTCGGCCACTTCGCCGCCGAACATGTTCGGGGTGTTGGTGATCGGAAGGCCGAGGGCGCGCGCAGTCGCGAAATCGACATTGTCGACGCCGATGCCCCACTTCACCGCCGCCTTCAGCTGGCCGGCCTTGCCGGCCTTGAACACCTCGCCCGTGGCGGGGTCGTCGCCGATGATCCATCCGTCGTGCTGGGGAACCAGTTCAATGAGTTCCTCCACGGAGAGGACCTGCACCACGTTGGCCGCAGTGACTTCCCAGCCGAGCGCATCGAACTGCGGCTTGAAGCGAGCAATCTGCCGCAGCATCGGCGGGCAGGTGACGAGAATGCGCATTATTGGGTCTCACTTTCCGGGCGCTTGCCCTGGTAACGTGCCACGGCCTCGGCGATCATCCAGTCCTCGGCGTCATCAATGTCCGCGGATTCAAGCTTGGGAATCTCGTGCATGATCGGCGTCTTGCCGATGCGAGCATTGGTGGCTGCGAAGCTCTCGCGCGAAAACAGGTAGAGGTTGGAATTTTCCTCGAACCAGGGCTCGAGGTCCTGAGTGCGGATGAGGTTGTTGGGGTCGTGATTCACCGCGCTTCCGTCGGCGCGATAGAAGCGCGTCTGGAACTTGTTGACCGTGAAAAGCGAGTCCGTTGGGCCCGACGCCTTGGCGGTCCGATACTTCTCGATCGCCGCTCCCATGGTGGCGGACGAAAGGAGCGGATTGGTCGTGTGGGTCATCAGGTATGCGTCGGCGGAGACCGCCGCCACATCGTCGGCCAGCACGAGGTTCATGCTCACGAAGTCGCCGCAGAGCTCGGGTTTGCGGTCACGGATCAAAACCTTGCCGCCGTATCCGTCCTCAAGTCCGTTTTCACGCAGAATTTCGCGCGCGTCCGTATTGATGACCACCAGATCCACGCCGGAGGTTTCCAGCAGGTTGTCGAGTATCCAGCGAAACAGCGGCTTGCCCGCAAAGTCGCGGAAGTTCTTGGAAATGACGCGTGCGCTGTGAGCCTTCATAGGCAGGAGCGCTACCAGTCCGTAGTGCTCATCTTTTTTCGACATAAGTTTCTCCGGCGTCATTTAGGGTAGAAATAGGCGTCTCTCTGAAGTCCGGAGAGCTGCCTGTGTTCGTTATTTCCGCAATAGGTTCCGAAATACTGCATAAATCTGAAAAGCACGATCTCGATGGCGTATTTATGAAGAACGCGGTCCTTAATGGCTTGCCTGCAATCCCAGTAGACGCCTGCCAGGAAGTAACGAATAAACTGCGGAAGGCCCACGTGAAATTCTGGCCTGATGTTTCTCAAGGCGATGGCTTCGCGTTCATAGCGAATTTTCACCTTCTTCCAGGTCTCATCATGAATATGTAGAACTGATGATTCCGCGACGTAGCCGATCTTCCGGCCCGCTGCCAAAAGGCGTTTGGCCAGATCCATGTCCTCAAGGCCTGTCAGGGACTCGTCGAACGGGAATTCCTTCCAAGCGCTCTTGAGGAGCGCGGAGTTGGCGTTGTTGCAGAATATATCGTCTCGCGGGAGCTGGCTGTTCATCGGGTAGTATTTCTTGAACAGCTGACGCTCGGAATATTTGGTCGGGCCAAAGCCCTCCTGGCGTCCGTACACGTATTCGATCGCACCCTCTTGAAGGGGGGCGATAAGATCCGCAAGCCAGCGGGTCCCGACAGGAATGCAGTGACCGCTGATAAAGATCAGGCAGCGTCCGAGGGCCGCGTCGCAGCCGACATTGAGAGAGCGGCCAAAGGTGAAATCTTCTTTGCGAATATGGACGACGCGGCATCCATGGTCTTTGGCGATGGACAGAGTGTCGTCAGTCGAGCCTGAATCCACGATCACGGTCTCGATCAGTCGACCATCTATATCTTGCTGGCTGATGGCCTCCAAAAGCTTGGGGAGCCAACGAGCTTCATTTAATGTCCGAATAATGACACTAGCTTCCACGCAGTCCCCCACCGATCGCGCAGACAGCTCTTAGCAGAGGAGGGCGAAGGTTCAACCCTACGAGCAGGGTTTAAATGATAAATCGTCCTTAACGCTCACTATGCGGCGGCCCCCATATGAATGCCCACGATATTTTGAATGTTCGTGCGGCGCCAATGCTGAGGTTTGATGCGTCGCGCGAGCCTGTGCATGTGATTAAGACCTTCTTGCATGTGTGAGTTGCACGCACGCCGCGTGGAGGGCACGTCCGGCCTCAGATGCCTGGTCGTCGTTCAACGTGGCGAGCCCAGTTTGATTTTTGGATGAGTACTTCCCTTTTCACCTGTAGCCGGCGTATTGACGCGCGCGTGTGATATCGCCGCTTTAGAACTATGGAATGGTCGTGAAGCTCCAGCAGCTTGTCTTGAATGCGTGGCGCTCAGCGACGTTGATGACGTGGGCCAGCCTGACGGTCCGTATCGGCGGCCTGGCCATGCTGCTCCCGATCGTCGTCTCGCATATGGCGACGGCTGAAGTCCTCGTCTGGCAGCTGCTGTCGACGATCACGATGCTTATAAATCTCACGGATTTCGGCTTCAGCCCCACCTTCGCGAGGATCATCGCCTTCGCGCGCGGAGGGGGCAGTGTGGCGGAGCTCTCCGCGGCAGGTTTGATGGCTGGCGGTCAGGTGCAGAAAGGCGGGCCGCCGCTGGAAATACCCGCGGTCCTCCAGGCGCAGAAGATCGTCTATCGCGTAGTGATCATCGGCGCGATGGCGATTGCGCTTATCGGTGGCGCCGCGGCATTGAGTCAGCCGATCTCGCGACTGGCCGCGCCTGCGGAGGGGTGGATTGCTGGTCTGCTCTCGGCGGTGGCGGGCCTTTTCATAATCGCCAATGGCGCGAACGTCAGCATTCTTACCGGCTTCGATCGCATCGCGACGGCGCGCCGGCTGGATGCGGTTCTCGGCGCGCTGCAGCTGGGATCCACCTGTATCGTCGCCGTGCTGCACGGCGGTCTGGTCGCGATCGTGGGCTGCTACAGCGCCTGGACGATCCTGCTCTACGTCGCCAATGCCTATAACGTGCGCCGCCTGGAGATCGAGCCGTTCACCAAGGGCGCGCACGCCGACGCCGAACTGCTCGCGGCCGTCTGGCGGTCCGCCTGGCGCAGCGGTGTCGGTATCCTGATGAGCACCGGCATCATTCAGGCGAGCGGCTTGGCTTACGCCCAGATCGCCGCACCGGCGGACGCTGCCGCTTTCCTCTTGTTGCTGCGAGGCATCACGGCAGTCAGCCAGGTCGCCCAGGCGCCCTTCTATTCCAAGCTTCCCGCCATGGCCGCCTTGCGGGGAAGGGGGGAAATTGCGGAGCTGACAAAGGTTGCGATGCGCGGGATGCGCTTCGCCACGTGGATATTCGTGGCAGGCGCGCTAACCCTGGTTGCAGCTGCGCCGCCGCTGCTGGCTATGATCCACAGCTCGGTGCATCTGCCCGCCTATGAAATTTCCGCCGTGCTGGTTCTGGCGTTTTTCGTCGAGCGCTACAGCGCAATGCATATCCAGATCTACTCGCTGACCCACCACATTGTCTGGCATGTGATGAACGGCGTCACCGGCGTGCTGATGATCGTCTACGCACTGATCTTCTACCCGCTGATGGGCCGCATTGCGCTGCCCCTGGCCATGCTCCTGGGATATCTGACCTTCTTCGCTTGGCGCGGTTCGTCCCTATCGTTGCGTAGCCTCGGCTGCGACCGCATGGAGTTCGATCGTCAAACCACGTTATGGCCAGCTTTGGTTCTGGTGGTCGCGCTTGCCGGGCTCTACCTGGTCCTGTAGCAAACGTGTTCGCGATCCCGCTTTGAAACCGGCGCAGAAATATATCTTGGATCGAGGAATAATACTCATGTCTAAGGAAGCGGGGTGACGCATGTCTTCGGGGTATTTATTCCTGTTGATGTTTTTGTGCCTGTTGTCCTTTGCTGCGATCCGCTTTGAGGGCGCGCTCTCAAAGGGACTGAAGTGGAATCAATCGCCCTACACCTGGTTCGTGGCAGGCTGGATTCCAGGGCTGATTTTGCTCGTCCTGCCCATCTACGACTATCCGGAAGAGTTCACATTCTCGGACGCGGCCTATGTCGGCGGTGTTCACGCCTGTTTCGTGTTCGGGATGCTGATGTCAGCGGTGTTCAGACACAAAACGGCGGACCGCAGCATACCCGGCGGCGTGTCATATCTCTTGCCCAACATCGTTCTAGGCATGATCGTTGTGGGGGTAATCGGGCAAGTCCTGTATGCTGCTGATGCGCAGATGAGTGGTAATATTTCTTTCGGTCAGCGCGTATTGGGGGGGGATTTTCAGGCCATCAAGAATCAGTATCTTGATATTAATGCAAAATCTGCTCTACTTGGGCCATTCTTTATCGCAAACAACTATATTTGCGCACTCGGGCAGATTGGTTTGATCGCTTTTAGCGTTGCGTCGTCCCGGCATCTTTCGTGGGGCGCAAAACAACCCCTGCTGAAACCTTTTGTGATAGTTCTGTTCTTGCTGATGGCATTCAACTCGTTATTCGTCAGCGGGGGGCGTCTTTCGCTCATGCTGACGGCATTGTTCGTAGCGATTCCGTGGACGCTGCCCGGCAGGCCGAAGAAGGTTCAGTCAACGCAACGCATGAAAATTCCCTTGAAATGGGTGGTCGCGGGTGGCGTCGCGATCGTGGCGGTTGTTTATCTGTCCACCGCATTTGTGAGCGGAAGAATTGGCCGACACGACGTCAGTGTTGACCTGCAGCTTACTCACCGCGCGCGATTTACGGAAACCGTCGAGAATCTAGTCGGTGATAATCGTTCAGTGCGGAACAGCCTATTTCAGGCAAGTTATCTGTCCACACCGCTGCCGACGCTCACTCGCTATCTCCATCAAGACGATAAGTGGTTCCCTCCACACTATGGGAACATGAATTTCAGTGTACTTTACCAACTACTAGGAAAAGTCATTCCTGGCTTCGAGCCGGAGGCGGAGGCCGCCATCCAGGCATCCAACGCGCCGCTCCTGAATGCGGGCTACTTCAGCAACGTATGGACGACGATGCTACGCGAAGTGCTTGTCGATTTCGGCAAAATCGGCGCGCTCATCTTCTTCGTCATCTTCGGCTTCATCTCGGGCATAGCGACTTGGCGCTACTATCGGGGCCCGACCATCGAGCGGGGCATGTGGCTGACGTTCATCCGCTGCCAACTGATCTTCTCGGCCTTCCACTCGCTGCTCTATCACCGTGTGTTTGGTTTCGCGTTGCTGTTGGGCATCCTGGTGATGATGGCGTCGGCGATACCGACGCTGTGGCGCCATAGGCGCGTCACGCCGCGGCGGTTGAGAGTGACCTCGGCCTAACGCTCAAGCCTTGGGGACCTGGCGACGACATGCGTCACCAGGTCTCGGCTAAAATCAACTACGCCCCAGGAACTGGCCGAGCGTCGAGCGGTCGAACACTTCCAGCTTGCCGCCGTCGGTGGCGTTGACGACGCGTCCGCCGAAGGCGGCATAGGCGTCGCGGGCCATGGTGTAGGCGACCTCGCTCTGGAAGAGATCGGGCAGTTGCCATTGGACTCCGCCGGAGAAGTAGCGGGGATCGAAGTGGCTCTCGTCCTTCTCGCCTGCAACGACAGTCTTGTTGGCTGGTCCGCTGGTCGCGAAATTATGGTCTGCGCCAACCAGGGCGACTTCGCGGAAGCCCATGTGGAACGCGACCTGCAGGGCCACGTACGTGACCGTGTGGCCCTCGAAACAGCTCATGGAAACGTCGCGCGCGAATTTCGGCACGTTGGCCGTGTCGAGGAAGGCCACGTTCGGCCGCGAGCGGACTTGGCGGCGTCCGACCCGGCTTAGAAAGAGTGGTATCTCGGTCTCGTTGAAGAAGGGCGCGTTCTGCTCGATCACGAACGGATTGACCGCCACGACCGCGTTCGGGCGGAAAGGCGAGCGTTCGAACAAAAGGTTGATCTTGTTCAGCCCGAAGCAAAACACCCCGTCCAACATCCCGAAATCGACCTTGTTCAGGCTCGGGCCATTGCAGAGAATGACGGCGCGACCACCCGGATGGGTATCCTTCAAGCGCTTGAGCCGGTCGCGCGATCGCCAGGATTCCGGGTCAAGGTCCCAGCCAAGGCGGCTTCGCACGAGGGCGGCGGCGCGCAGATAGGGATTGATGGTCGCGCGAGCGTCGAGAAGCGGATCTTCAGCGGACATGGGGATCGGGTTCCGGTCGATGCGTGTGTTTGGAGAAGCTATTCGGCGCCCTGGATGCTCAGTAACTTAGCCCACGACGCCAGCGCTCTGGCGTTGATGGCGGTGACTGCGGCCCTGGAAAACGCTTGCTGCTGGCCGCGCCGTTGGCGCTTCCAATCGAGCGCGATGGTCATGGCATGGTCGAGGCTCTTCACCATCTCGGCGGTGTCGAAGGCCTGGGCCCGAACGACGCCGTCAGCGGCCGGGATGTATTCCAGTGCGCCAACGTTTGGCGTGGAAACGACGATGCATCCTTCGTTGAGCGCTTCGATCACCGTCAGTCCGAAGGACTCGAAACTGCTGGCGATCACCATGACATCGGTTTCGGTATAGAAGGCGCCGCGTTGGCCGTGATGAACCGCGCCCCGGAACTCGATCTTCACGTGGTCCGCGTGCGGACGATGAATCGCCTGGATCTCTTCGAGATAGGCCTCACATCCGGGGCGAGGAGCGCCGCCGACCACCAGGCGAACCCGGTCTCCGAGGCCTCGCGCGCTCACCCAGGCGACAAAGGCGTCCACAAGCAGATGCAGACCTTTACGAGGGCTGATCTCGGCGAGGAAGGCGAAGGTAACCTGGTCGACATCGGGCGCCTGGGCATGGGACGGCGGTGCGGTCGGGGCCACGAAGTCGGGGATGATGTGCTCCTCCCCGCGTCCACGTGCGGCCTTCACGGTTTCCCGCTGCTCGGCGTTTGAGGAATAGATTACGCCGCTTGCCGCATCGATGAACCGGCGCTCGATCAGCGACAGGTACGGAACCTTCTTGAGGTCCCTGGCGCGGCTGAACTCGACTTGACCAAGGCCGCCGCGGGGCAGGTAGTAGATTTTCTGCCCTTTGGTGCGATGCGCCAGGAGGCGGCCGATGCTCAGCGCATTCTGCCAGGGACCGGTGAGCAGGATCGCCGAATAGTCGGCCATCTCGTCATAGGGAAACGGCGCGGCGACGGAACCGATCTCGGGCAGAACGTCCAGGCGACCGACATCGCGACGGATACGGCCGAGGTCGAAGACGTCGGACGTGACGCCGATCGCAGACAGTTGGTTGGCCATGAGGCGCACCGATTCCGGCGCGCCGCCCCACCCCTGACGAAAATGCTGGACCGCGAAAAGGATCTTCAAGGGCGTCATCTCGGCAAGCCGCGCGGGCATGTTAGAAAGGGCTTCCAAGGCTCTTCAACCAGGCCATCGAGGCCTCGACGCCTTCGTCGAGTTTGACGGTCGGTTCGCCGGTCAGCGCATGGGTGCGTTCCAGGGGCACGGGATAGTCTTCCGTCATCCGAAGAACGCGGCCGGAATCAATCGGAACGCGCCGTCCCAGCCGCGCGGCCACGTCACCGCCCCATCCCATGGCGGACAGCACCGGGATCGGCACGCGTCGAGACGGCTTGCCGGTCATGGCCTTGGCGAAGGCGTCCACCCAGATGCTGGAGTCCATCACAGCATCGGCCGCGTAGAAGACCTGTCTATGAGTCTTCTGCCGGTCCTGGAGCATCAGCGAAACGATCTGCTCGGCCGTGTTGCGCACATAGCCGTAGGTCCGCAGTACGGGCGCCTGGGTCTCTGGATGCAGGTAGTAGCGCTGGGCGATGTACTTCCAGATCGCCGTGGCGAACGACGGGTGATGCGGTCCCCAAATGTTTGCGGGACGCACCGTCAGCCAATGGGTGGGTGTGTTCCACTGGTAGAGCAGAGCCTCGGCATAGGCCTTGGCCTCGCCATACAGCGTGTACGGCTTGTAGTCCAAAAGTGAGCGCGGCTTGTACCCGGGCGCGATCACCAACTGGGTGGAGATGTTCACCAGCGATTCGAGCTGCCCATAGGTGTCGATCGCGCTGAGCAGGTTCTGGGTCCCAGCATGGATCGACGCGAAGTCGCTCCATTCGAAGGCGTAGATCTCGGCCTTTGCCGCCAGGTGGATCACGGCCTGTGGGCGGATCTCCATCAGCGCGGCGGTCAATTGGCTGAGGTTGGTGACGTCGCCCTCGCGCCACTGACCCGCGTGCCGCTCGAAGAGGGGGGCCTTGATGTCGTAGTTGACCGCCTCGAAGCCACGTTCCTTGAGAACGTCCATAACGTGAGACCCGATGAAGCCCGAGCCGCCCGTGACGAGAATGGTGTGCATATCGGTCTGCTCAAACAAGGAGTTACGGGTTGGCCTAGCGCGCAGCGCCGCGTCGGCGACGCAAGGTCAGGACCCTGTAGCCGTCGACGAGAAGCGACTGGACGCGAGGGCCGAAGAGTTTCTGGAGGCGAACCTTCATGACAGCGGTCGCGTGGAGCCAGTGCCAGGCCAAGGGCTTGGGGCGGCCCTGTGTGTCGCAGACCTTACCGAATTCCCGGACCGTGGCCACCTGCGTGGCGGCGCCGCCCGACAGCCCGGCGTCTCCCGCCATGACGGTCGTCGTTGGAAAGAACCTGACGCCGGAATGTTGGGCGGCGCGCGTGAACCATTCGTAGTCGCCAGCGATCCGGTAGGCAGAGTCGAAGCCGCCAATGGTCGTGAAGAGTTCGCGGCGGGCCAGCAGGCCCGTGTGCGGCACGCTCATTCTGTAACGCATCGTGCGCTGGGTCTCTTCCCAGGGGCGGCCGATGACCTCGCTCACAACGCCGGCGGCCGTGACCATGGCGACGCGCGTATACACGAGCCCGACGTCCGAGGGGATATCGGCCAGGACGGATTTCAGCCAGCGCACCGTGTCTGGCTCGGCCAAGTTGTCGTCGCAACCGAGGAACCAGATCCAATCGGCCGTGACATGGTCCAGGGCCTTGTTCCAGGCGTCGTAGATGCCGTTGTCCTTGACGCTGGTCCAATAGGTCAGCTGCTCGGCCCGGCGCTTCAGGATGTCCACCGTCGCGTCGCGCGAGCCGCCGTCTTGCACGACGACCTCGTCGACGGGCGTCCGCTGTGCGGCCAGGCTGTCCAGGCAGGCGTCCAGAGTGGCCGCGCCGTTGTAGGTGGCGATGACGATCGCGATCGTCGGCGCCGTTTCGCTCTGTCGTTGCGCCTTCATGTCGTCCGAGGAACTTTCCATGGCGCTAGCTTGACAGGGTCGGTTTGGACTCGCCGCTCGAGACGAGCGTGGCGAAGCGAAGGAGTGCGTCGTCCGCGGACAGGGTGCGGGCGACCTTGAGCTGCTCCGGATTGACTCCGACCTTGGCCTTGGAGCCCTGCAGGATCGCGGCGGCCATGGCCGCCGGGGCGCCGGAAGGGACCAGCGTCGCGGTGTCTTGGAGAAACTCCGCGAGTTCCGTGCCGGCATCGGCGGCGGCGACGATCGGCTTGCCGCTGGCGAGCATGCCGCCCAGCTTCGAGGGGAGCACCAGGTCCGCCGCGCCGGCGTGCTGGGGCAGGACGTGAAGATCGGCGAAGTTGAGCAGCTCGCACAGCATGTTTTCGGGCTGCAACGGCAGGAACCGAACATTGGGCCCGGCCGTGGCCTGCAGCTTGGCCCGTTCGGGACCGTCGCCGGCGATGACGAACACGATGTCTTCGTGCTCGATCAGCTGGGCGGCGCTTTCGACCACCACATCCAGCGCCTGCTTGAGGCCGATGTTGCCCGCATACAGCACCACGAAGGCGTCGGGCTTCAAGCCCAGTTCGGCGCGATAGCTGTTGGGGCCGGCGAGCGGATAGATCTTCTCCACGTCGACCCAATTGCGGATCACGCTCAGCTTGCCGTCCGGCACGCCCTTCTCGGACAGGCGGTCGCGCATCCGATTGGAGATCGTGACGACATGGTCGCAGGCGCTCAAGGTGACCTTTTCGAAGGCCGCCGCCATGCGCTGCAGCAGGCCCTTCTTGAGGTGTCCCATGGCGAACGCGGCGTCGATCTCGAGGTCCTGAACGTGCAGAACCGTGCGGGCGCCGCTCAGCTTGGCCGCGATCAGCGCCGCCGGGGCCGCCAGAAGGGTAGGCTCGATCATCAGCACCGTATGCGGGCGCCTGGTCATGATCCGTCCCATCACCGCCAACGCCGACGACAAGGCAAAGCTCAACGGCGCCAGAAGACGCCAGACACCCTTCATGTCGTCCCGAAGCACGAGCGGGCAGTGCGTGACGGTAACTTTGCCGTCGCGGCGCGTGCTAAACCCGTTCTTGAACGGCGCTTGCACCTTCCAGCCAGGATAGTGGGGCGGCGTCGTGACGACGTCTACCGTCGCCCCGCAGCGAGCGAAATACGCCCCGATCTCCCCAGTGTAACGGCCGGCGCCCGTGAGTTCGGGCGCATAGTTCATCGAATAGATCAGGAACCGCTGACCACTTAGATCCAGAACAGGAGCGTCCTTGGGGCCGCGATCATCGACAGCGGGCATGCTGGCGGCGGAGATCACGCTGCGGCGCCTCCCGACGCCGTAGTCTGCGACAGATACCAAGCGTAGACGTCGCGCAGCCCGTCCTTCAGCGCGATACTGGGCTTCCAGCCCAGGCCGCGAAGCTTGTCGGCGCTCATGAGCTTGCGGGGCGTCCCGTCCGGCTTGGTCGTATCGGTGATAATCTCACCCTTGAAGCCAACGGCTTCGCAGACCATGCGGGCCAGGTCGATGATGGCGATATCCTCGCCCGACCCGACGTTGACGTGCTCGAAGTCCGAGTAGGTCTTCATCAGGTAGACGCAGGCGTCGGCGCAATCGTCGGCGTTCAGGAACTCGCGACGCGGCGTTCCCGTGCCCCAGATCGTGATGCTGTCGGCGCCCGCCATCTTGGCCTCATGGGCCTTGCGGATCAGCGCGGGCATCACGTGGCTGCTGTTCAGGTCGAAATTGTCGCCTTGGCCGTAAAGGTTGGTCGGCATGGCGCTGATGAAGTCGCAGCCGTGCTGCTTACGATACGCCTGGGCCAGCTTGATGCCGGCGATCTTGGCGATCGCGTACCACTCGTTGGTCGGCTCCAGCGGGCCGGTGAGCAGGGCGTCTTCCATGATCGGCTGCGGCGCGAACTTGGGATAGATGCACGACGAGCCCAGGAACAGCACCTTGCCGACGCCATTGCGCCAGGCCGCGTCGACGATGTTCGTCTCGATGACCAGGTTGTTGTACAGGAAGTCGGCCGGATAGGTGTCATTGGCCAGGATGCCGCCGACCTTCGCCGCCGCCATGAACAGGGCGTCCGGCTTTTCCTTGGCGATCCAGTCCTCGACCGCGCTCTGGCGCTCGAGGTCGAGGACGTCGCGCCCTGCGGTCAGGATTTCACAGCCCTCGGAGGCGAGGCGACGCACGATGGCGGAGCCGACCATCCCGCGATGGCCGGCCACCCAGACGCGCTTACCCTCGAGAGGGAAGATCACGTCATTCGGCATTGCGACGCTGCTCCTTGGCGACATTGATCATGTCCGCAGCGACCATTTCGGCGCACAGTTGCTCCCACTTGGTCTCGTGGACCCAGCCCAGCTTTTCCTTGGCCTTGGTCGGATCGCCGATCAGCAGTTCGACCTCGGTCGGGCGGAAGTAACGCGGGTCGACCTCGACCAGCACCTTGCCGGTTTCGGCGCACGCGCCCTTTTCGCCGACGCCTTCACCCGACCAGTTGATCGTGATGCCGACTTCCGAGAAGGCCTTGGTCACGAAGTCGCGGACCAGGGTGGTTTCGCCGGTGGCCAGGACGTAGTCGTCGGCCTCTTCCTGTTGCAGCATCAGCCACATGCCGCGGACATATTCGCGGGCGTGGCCCCAGTCGCGCTTGGCGTCCAGGTTGCCCAGGTACAGCTTGTCCTGGAAGCCCTGCTTGATGGACGCGACGGCGCGGGTGATCTTGCGGGTGACGAAGGTCTCGCCACGCAGTGGGCTCTCGTGATTGAACAGAATGCCGTTGCTGGCGTGGATCCCGTAGGCTTCGCGATAGTTCACCACGATCCAATAGCCGTACAGCTTCGCGGCGGCGTAGGGGCTGCGCGGATAGAACGGCGTCTTCTCGCTCTGCGGCACTTCCTGGACGAGGCCATAAAGCTCCGACGTCGAGGCCTGATAGAACTTGGTCTTCTTTTCCAGGCCCAGGATGCGGATGGCTTCCAGCAGGCGCAGCGTGCCCGTGGCGTCGGCGTTGCTGGTGTACTCCGGGGTCTCGAAGCTCACTTGGACGTGGCTCTGGGCCGCCAGGTTGTAGATCTCGTCCGGCTGGGTCTGCTGCACGATCCGGATCAGGTTCGTGCTGTCGGTCATGTCGCCGTAGTGCAGGATGAAGCGCGGATTGGCTTCATGCGGGTCTTGGTAGATGTGTTCCAGGCGGCCGGTGTTGAACGACGACGAGCGTCGCTTCACGCCGTGAACCGTGTAGCCTTTCGACAGAAGCAGTTCCGACAGATACGCGCCGTCTTGCCCGGTCACGCCCGTGATGAGCGCAACCTTACCATTGCTTTCAACCGTCATTTAGTCCCCACCTTCGATAACGCAGCTATTCCGCTTTGCGTAGTCGCCTCATAGCGTAAGCTTTTCGTTGACGCGACCTTGTTATTACGGTGCAGCGCTAAAAGTTGTGATTGAGCGTGAAATGGGCGCCGTTAACCGAGTTCATAAATAAGCGCCGCCATTTCCTCTGACATTCGACTGCCAAGCTCGCTCCGAACGTCATTTGGGTTCAGTAGCTGCCAAGTGCGACGAAATCATCACGTTGTTCCAAGCGCGCCGAGCACTGAAGCTGCCGGCGGCGGTGCTGGGCAGGGTTATATCGCGGGAGGGAATGGGGGCGAAGATGGGCAGCCGCTTGTCGCTAGCGCTGACGAGCCGTGCATCGCCGCGACGCGATGCTGCCTTTCCGCTGAAGGGCGTAAGCGGGAGCGGTGCGCTGGCCTAACTCATCCGAACAGCGGCACGGGTCCGCGTCCGCCGGCGTTCCAGGTGGACCAGTTGGGGAAGACGTAGGGCAGGTCGGCTTGGCTGACGCCGTACCACTGGGCGATGGCGCCGACATATTCCTCGGTGGCGATGGAGGGGATCCAGCGGCCGTCGTTGGAGGCGTCCTCGTTGCCGCCGAAGGTCATGTCCGGATAGCGGCCGTACACCTTGCCGTTGGCCAGGGCGCCGCCGAGGACGAGGTGGTTGGAGCCCCAGGCGTGGTCGGAGCCGCCGCTGGCGTTGGCTTTGAACACCCGGCCGAAGTCGGACATGGTGAAGGCGGTGACGTTGTCCTGCAGGCCCAGGGCCTTCATGGCGTTGTAGAAAGCGGCCAGGGCGTTGGCCAGGTCGGCGTAAAGATTGTTGTGGCTGGCCAGTTCGTTGGTGTGGGTGTCGTAGCCGCCCTGGCTGACGAAGAAGGTCTGCTTGGCGTGGCCCAGGCTGCCACGGGCCTCGATCATCCGGGCCGCGCGCAGAAGCTGCTTGGAGATGTCGGAGGTCAGGGCCGCGCCGGTGGTCGGGTGGACGAAGGACTTGTCCACCGCCGAGGTCGTCGACGAGATGATGGTGTTGGCCTGCACCGCCTGGGCGTAGGCGCTGCTCATGCCCTTGCCGGTCAGATCGGTGATCGCGCCGTAGGACGAGGCGTCCGCGAAGACGTTGAGCGCGTCCTGGCGGGTCTTGGTCGCCGCGTCGGTGGCGGCGGGGTTGTAGCCGTTGCGGACGATCGAGCCGGACGAGGGCAGGATCAGGGGCGCGGTGCGGTCGCCGATCAGGCAGAGGTTGGAGCCGGCGATCGAGATCAGCGGCGGCAGGCTGGCGGCCTGGGCCCGGTCGTTGATCCGGCCCATGAAGCCGTCGTTGTTGGTGGCGCGGGTGCGCATGCCCTGCCACTGGTTCTGCTGGTCCTCGTGGGACATCAGGTTGACGGGCCGAAGGTCCGGGCGGCTGGTGTAGAGGGCCTTGGTCAGCGGGGCGAACAGGGTGCCGGTGTTGAGCACCGCGCTGAGCGCGCCCTCGTCCCAGGCGGGCTTGAGGGCGGCCATGGCCCCGTGCAGGCCGAAGGCCGTGCCGGTCAGGGGCACGAGGCTGGACTGCGCCAGGGCCAAGCCCGCGCCGCGCTGCTTGGCGTAGTCGGCATAGCGGCTGTCGTTCGGCACGACCATGTTCCAGGCGTCGTTGCCGCCGAACAGGAAGACGCCGACCATGGCGCGATAGCCCGAGGTATCGGCGGCGAGAGCGCTGGAAAGGCCAAGCTGGCCCAGGGCGGCGATGGCCGAGCCGCCGGCGGTCAGGCGCAGGAGTTCACGACGAGAGACGGTCATTTACGCTTACCGATCGACTTGGAAGAGAGGCGAGGAGGCGACCACGTAGAGCGCCATCTGGGCGCGCTTGCGGGTCTGCAGGGCGGGGGTGGCGTTCTTGATCTGGGCCATGGCGGTCAGCAGCGACTGGCGCTGGGCCGAGGTCATGGTCCCGTTCAGCATCACCAGATTGATCCGGTCCAGGATCTTGCCGTCGTCCGTCCCCAACGCCTCCCACGACGCCCAGTCGGGGGCAGACCCCACGTTTGGCAGCAGCGACGCGTATTCCGGCCGCGTGTCGCTCATCGTCCAGTCGTAGAGGAAGTTATGCCGCGCCATGGTCGTGGACGTGGTGATGATCTTGCTGACCGGGCTGAGCACACCCTCGCCCTGGGGGAGCGGAAAGTTGTAGGAATAATAGTTGAACACCGATGGTGCGCGAAAAGCGGCCTGGCCCATCGCAGCATCGCGAAGGACCATGGCGTAGCCGTCGGTCTGGTAGCCGATGGCGCGGGCCAGCGAGGTCGCCAGCAGCACCGGCTCCTTCACCTTGCCCGGCAGCTGCGAAACAGTCCGGGCCTCGCTGTCCAGGTAAATGGCACGGACCACGGCCTTCAGGTCGCCGCGCACGCCCGCGCCGTTGTCGGCGAACACCGCCGCCACCCGCTCGACATAGGCCGGGGTGGGATTGGCCAGAGTCAGCTGCTGGATCAGCCGCTTGCAGATGTAGGGGGCGGTGTTGGGATGGTTGAACATCGTGTCGACGACGGCGTCGACGCTGGCTTGCTGGGTGGCGTTGGCCGCCACCGTCTTGCCCAGGAAGGTCTTGGCGCCGGTGTCGTAGCGCGAGGCGTACATCACCATGGGCTTGGACAGATCGCGGTTGTTGTAGTCGGTCAGAGCCGCGCCGTTCAGCCGGGCATAGGTCCAGCCGGTCAGGGCGCGGGCGACTTCCTTGACGTCGGTGTTGCTGTAGGTGGCGATCGTCGCGCCGGTATTGTCGGTCTGGGGCGTGCCGTCCGGGTTCAGCAGCACCGTGCCCACCGAGAACAGCTGCATCAGCTCGCGGGCATAGTTCTCGTTAGGCTGGCTCTTGTTGGAGTCGGCCATGTCCAGATAGTCGCCCATGTACGGGTTGAGCGTGACGGCCTTGAGGATGTCGCGATAGTTGCCGAACGCGTTGCCCAGCAGGATCTGGTTGAAGGTCGCCAG
>Ga0209676_1001549_pt1 | contig 20665 bp, 16 predicted proteins | sample AraplaCvi_mLB_r2_FD_184282 | JGI IMG/M metagenome (GOLD analysis project Ga0209676, IMG submission 184282) | Arabidopsis root microbial communities from North Carolina, USA - plate scrape MF_Cvi_mLB_r2 (SPAdes) (version 2) | ecosystem: Host-associated > Plants > Roots > Endosphere | place: USA... | reverse complement strand
AAAATCATCGACGGAATCCGCAGCACCGCCACACCCAGGCCGTTGACCAGCCCGATCAGCGCCCCGCAGAAGAGGCCCGCCGGAATGGCCCACTCTGGCCCCCAGGCCGCTCCCGCCGCCGCCGCCATCATGGCGCCGGTGGTGATGGTCCACGGCACGGACAAATCGATGTGGCCCAGCAGGATGACGGCCATCAGCCCTGCTGCGGCAAGCCCGAGGAAGGCGGCAATTTGCAGCTGCTGCAGCAGGTAGGTGGGCATCAGGAAATTGCGGTTCACGGTGCTGCCGGCCAGAAGCAGCAAGAGGCAGCACAGCCCCACCACGGCGGGCGGATTCAGCAGCAGTCGCCGCACGGGCCCCTTTGCGGCCCCGGTAGAAGGAGGCGTGGCCATCAATTCACCTGCGCTCATGAAAACAGGTCCAGTCGGTTTCGAACACGCAGCACGCGCAGGGCTCCCATGCACACGGCGGCCAGCAGGATCAGCCCTTCAAAAAGAGGCTGCCAAAGCGCCGGCGCGTTGAAGACGAACAACAGGTCACCGATGGTGCGCAGCACAAAGGCGCCAAGTATGGAGCCGACCATGCCGCCGGTGCCGCCGTACAGGGAGGTGCCGCCTATCACAACCGCCGCAATGGAATTGAGGGTGTACAAGCCGGCCTGCGGGCCGCTGGCTTCGCCCGACAGCGCGATCAGGGAGAGCAGCAGCCCCGCGACGCCCGAAAGCAGCCCTGCAACGGTGTAAGCCAGGAACTTGGCGCGATCCGACGGAACGCCGGACAGGTAGGCCGCCTGCTCCGAAGACCCGACGGCATAGCATGCGCGGCCGACCAGCGTCCGCTTCAAAGGCATCCACCCGAGCACCACCAGCACGGCCAGCAGGACCAGGGTGCTGGGGATGATCCCGAACAGCCGGCCGGTCAGCGCGTCCGACAGCCCCTCGCTGACCTCGCCGCCCGGCGCGGGCCGCAGCAGCAGCGCAAAGCCGAAATACACCGCGCCGGTTGCCAGCGTGACGATGATGGGCTGCAGGCGCCCAAACACCACGATGGCGCCGTTGAGCGCACCCGCCGCCGCGCCGCATGCAAGCACCAGCACAACGCCCACCGCCACCTGCCAGGGCGCCCCGTTCACAACCACCGAGGCAAGGCAGCCGGTCAGCACCATCACCATGCCGACGGAAAGATCCAGCCCGCGGGTGATGACAGGCAGCGTCTGCGCCATCGCCACGATGGCCAGTAGCACCGCCTTGTTGGACGCGGTGGTAACGATGGCCGCGGAAACCGAGCGCGGGTGCTCGACCAGGAACAGCACGAACATCACGATGAACACCGACAGCGCAGCCAGCGGTCCCCCGTTGCGCCGCAGGGCCATGCCCCAGTCGCCGCGCCGGCTCATACGGTGGCGGCCTCCCCGCCGCCGGAGGAAACATTGAGCGACGAAGCCACGATCGCGTGTTCGCTGATGTCGTCACCCACCAGCGTGCGGGCTATACGGCCTTCGTACATGATGAGCACGCGGTCGGCCAGGCCTATCAGTTCTTCATAGTCTGTGGAATACATCAGCACGGCCACGCCCTGGCCGGCGAGTTCGCGCAGCAGCACGTACAGCTCCTGTTTGGTGGCCACGTCGATGCCGCGGGTCGGGTCGTTGAGCAGCAGCACGCGCGGCTGGGCCATGAGCCATTTGGCGATGACGACCTTTTGCTGGTTGCCGCCCGACAAGGTCTGCACCGGGTCTTGCGCGGAGCCGATCTTGATGCGCAATTGCTCCACCATGCGCGCCACGGCCGAGCGCTCCGCCGCCGCGCTGAGCACACCCAGGCGGCCGAGCGCAGGGAGGTTGGCCAGGCTCATGTTCTCCCGGATGCTCATGGGCAGGATCAGCCCCTCGGTCTTTCGGTCCTCCGGGATCAGGGCGATGCCCAGCTCCGCACCCTTGCAGACATACGGCGCCAGGTCGCGGCGCAGCTGGCCAAACACATGCACCTTGCCCTCAACACCCTTGAGCACGCCGAACAGCGCCAGCAGCAGCTCGCGTTGGCCCTGCCCATCCAAGCCACCCAGCCCGACAATTTCGCCGGCCTTGATCTCCAGCGAGATGTCGTGCAGCTCGGGGGGCCAGCTCAGGCCCTGCACGCTGATGGCGGGCTGCGCCCAGGGCGAGGGGCCGGTTTTCGGCGGATAGGTCTTGGCGACGTCGCGGCCTATCATCAGCTGCACCACCTGCGCATCGGAGCGCGTGCCGCTGGCGAAGGTGTCCACGCGCCGGCCGCTGCGAAACACCGAGCAGGTATCGGCCAGCGCCTTGACTTCATGCATGCGGTGCGAGATGAACAGGGTGCCCACGCCGCGCGCCCGCAGTTCGAACAACAGTTTGTAGAGCCGCTCCACGTCCTCGCTGCTCAGCGCGGAGGTCGCCTCATCCAGGATCAGCAGACGCGGCTGCAGGCTCAACGCCTTGGCGATCTCGATCAGCTGGCGGCGCGAAAGCGGCAAGTCCCGCACGCGCTCCTTGGGATGGATATCGCCGCAGCCCAGCATGTCCAGCAACGCGAGGGCCTGGTCCTGCTGCGCCTTGGCATCGATCAACCCGCGCCGGCGCGGCGGCCGCGACAGGAAGATGTTCTCCGCCACCGAGAGGTCGGGCACCAGGGACAGTTCCTGGAACACGCAGGCGATGCCATGGTCGCGCGCCTGGTTCGGCGAAGCCAGCCGTACCTCGGCGCCTTCCATGAGGATGCGGCCGGCATCGGGCTGCACCACGCCGGCAATAGTCTTGATCAGGGTGGACTTGCCCGCGCCGTTTTCCCCGAGCACGGCGTGGATTTCACCGGCATGGCAGGTGAGGTCCGCGCCGTCCAGCGCGCGCACGCCGGCGTAGCGCTTGGAGATTCCCTGCAGTTGCAGTAAAGCTTCGGGCACGGGCGCGTTCCTTCAGGTGTTGCCTTCGCTCTGCTTCATGATGTCCGGCGCCGTGATGTTGATGTTGCACGGCGGGAACTCATTGGCCACATAAAAGGTGTCCGGCAGGTCGGGGTAGAAGTTTTTGCCCGGCGCCATCTGCGGGTATTCCACATAAGGAATGGGTACCGAGATGTACTGGGGCAGCTTCTGCCCTTGCAGCGCGGCAACGGCCGCCTTCAATGCCACTGCCACCAGGCCGGGGGACTGCGCGGCCGAAGCGCCTTTGAGTCCATCCTTGTGGTGCTCGTAGACCATCTTGCGAAAACCGTTCTCTCCTTCGGCGCCAATCGGCACAAAGGGATGCTTGGCCTCGATGAGCGCGCGCACCGTGCCGTTGGAGCCGGCCTGGGTATAGATGCCGCTGAAACGGCCATGCACGGCGATGGCGTCCGCCGCCACTTTCTGGGAAGTGCCGTCGTCCCAGTTGCCGACCACCTCGACGATCTGCAGGCCCTTGTGCTTTTCCATAACCTCGCGAAAGCCCAGGTGCCGGTCGCGGTCGACGGAATTGCCCGGCAAGCCGCGGATTTCCAGCACCTTGCCGCTGGTGGCCCCGTTCTTCTCCAGCCAACGCCCCATGAGGCGGCCCATCTCGAACTGGTCTTCGTTGACCTGGATGACCTCATCGGTGTCCAGCACGTTGTCGAAGGGGATCAGGACCACGCCCGCATCCTTGGCGCGCTTGATCACCGGCTTGAAGGACGTCGGCGACACCGCGATGGTGAGGATGGCGTCAAAGCCCGCATTGATGAAGTTGTCGATGGCACCCAGTTGCGCGGCAACGTCGGTGCCGGTGGAGACCACCTTCAGCTCCTTGATGTGGGGCTTCATGTCGGGCGTCGCCGCATAGGCCTTGAGCGACTTGATCATCTGGATGCGCCAGCTGTTTCCCGCGTAGCCGTTGGCCAGGGCGATGCGGTACGGCCCTTTTTTGGCCGGGTACTGGATGGTCTTGGTGCTGGAGGAAAAAGGCTTGAAGCAGGCGGGCTCATAGGTCTGGGCGCCCGCCGTTCCCGCGATACCGGCCAGTGCTGCGCCCGCGCTGGCGGCAAGAAGGTCTCGTCTCGTATGCATGGTTGTCTCCTGTTATAAGGTGCCGGCCTGGCGGCACGAATGCGGTCGCGAAACCGCACGGGTTAATCGTAGTGAGCGGCGACTCCCAGGCCGGTTGCTCTGGTCACCCTACGAATGGCAAAACCGTTTCAAAGCCGAGCGGCCATTGTTAGTACTTTCGGTTGGGGAACTCTTTGGCCGCAACTTCCGCGGGGAATACCCCTTCGATCGACTTGATCCAGCGCGGCAGGGTCTGGCCGGCGGCGGCCTTGGCCGCGGCCTCCATCAGCTGTGGGCCCAGAAGCGGGTTGCATTCCACGCTCACGTTCATCTTGCCGGCCATCATGGCCTCGAAGGCGCCCTTCACGGCATCGACGCCGATGACCAGGACGTCCTTGCCCGGCTTGAGGCCCGCCTCTTCGATCGCCTGGATCGCGCCTATGGCCATGTCGTCGTTGTGCGCATAAAGCACGTTGATCTTTTTGCCCTCGGCCTTGAGGAAAGCCTCCATCACTTCCTTGCCCTTGGCCCGCGTGAAGTCGCCGGTCTGGGAACGGATGACCTTGTAGCGCGGGTTCGCCTTGATGACTTCATCAAAACCCTTCTTGCGGTCAATCGCAGGATCGGACCCCACCGTTCCCTGCAGTTCGACGATGTTGATGGTTCCGGTACTGCTCTTCGTGTTTTCGAGAAGCCAGTTCGCCGCACGGCGGCCTTCCTCGACAAAGTCGGAACCTATGAAGGTGGTCCAGGTGGACGGGTCCTTCACCACCACGTTGCGGCTTTCCAGGATCACGGGGATCTTCGCGGCCTTGGCTTCCTTGAGCACCGTGTCCCAGCCGGTGGTGACCAGCGGCGCGAGGATGATGACGTCCACCTTCTGGGTGATGAAGGAGCGGATCGCCTTGATCTGGTTTTCCTGTTTTTGCTGCGCGTCGGAAAATTTCAGTTCGTGGCCGGCCGCTTTGGCCGCCGCCTTGACCGAATCGGTGTTGGCGGTTCGCCATTCGCTTTCGGCGCCGGTCTGGGCAAACCCGATCACCAGTTTTTTGCCGGCGGATTGGGCATGGGCAGAAGGGCTGAACGCCAGCACAAGGCCTGCGCCGGCCAGAACCGCCGTGAATGCGCGTCGCTGAAACTGTCTCATGTTCATGTCTCGTCTCCTCAAGTTGATTTTTTCAAGCGTGCCGGCACTCGATTCTTCTGTTTATCTGTTCCTCCCGGTGCGGCAGCGGGAGGAACGGTGCTCCTATCCGGGGTACCAGACGACCCGAGGCTCGTCAGCGGGGCGTTGATAAGCCCACGCGGCCTCCACCAACCGCGCCATGTCGTAGCGCGGTCGCCAGCCCAGGAGGAATTTCGCCTTGCTGTTGTCCAGCCATGTCGAGTGGTAGGGTGTGGGCACCGGCACCAGCGGCACACCGCGCGTGCGTGCCAGGTAATCGCCGAGATCGCCGTAGTCGACCGGCTCATCCATGCAGATGTTCATGCGCTGGTGCCGGGCTTGCGGCGCATCGAGCGCCAGCAACAACGCGTCCACCAGGTCGTCCACATGCACGAAGTTGCGCTTGACCGGCTTGCCTTGCAGGTCCAGCATGACCGGAACGGCCCCCGAAGCCACATAGTCGCGCGCACGGGACGGCCCGACCAGTTCGTGCCAGCGGGGACCGCCAAAGACGTCGTCACCGAAGGACAGGGAATAGCGGAAGTCGTCCTTTTCCATGATCCACGGCGCACGCAGGCAGCAGCCGTTGAGCCCATACTGGATCTGGTATTGCTCCAGCATGACTTCTTCCAGCACTTTGGACAGTGCATAGCAGCCCGGGTAGGCGCTGTGCGGCTGGCTCTCCACGACCGGAACGGTGTGCCGGTAATAGAAATGGCCGACCGCGGCATCTCCGCCCACGAGCAGGAACTGCCGCAATGCCTTGCTCGCGCGGAACTCCTCAAGCAGCCAGAACATGCCTTTGACGGCTACGTCCATCACATCGTCCGGCGTTTCCTTGCTGGTCGCCAGGTGCAGCACATGCGTGGCGCCTTCCAGTGCACGGTGAACGTCGGCACGATTCTGTATGGAGCCTTGCACCGATTCCACGCGGGGATGCGGGGGCAGGCTTCGCTTGTGGCACAGCGCACGAACCCCGAAACCGTCATAACGTTCATCGCCCAGCAGCCGGGCGATGAACGCCTGCCCGACTTTGCCGGTCGCGCCCGTCACCAGGATGAGATCACGAGCCGCCGCGGAGTTCATGTCCATCCACCGTCAATAACCAGGTCCTGCGCGGTCATCATGCTGCTGTCGTCGGAAGCGAGAAAGAGCACGGCGCGGGCGAGGTCCGCGGGCGACAGTTCACCGGGCAGGCATTGCGCCTTGGCCAGTTCGATCTTCGCTTGCGGCGTCACCCACAGCCGCAGCTGCTTTTCGGTCATGACCCATCCCGGCACAACCGTGTTGACGCGAATGTGATGGGGGCCGAAGTCGCGCGCAAGGCTGCGAGTGAGTCCCTGAGCCGCCGACTTGCAGGTGGTGTACACCGGCATCCCGCCCACCTTGACCATCCAGCTCACCGAGCCGAAATTGATGATCGAGCCTCCGCCCAGGGCTTTCATGTCCTTGAAGACTTCCTGCGCGGCGAAAAAGTAGTGCTTCAGATTTACCGCGACGCCGGCATCCCATGACTCAGGTGTCGTTTCTTCAATGAGATGGCGCTCGTCGTTCGCCGCGTTGTTCACCAGCACCTGGATGGGCCCTATGCGCTGACGAAGGGCGCCAATGGCGCTGCGCAAGCGGGGAATGTCCGTGACATCGCATTCTTCAAAATGGACGCCGCGCAGCCCTTCGCGCTCCAGCCTGGCCAGCAATGCCCGGGCGCCTTCGGCGTCGATATCCACAAACCCCACCTTGGCGCCTTGCGCGGCAAAATGCTCCACGAGGGCCGCGCCTATCCCGGTCGCGCCGCCGGAGATCAGCACGCTCTTGCCGTCAAGACTCGGATAGCGGGTTGGCTCAGTCATCGAGTTCCTCGTTGGTTTGCCCAAATGCCGTTTGCTTTTCGCGCACGCGGAAACTGCGTCTTCGTTTGCCGTCGACGCCGGTATGCCGTGGCGAAGCCATGCGATGGGGCCGGCCCCATCCGCATCAATATCAACAGAGTGGCGATGCTAGCGGTTGCGCCGCCACAGCAGCTTGCGAAATTGCCGAGCGCGGGTTATGAAATTTCTTTCTGCATCGCAGCAATTGGCGCAATGTGCCAAGATCAGCCCTTCATGAACAAAAGCCCAACCATGCGCCAGTTCAACCGGACAAGCGGCCCCGCGGTTCTGCGTGTGGCCCTGCTGTTCCATGCCAGCAAGGTTTACGACCGCGAGATTCTTGTCGGTATCGGTGACTATGTGAAACAGACGCGCATGGCCTGGGACCTGTTCCTGGAAGAGGACTTTCGTTTTCGATTGGACGGCATCCACGAGTGGGAGGGCGACGGCATCATTGCGGACTACGACGACCCCGCCGTCGCACGAGCCCTCACAGGCGCCCACGTCCCTGTCATCGCCATCGGCGGCTCGTACGAAGACCCTGCCTCCTATCCTGGGCAGGTGCCTTATGTGGCCACCGACAACCGTCTTCTCGTGGCGCGCGCGCTTGAGCACCTGGTGGAAGCGGGTGTGACACGCTTCGCCTGCTACAGCCTTCCGGAATCGCCGCTCAACCGCTGGGCGCAGGAACGCGAAAGAGCCTTCTCGGCATGGCTGGCGCGCGACGGTGCTTCAGGCGAGATCCACCGCGGCCTGGCCACCAGCGCCCCGACATGGGGGAGCGCCACCAAAAAACTGATCGCCTGGCTGGACAGCCTGCCCAAACCGATCGGCATCGTCGCCGTGACCGACGCGCGGGCGCGCCAACTGCTGCAGGCCTGCATCGTCGCCAACATCGCCGTGCCCGACGAAGTGGCGATCATCGGCATCGACAACGACACGCTGGGCCAACATCTCACACGCATCGAACTCAGCTCGGTGAGCCAGGGCACGGCCGAGATGGGCCGCCGGGCGGCGCAACTGTTGCACCAGGCGCTGAGCGGCTCGCCGGTGCGCGGCGCCCGCGTGGTGGTGCCGCCGGCCGATGTGCACAGCCGGGCATCGACCGCGCGCAATGTGCAGCACAGCCCGCCGGTGATGCGCGCGCTCTATTACATACGCCAGTACGCCTGCCAGGGCATCAAGACCGAGCAGGTGGCCGAGATGATGGGCATGTCGCGCTCGTCGCTGGAGATGTACTTTCGCCGGGACCTCAAACGCTCGGTGCACGACCAGATCCTGCAGCGCAAGCTGGAGCATTGCTTCGAACTGCTGGCCCACACGGACACCGGCATCGCGGAGATTGCGCTGGCCTCGGGCTTTCGCTCGGTGCAGTATTTGAACGCCGTGTTCAGGCGCGAAGTGGGTTCAACACCGGCGGTGTGGCGAGAGGCGAGGCGGGCAACTGAAGCGCTTTGAGCTGCGCAACTTCCCGCAACCGCTTCAAGGATGCCAGCGGGAGACTGCGGCCGGTGTTGCCGCCGACCGGCTCCCCGCCAGCGCGTAAGAGAGCTGGTTGGCCGCCTGGATCACGAGCTTTGCGTGCTTCTCAAGCTTTGCACGGGTGAGGCGCGAACTCGGGCCGGAGATGCACATCGAACCCAGCAGCCGCCAGTTGAGCCCGAACACGGGGGCAGCCACACTGGCCACCTCGGCCTCGCGCTCGCCCAGGGAGAGGTGGTAGCCGCATTTGCGGATGGATTCGTAGGGCTCACCGGCCGCACCGCTGAAAGCCAGGATCACCCGTCCGGGCGCGCCCTTGTCGAGCGGAAGCCGCTCTCCGATGCGCACGTTGTGCCGAACCGATTGCGGCCCCTCCACGCGCGCCACGCAGGATCGGATGCCGCCCTCGCGCACGTAGAACGAAGCGCTTTCGCCTGTGTCCTTCACCAGCTGGTGCAGCGCCGGCTCGACGACGTTGTTCACATCGAAACCAGCCTGGTAGCGCGCGCCCAGCCATCCGGCGGCCGGGCCCAGTCGCCACTGCCCGTCTTCGGTCTGCACCATGTAGTGCGACAGGGCCAGGGTGCGGGCCAGCCGCAGGGCGGTGGTTTTGTGCATGCCGGCGCGCCGGCTGACTTCCGCCAGTGAGAGCGTGGACTCTCCCACCTCGAAGGCCTCCATCAGCGAGAGGGCGCGCCGCACGGCGATCACGCCTTCGGCTTTTTCTTCAGTCTGCGGCTTGGTCATCGCGTTGCGCATGTTGCACCATGGTTCACTGTACGAAACGCCATTGTATTGAGTGCAACGTCAATCCAGAATTCGCCAAAAGCTGCACGTTCTGCCCCGTGCGGCCAACACAACGATCCAGGAGACAAAGACATGCAGTTTTCCCGCCGTGCCGCGGCCGTCCTCGCTGCCGCCGTTTTACTAGCGCCCGCCGCTCATGCACAGGCCTGGCCCACCAAGCCCATCCGTTTGATCGTGCCCTTCACGCCGGGCGGCGGCACCGACCTGATCGCCCGCGAAGTGGCGAACAAAATGGCGAGGTCGGGCTACAACTTCGTGATCGACAACAAGCCCGGCTCCGGCGGCAACCTCGGCGTCGACGCGGCGGCCAAGGCGCCCGCGGACGGCTACACACTGGTGCTGGGCCAGACCAGCAACCTGGCCATCAACCCGACGCTGTATGCAAAGCTCCCGTACGACCCCGTCAAGGACCTGACCCCGCTCAGCCTGGTGGCAAGCTCGCCTCTCCTGATCGCCACGGGGGCGGATTCCCCCTACCGCACGCTCGCCGACGTGGTGAAGGCCGCCAAGGAAAATCCCGGCTCGCTCAACTACGCCACCTCCGGCAACGGCACAGTGGGCCACCTGGCGATCGAGTCCTTTCAGAAGGCCGCGGGCATCAAGCTGACGCATGTACCGTACAAAGGCGCGTCGCAGGCCGCGACCGAAGTGATCAGCGGACAGGTGCAGTTGCATGTCTCGTCGATTCCGACGCTGCTCGGCCACATCAGGAACGGGAAGATGCGTGCGATCGCCGTCACCTCGCTCAAGCGCGCCGACGAACAGGCGCAAGTACCGACGGTGTCCGAATCAGGCTACAAGGACTTCCAGGCCGTGACCTGGTTCGGCATCCTCGGCCCCGCCAACATGCCCAGGGACGTCGCCGCCAAACTGAGTGCCGACATCAACAAGGCGCTGAAGGACCCCGTGCTGGCGAAGAAGCTGCGCGACCAGGGAGCCAATGTCGAAGGCAGCTCGGCCGAGCAGTTCGGCAAGCTGATCCGTGACGACATCGTCCGCTGGGGAAAGCTCGTCAAGGAATCGGGCGCCAAGGCGGACTGAGGCCATTGCGGCTGCCGGGGCCTGCGCGCAACTCTTTCACATCGCACTCACTGAATACGGTTCAATTATTTTTCTTCAGGACACTTTCATGACACAAGACATCATCCGTGACTTTGAGCGCGTTGCTTCCGAGCTGGTGCGACAGGCATCCGAATACCAGGCGGCGATCCTGGCCGACGTGAACGGCCGCCGCGGGGCGCTGCACGGGCGCATCGCGGCGCTGCGCCCGCGCATGAAACTGGCCGGCCCGGCACTGACCGTGGACGTGCGCCCCGGCGACAACCTGATGATCCACGCGGCGATCGCCCTCGCGAAACCCGGCGACGTGCTGGTCATCGACGGCAAGGGTGACCAGACCGCGGCACTCATGGGCACGATCATGATGGCCGCATGCAGGCAGCGCGGTATCGCCGGCGTGGTGATCGACGGCGCAGTGCGCGACAGCCTCGAGATCGACGAGATGGACTACCCGGTGTTCTCCTGCGGCACCAACCCCAACGGCCCCACCAAGAACGTGCCCGGCAGCATCGGCCACCCCATCTCCATCGGCAATGTGGCCGTGCGGTCCGGCGACCTGGTGGTGGCCGATGCCGACGGCGTGGTCGTGATCGAACGCGGACGCGTCGAAGCCCTGTTGCCGCTGGCCCGCAGAAAGGTCGCGGACGAGTCGGCCCGCATTGCGGCGGTCAAGGCGGGGAACACCACGGCGGCCTGGCTGGCGGGCGCGCTGCGCGCCGCCGGCGTGCTGAAGGAAGGGGAAAGCCTGTGAGCCGCCGGGCCACCCCTGGGCTCATAGCCTCGCAGCCCGAAGGGCGGAGGGTAGTCCTGTGAGCAGGCGCGTCATTGTCGTCACCGGTGCGGACCTGGCGCCGCAAGCGATTGAGTTGCTGAAGGATTTCGAGATCATCTATGCGGGCAAGACACCGCAGGAGGCGGACCTCGTCGCGCTGTGCAGCGTGCATGACCCGGTGGCGATCATCGTGCGCTATGGCCAGGTCGGTGCTGCGGTGATGGACGCCGCGCCATCGCTGCGGGTGATCTCCAAACACGGCAGCGGCACCGACACCATCGACCAGCATGCGGCCAAGGCGCGCGGCATCGAGGTGCGGGCGGCCGCCGGAGCCAACGCAGCGGCCGTGGCCGAACAGTCCCTTGCGCTGCTGCTGGCATGCGCCAAATCCGTGGTTCAACTCAATGAACGCATGCACGCGGGCCACTGGGACAAGGCCACTCACAAAAGCATCGAGCTGCACGGCCGCACCATCGGCCTGATAGGCCTGGGTGCGATAGGGCAACGCTTTGCGCGCATCTGCGACGCCATGGGCATGAAGGTGATCGGCTTCGACCCCTTCGCGCGAAACCTGCCGCCCTGCGTACGCGCGGTGGATCTGGATACGATCTGGCGAGAATCCGACGCGATCTCACTGCACTGCCCCCTGACACCCGAGAACCGCGGTATGGTGAGCGCGCGCGCGCTGCAGGCCTGCAAACGCGGCGTGCTGCTGGTGAACACCGCGCGCGGCGGTCTGGTCGACGAAGCCGCGCTGCTGGACGCCATGCGTTCAGGCCAGGTCGCGGCCGCCGGCCTGGACAGCTTCGCAGTGGAGCCCATGGCGGCGCCCCACCCCTTCCATGGCCAGCCCAACATCGTCCTCAGCCCGCACATCGGCGGCGTGACGGGTGATGCGTACATCAACATGGGAGTGGGCGCCGCGCAGAATGTGCTGGCGGTGCTGGGGCAGCGCGCTCCGGGATAAGGTCAACTGGTCTCCCCATGCCGCAACTCGCCTCTTCCGGGACTGCACCGACGGTGACGCGCCTGTCGCCGGGCGCACGTTTCGCCGCACCGCCGGGCTTGCGGAAATTCCTGTCCTTGCGGGATTTTGAGACAGCCGCCCGGCGCCACCTGCCGCGCCCCCTCTTCGAATACATCGCCGGCGGCGCGGAAGACTCGGCCTCGTTGCACGATAACCGCGCGGCATTCCGGGAGTTCGGTTTCGTCACACGGGTGCTGCGCAACGTGTCCGGCCGCAACCAGGCAGTCGAGCTTTTCGGGAGGCGCTACGCATCACCGTTCGGCATCGCGCCCATGGGCATCAGCGCGCTCAGCGCGTACCGCGGCGACCTGGTGCAGGCCCGCGCCGCGGCGGCCGAAGGCGTGCCGATGATCATGAGCGGCTCCTCACTCATCCCGCTGGAAGAGGTGATCGCCGCGGCCCCCGAGACGTGGTTCCAGGCTTACCTGCCCGGCGAGACCGCGAAGATCGAAGCCTTGGTCGATCGCGTCGACCGCGCCGGGGTCAAGACGCTGGTGCTGACGGTGGACACCGCCGTGCTCGCCAACCGCGAGAACAACATCCGCGCAGGTTTCTCCACGCCGCTGCGGCCGGGCTTGCGCCTGGCATGGGAGGGAGTCACCCACCCGCGCTGGACGATAGCGACCTTTCTGCGCACGCTCGTTACCCACGGGATGCCGCACTTCGAGAACTCGTACGCAACCCGGGGCGCCCCCATCCTCTCGTCGCGGGTGGCGCGCGACTTCGGGGCGAAGGACCACCTGGATTGGGAGCACCTGGCGCTGATCCGCCGCAAGTGGAAGCGCACATTGGTGATCAAGGGCATCATGAACCTCGAGGACGCACGAAAAGTGCGCGACATGGGCGCCGACGGCCTCATCGTGTCGAACCACGGCGGCCGCCAGCTTGACGGGACTGTTTCGCCGCTGCGCGTGCTTCCGGAAATCGTCCAGGCCGTGGGCGGCGACTTCCCCGTCATGATGGACTGCGGCATCCGGCGCGGCACGGATGTCCTGAAGGCACTCGCACTCGGCGCCAGGTTCGTGTTTGTCGGGCGCCCCTTCAACTATGCGGCGGCCGTCGCCGGCGAAGAGGGCGTGCGCCATGCGATTCGCATCCTCGCGGACGAAGTCCAGCGGGACCTGGGCCTGCTCGGCCTGATATCGATTTCAGAAGTGAAGGACGCACAGCTGCGTGAGCTGCCCTGCCGTAGTCACCCTGCGCATCTGCAGACATGAAGAAAAAAAATGAATTCGCGCGACCTTGATCGCGTTCCAACTCGTGTGGCTTCGCGCGCTTGGATCGTCGGGTCGTTGAGACTTCCCATTGGGACGCCCGGAAAATGACTGTTGTTGAAGCACAGTCTGGAGTACAGACGTGCGTAGCCGCAAATACGGGACTGGCTGATTTGGTGGGATTTGGCGAGGCCGTCTGAGCCGCCTCTTAGGCTAAGCCCTTGATTTGCAAGGGCTGTGGGCTGCAGGAATCGCTTGAGATGGGAATTTGGTGGCCTGGGGCGGAATCGAACCACCGACACGCCTTAGCCTTTGCTAGCCCGTTGTTTTGATTGGGTTTTCTTTAAATTTCTACGGCGACAGTGTACCTTGACTATGTACCGCTGAGCCTCGTCTAGGGTTGTCGCGTCAAGGAATGCCACGAGGCAACTGCAGCGGGGCTTGCCTCCACCTCAACCAGCCTATGCTCGATTCGCTCCACCGCAAAAATGGTGGCATCAGGTTTAGGGATAGGCGACCAGAAGAGGCATTGCATAACAAAATCTTCCCAGCCGACAAATACGCTCAGCCCGATTCCATAAGACATTGCCCAACCCTGAAGTTGGTTCTGATCCAATTGCCTCTGAGTCGGCGCCGCCAGCACTAACACGGCCTCACGGACTCCCAAGGAAATACATTTCTGCGCAAAAATTAGCGCATCGGCCTCGGTTACTGGTTTGTCTCTAACCTCAAAAGCCTTTTCCCATGACGCACCGTCGATGGATCGGATGCATACGTCACCGGGGTAGTGACGACTCGGATCATTGATGCGCCCACTCTCGACCCGAGGGGGGCCCGCAATTGCATCGCAAAGGCCGGCAACAACGGCCTGAGCCCGTCTTCCGCCCTCAGAGTTCTGTTGTACGAAAGCGCGAATCGTCTCGCTGAGGGACTCGGAGGTTACTCTCAATGATCCGCTGGCAGTCGCGTATCTTGGCTGATAGCGTCGACGAACTGCGATGAAAGCGCGTAGTGCAGCTCGCGCCTGATTCGTACTCATAGGCCCTAACCGCCTGACAAGTCCCAACATATAGTCAAAGGCGGGCCGAGAGGAAGCATGCACGGGTGTTCCATCATCCAGATATGTCATCCGAAAATACGGCTGGTTATTTAAGGGTTCTCGCCCAGTCACCCCAAGATTTATACCTAGCTCCGCAGCCAATGGCACTAGAACGCTATGACAAAGTGTCCTAGCCGAGTACGCGTTGTCATTTTCTTGAGCATGAGATGGCTTAATTGCAAATAGGTCCACAGCGCTACTCATCGCCCTAGCCAGAATCGATGTCCCAAGGAAAGCGATATGCGTGGAAGATCCCCCAGCAATACAAAGCTGCGACAACCTTTCTACATATTCCTCCCAATTCCGATCAAAGTCCCCGCTCTCGGAGGCTCGGGCGTCTTCTTGCAGTAAGTTGGCGGCTAATGCTGACGAAATTTTCACTTCTTACCTCTCGGGGTTAGCTCTAGCAATTCGCCAGGTTGACACCCAAGAACGATGCAGATCTTTTCAATGGAGCTGAGCCGGGTGTTGTAGCCATCGCGTGCGGCCATGGATTGAAGGGTTGCCAATGACAGGCCCGATGCTTGCGATAACGAGGCATACGTCATTCGCTTACCCGTTCGAGCGGCATGCAGAGCCATCATTTCGCGCAATTTAATTCGCATGGGAAGTTGTATTGACAATACAATTAAATCGTGCGATGATTCGCTAATAACGATCGAGCAATTGTGCCCGATGTATTTCCGAGAGCATCACTTTTTCATGTTGAACACAATTAGCCTGTTTTCCGGTATAGGCGGATTGGATTTCGGGTTTGAAGCTGCTGGGTTTAAAACACGCGTTGCGCTGGAGTTCAACAAGTACGCGTGTCAGACTCTTAGGAACAATCGCAATTGGCCTGTCATAGAGGCCGATATAAACGCTGTCTCGTCGGACGATATTCTCAAACTTGCAAAGCTAAAGCCAGGTGAAGCCGATGTACTAATCGGAGGGCCGCCATGCCAGCCATTTTCCAAAGCAGGATATTGGTCAAGAGGCGATTCACTTCGGCTAGATGACCCGCGAGCCGATACCCTCGTTGCATATCTGCGGGTACTTCGTGATACACGACCTCGCGCCTTTTTACTTGAGAATGTTTACGGTCTTGCTTACGAGGGCAAGGATGAGGGGCTGCAGTTTCTCTTAAGTGGCATCGAGCAGATAAATAGGACAACAGGCACCTCTTACAAGGTGAACTGGAAAGTCATTAATTGCGCCGAGTACGGCGTGCCGCAAATCCGGGAAAGGGTGTTCTTGGTTGGATCAAGGGAAGGACGCAGTTTCCACTTCCCTGAGCCTACTCATGGGAAACCGGAGGACATAAATAGCGACCTCTTCTCTAATAGGGAGCAGTTCATGACTGCGTGGGATGCTATTGGCGATCTAGACGCACCTAGCGCTGACGAATTGGAAACACTCCGGCCTGGTGGGAAATGGGGCGATTTGTTGCCTAGCATCCCTGAAGGTGAAAACTATCTATGGCATACGGATAGAAAAGGCGGAAAACCTCTTTTTGGCTGGCGAACCAGATATTGGAGTTTCTTGCTCAAGTTGGCTAAACGCTTACCATCATGGACAGTGCAAGCGCAGCCGGGTGCAGCTATAGGTCCATTTCATTGGGATAGTCGTCGCCTTACATTTCAAGAACTTTGTAGGCTACAGACCTTTCCATCTGGACTCTCAATGGGTTTTGGCCGAACGGAGATGCAGAGAATGCTTGGCAATGCCGTTCCCTCGCTGGTAGCAGAAGTGCTTGCCAGAGATATACGCCGGCAACTCCTAGACTCTTCTTCTAGAAGTCGCATACAGCTTATGCCATCGAGGTCCCAACTGGTCCCCCCTCCCATAAAACCAGCCCGCGTGCCTCGCAAGTACCATGAAATGATTGGCATTCATGCAGCCCACCCAGGCACGGGGAAGGGCAATCAGGCACGTCTACGCGTAGCGGATGTCGAATTGTCTCAAAAGCAAGCTGCCGCTTAAATTGTGGTCAGCGATTGGCCGCGCACCTCAGTGCTCCTCTATTAGCAAGTTAAGAATTCTCAAATGTCAGCTACTGAATTCAGAGAAGTATCAATTTCAGATTCAGTAGCGCCCAAAACGTCTAAATATCATGGGCCCCTTGGCGCACCTTGCGAAGCAATCTCCTTAGCTCTACGCTCGACACTCGAACGGATGTATATGTCCGCCCGTCAGCCAGTATGTCCATCGCGTCTGTAACGAAGCTGCAATTTTTGACCACCGCCGCAGGAAGCTCCTCGACAACGGTAGATGGTTGATGTACTGCATACCATCGTATGTCTGCGTTCTTTAGCGCATGAGCGCAGTACGCCAGTCGGCCACTCGGGGTGTTTTCCACTGACAGCCTGTCAGCGGCGGCAGACCAGTAAGATTTACTCCTCCGCGCCTCTTCGTAGAATCGCCTGGCGGCTACCTTAAGCGGAACGGTAGTGGAGAACCACTCTCTAAATGAATCCCGCAAGGCGTATCCCAGAAAAATCGCTGCCGCGATTAACAGCACTACGCCTACCATCGGGCCAGCCACCCCCAACGGTTGGAGGCCGGCACCAACTAACGCAGCAATGACACCCCACAACGCTGGGTTCTTATCCATACGCACTCCTTGTCGCGATTACTCTTCACGAACGTCACCCTCTTCAATCATGCCTAGCGTCAAGATGATCAATACGCGTTAGGGAAGAGCGGTTTCCATTGAACTTTTTTGTTTCCGACAATCACCTCGCCTCGCCCCCAAAGCATCGGGAGAGCCGCCTTTGGAATGGAATGTCCGAAAGCGTGCGTTAGCCCTAGCCCATGCATACCCATGCTGGCCGCTTTACGCTTCTCCTCCGGCCATCCCGACCAGCCCTTGGTTGCCTGCATGAAGAGCAGATAGTGGTTCAACAACTGAGTCCCCACTTCCGTCATGAACGCGTATGCAGCCGCAACCTCTTTTGGGCTATGCCCTTGCGCTGCCATTCGCGCCAACACTTGGATTGTGAGTTCGCCTTGCAAGGGCCCTACAGTGCGCATTGCCTCAAGGTCGAATGTAGGAGACACAATCCTGTCTAGCAGTTCAGGCTTGCAAACTTCAATGTTCTCCTCATTCCAAATCTTGATGTTGTCGAGACCTCTGTCACGCAGAAATCTACTCAGCAATGCCTTGCCATAGTCGGTCGCGACCCCATAAGCCAGGGTAATTTCGACCTTGTTCAGACTAGCTTTGTCGGTAAGCGGATCCGTTTTGAACGTTCCCGGCTTTCGCTCACCGAGCATGCTGTCGATCACACCCATCGCTTCCGTACCCGACCAAAGGCCATCTTCAAAAATCGCTACCTTTGTAGCTCCGGCCAACTCAATGGCATCCTTCGGTGATGAGTGGATTTTTAGAGCCCCATCGCGCTTACCCAGCAAATTTTGGACTATCTCACCACTCTTAGCACCTCCGCGCGGGTCACGAACAACGGCCAGCGCCACTCCGCTTTCGAGCTTGAACACTTGGAACTTGTCCCCCAATGCCGCCTGCTCGATTAAGCGCGTGTCTGCCAAGATTGCCTCTCCGATCCACTTATAGGGACCCAACCGCGCAAACTGCTCTACCCAATTGTCCACGGCGTGGCGATCAATAGCACCATGGGCCCAATGCCGAAGCAGATGTGCGCTGGCGGACCGCAGCGATAGTCCGCATTGATTCAGCAGCCGGAGCAACGGAGGAGGCCCCGAAGAGCCCGGCGCAGCTGAAAGCCGAGCGACCGTTTCTAATTCAATTTCGTACTCAAAAGCGCTTGCCAGTTGCTTTAACCGAGCCGCCTTAGCCGTCGCTTGGGTTGTGCATAGCAGCGGCTTATTTGTAGCACCCCCCGGAGGGTCCCCCATCCAGTCAATCAATCGACGCCTTTCCTGATCAAAAGACCCTTCGTAGGCAGTGTCAACTGAGATAACGAGCACGAACCGGCTACTAATGTATGGATGGCAATAGCGAGCTACTCCCCGCCGAATTTCCTCGACATGAGTAGCTTCGCAGACGATTGCCAAAGGTCGCACGTTGCTTCTTTTTTATTTAATAAGGCGGCGCACTGCATCTTGTAGAACGCCGGCGGGAATCTTCACCGCCCTTAGTTCAGCCTCGGACATCAGATCGACCGCCTGATGAACAAGGGTTTTCAGAAAATCGTCCCCCGTCTGCGCCTCAAGATTCATGATGCCTGCGGCTGGATTTCTAGCTGCCAGTTCGATCGGAACGCGCATGGGCTTCTGATTAACGGGTGGTCTTGCAGCAAGCACGACCGCCTGCACGCTAGGGAGGGGAACGCCAGCTTCGGAAAGCCTCGTGGTTAACGTTGCCGCAACGTAGTCGCTCCTCAAGATTTCCCACTGTTTTAAGAGGTTGTTTTCTAAGGTCCTTAAGCTCCGGAGGGACTGGATCCAACCGTTGTAGAAGTCGCTCTGGTCAAATGAGGTTAACAGCGAACTACGTAACGGCTCCGCCTGGGACTCGGCAAATTGCCTGGCCAAAGCTTTATAGTCATCTGCAGTGGGGCGTTGAATTGGCTTCGCATCTGCGGGCGCAGCTGCACCTGACGCTATGGCAAAAACCTCTCCTTTTGGTCTTACCCAAAGTTCACAATCCAGGCGAGGATTTGAGAAGTACCGCCAGAGGTTATGCCCTACCACTTCCGCAGATTGCTCTCCGAACGCAATTGAAGGGGTGGGGAGTATCTCTTCCGCTCGAATGAGATAACTAATATCGGCCGAGCCAAGCGTGGGGGCCGGCTGGACAACTGTGCTCAGTTGTTCATCAACCAATCTGCGAAGACCACCATAGTCGCGTAGCAGTCGAGGCCGTATGGTGTTAGCCACCAGCAGGCCTAGTTGAGAACCTAAGATTAATTGGCCGTGTTCTTGCGCATAGCTGCCGAGCATTCGACGAATGGTGACAGTCTCAAGCGAAGTGAGATGATGAGGCATTTTCTACTCCAAACAAGGTCAAGCCCCGGGCGATAGTCGCCCGGGGTGAACCAGTATTCATCGGAGTTAGTTACGTGACGTGCTTCCGTTGCACATCCCGGAGAGGCAGACACCTCTCTCGCGCCTTACTGGCTAAAGCAAATAGCCAGCGGCCAGTCCATGGCCTCCTAGGCACCTTGACGATTTGACTCGCGAAGGCGATCCTCTTTTGAGTCGCTCCCAACCGAAGATGGCTGTTGAGAGAAAGGGTTGCGACAGACTACAAACCCCACTATCCGAGCATGAATTTTTCATGTGCGCTGCACCAAATCCAATCGCACTCCTAGCGAAAGCATTTGTCGGATTAGATAAGTATGCGCTTAACACCATAAAAAGTCAAACGGGACTTGACAGATCTCGTATGACGCACTTCCAAATCAATAATACGCCGCGAACCTGGCGACCGAAGTATGCACCAACTTAGTCAAATGCACCAACGCTCATAAAGTCTACGCTAACCACCATATGGAATCTATTGGCCTCCCAATCAAGAAGCCACTGGTGTTCACAATCGACCGGATACGGACATGGTACTTACCTCCGTCCAAAACCTAGGGTTGACTAATTATGGACAGCCAGGCCTAATGGACCTCCTTTTCGGACATCTTAAGGAGAACCTATGTCGCGCGTCTTTGCCTATTGCCGGGTTAGCACCACGGACCAGACCACCGATAACCAAGCCTTAGAAATAGCTGCAGCAGGCTTTCAAGTCACGCCTCAGCGTACCGTCACGGAAACCATATCGGGGAGCATCCCCGCATCGGAGCGAAAGGGTTTCGCGGGGCTAATCAACAGATTGGAGGCCGGGGACGTGCTTATCGTGACCAAGCTAGATCGGCTTGGGCGCAATGCCATGGATGTACGAGCGACAGTCGAGGCCCTGTCAGGGATGGGCGTCAGAGTCCATTGCCTGGCCTTGGGCGGCGTTGACCTCACCAGTCCGGCAGGCAAGATGACCATGGGCGTTATAGCGGCGGTAGCGGAATTTGAACGGGACCTTTTGGTGGAGCGTACGCAGTCGGGCTTGACGCGGGCAAAAGCCGCCGGAAAGACTTTTGGGCGTCCGAAAGCGCTCAGCAAAGGCGAGGCATCCCAGGTCCTCGAAAAGCTCGCTGCGGGCGATTCTGTGGCATCTGTGGCCCGCACGCTCAAAACCAGTCGCCAGACAG
>Ga0209676_1001541_pt1 | contig 20796 bp, 24 predicted proteins | sample AraplaCvi_mLB_r2_FD_184282 | JGI IMG/M metagenome (GOLD analysis project Ga0209676, IMG submission 184282) | Arabidopsis root microbial communities from North Carolina, USA - plate scrape MF_Cvi_mLB_r2 (SPAdes) (version 2) | ecosystem: Host-associated > Plants > Roots > Endosphere | place: USA... | reverse complement strand
TTCGTTTTATAGGAATACTTTGAAGATTTATCGAAACAAAATCGCTCTTTATCGAAACTATTTGAGCTTTTATCGAAACAAAATCTCATTTTATCGAAACTATTTGGGCTTTTATCGAAAAACAAGCCTTTCTATCAAAGAAATCAACCACATGTTATGATGAAGAGCTTGTAGCGTAGCGCTACTCGATGCTCGCTCGCAGGAAGCCTTGCTCTGTGCGAAAGCGAAGCGACAGCAACAAATTGTTTTATCTGTGCGAAAGCGAAGCGACAGCAACAAAGCGAGTAGCCCGTAGCGGAAGTCAGATCCTTCTAATTTAATTAGGGTGGATAAAAATGGTTAATCAACACACCTGATTTCACAAATTAATAGCTATACTTATTCAGTACGCAATACCTACACGCGATTTCAGATATTCTTTGCTGTGAATTTGTTGATAGGCAAATTCTGCCGTATCTGCTACAGATATTTCTACCCCATTCTCAGGTAAAAAGCTTCGTTCGATACGATAGTTGCCCGTATATTCGCCATCCGGTAAGTATGTAGGACAGACGATTGTCCAATCCGCGTCAGATTTCGTCAATAAATTATAGACATTATGATGCTCTTGTGCTGCAAAGGTTGATTTTCTTTTTGATTCGCTCGATTGGTATCGTAGTATACTTGGAGTCAGACGACTTTGGAGAATGCCTGCCGTTCCAATAGTTATAATTCTTTTCACATTCACTTTTTTCATTGCGTCAAGAATCAGTGGCATACTTTTAGTTAATGTATTGGTACCATCCGTGTTTAAAGCACTAATCACAATATCTACATTGGACAGGGCATTTTCTATATCTTCTTTTTCCAGCACATCACCTTGAATAATATGTAAATTCAAATTACTTACATTTAACTTATTTGGGTTTCGCACCAAAGCTGTAACGATATGTTCATCTCGTAACGCTAGGGAAACAATTTGGCTACCCACGCGCCCAGTTGCACCTAAAACTAAAATCCTCAGCATGATCACCTCTTTTTTTGATTATAGCACACAAATTTTCTGTAACCATTTAGTCATCTTTAACTATTTTTGGCTTGAAACAAAAAATCACTTGTACCTCGTCATAATTGCGTTCAGAAGCTTTAACTTCTTTCAGCGGATGTTTGGACACCTGCAAAAAAGAAGTTAAAGCTGGTTACTGAGCATCAATAAGCTTGACATCAACGATAAACGAATGAAGTTCATTATTTTTTGCAATTATGTTAATGATATTTTGAATTTCGCTTTCCGTACTTTTATCAAATTTATCTAAATTATGTAATTGTATAGTCATTACTTGATTGTTTGGAGATTCGATTAAATAGCCTATCGTACTATCTGGAGAATAGCCTGCCGCTCGTAACGCCACTATAATTTTTTGCGTAAAATTCGTGCTTTGTAATTTCCCACCAATTTCTTCAGCATAATTTATGTCAGGATTTTTTTGAATGGATTGTTCAATTGAAGGTTGATTATACTTAATCAATGCCGCAATCATTAATATCAAGGAAAATAAAATAAAACAGCCTTTTATTAATCCTTTCATATATTCTCTCCATTCCATTTTTTAATCCAGTACCTTTATCAATGAATTAACCCCATTTATCCGATAAGTAACATATACTATATAAATTAACATCAAGCATGTTGTTTTTATGCTTGAAGAATACTTGATCATTCATAATTTCCATCCTATTAAATAGCAAATATTTTTAAGGCGAAAGTCTATTTGTTCATCTCTAAAAATTGCATCTTTTTCTAAAGACTGCGCATGTGATTTCTTAAGATGTTTAGAGCCAGGTACATTAGTAGATGTTTTCTTAACAGGTGGCAGTAGTTTCTTAGGTCTTATTTTCTTATTCTTTAATCCCAAAAATTGTTGTGCATACTTCCTTGAAGCTGCTCGCACTACTCTTACTATTGATTGCAATAAAATTGATGCCATCAGAAGAGCTGTATGTTATCTAACGAAAATGCATTTAGTTCGATAAATATCTATGTACAAAGCAATGTTTATAATTTTTATTGACAACTAATCTACTTATATTTTGCCAGGCTAACATTAAACTAGCCTGGCAAACTTGTGTAAAATAAAACGAAATTCACTTAAAGGTTTATCTCGCATTAACAGGCAAGAAAATCTCACCTTAAAATTCAGAGGCATGAACTGCCCCGTAAAAACCCGATTGGTGAAGAAAATCCCTCTGATTTAAGTTTCACTTTATTCATTTACGATAACTTTCACAACAGGTTCTAATTTTCCTACATAAGTATCTCCAACATAATCTACATCTATTACTACGGCTCGTGGCTCGAAACGTTGAATGCTTTCAATAAGACGTGCAGTATTACGTCTTTTTGCAAGCTGAAAAGGTGTAAGAGTATCTAGTCTAAAACCAAAATCTCTGTATAACGGGCAAGATATTACGAAAGTAGATAATATAAAAGCTACATTTTGTAATATTTCATCAACGCCTGTAGCATTAAAATCAATATTGCTTGTGGCGGTTACTTGATGTGTCATCCTATCAACCTTTCTTCTACGATACATGCAATAATGTAAAACTTCCTTTAATAATATGAGCTTTTCTTTGAAAAAAGAGCACTTTGTTATTTATGCTAAATGCCCATAAGTTATGAACGAAAATACATTCACTATTGTATGTATAGATTGCAACTTTTTCTAAACAATTGCACAGCGACAGGTTCCACATCTATCCCGCTTCTTTGAACTCACAATTTATCTTATTATTGCGTAATAAATTACATACAACCAACTTAAACAGCCATGTATAATTGCCCATAATATTGAATGATTTACACTCCAAGAAATGGTAATGGCTAATACCGAGCCAAAGCTAATACCGCTTTTGACCACTGTTTTGCTTTCCATTCTCTTCACCTTCTTTAGTCCTTTATTTTCTGATACGTGCCGACTCATCTTCTTTCCTCCTCTTCATGAAATCAATTAATAAAAAAGATGCTCTCTCAATCACATGATGGATACACAGAGGCAGTGACATCATACCTTAATGAAGTTGCTGTAATTGCCTCCACCTTTTTTGGGATGTTATCGAGTTATTGTTGAGGATGCTATATCTATGGCTTTTAAATTGATGTTACTAGCTGTGAACGAGAGACGATTATACTGTGTTAATAAAAATCGCAATGAATACGCCGCTCATTTAGTTCTCGAAGCAATTGTTTTCTCGGCATAATTGTTCGGATTTCATAGGTCTAATCCCACCTGTTACAAATATCGTTACTGTGCCTCGATGTCATCAAATTTCATCATCTAAGTTCTCACTACGACAAAAACAATCTAGGACATGATCATTAACCATCCCTGTTGCCTGCATAAATGAATAACAAATGGTACTACCAACAAATTTAAAGCCATCTTTTTTTAATTGCTTACTCATTCGTTCACTAATCTCCGTTGTAGCAGGTACATCACCTATTGACGACCATTCATTGATGATAGGCTGATGATCCACAAAGCCCCAAATATATTTAGAGAACGATCCATATTCCTCTTGTATTCGTAAAAAAGCTTGAGCATTCGTCACGACACTTGCAATTTTTAATTTATTACGCACGATACGAGAATCCTGACTAAGCTCCTGTAGCTTGTCCTCCGTATAGAGTACAATTTTCGAAGCATCGAATTGGTCGAAAACAGCCCGATAGCCCTCTCTCTTTTGTAGGATTGTCCACCAGCTAAGTCCAGCCTGTGCCCCTTCTAAACAGAGCATCTCAAATAAATGCTGATCATCATAGACGGGTTTGCCCCATTCCTTGTCATGATACTCAACATATAAAGGTTCATCTAGCTTGACCCATTCACATCTTTTCATAATAAAACCTCCATTTTTATGTATCATTTAATCCCTGTAATACAAAGCCATCCTTTTTGAGTGTTTTCCCTTATTGTAACGGTTTGAAACCCAACACTTTCAAACAACTGCTTTATTTCAGGCTTTGTTTTATAAGCTTTCATATGATAATAAATTTTATAGACCTCCGAAATAATGATAAATTTCCCACCATACTTCAACACTCTAAATACCTCTATCACATCATTTGCTAAGTCTGGCCAGAAATAATGCGTTTGGAAGGCTGTAATCGTATCAAAAAACTTATCATCATGCGGAATGTCCGAAACACTTGCTTGAGTCACGATCACTTTGCCATTTGCTACATCCGTTTCATTTGTTTTGATAGATTCATGCACAGACTGCTCAGAAAAATCTATACCATAAATTTTACCACTTGGATTCATTTGCGATAAAAAACGGAGTGTACTTCCTCCTCCACATCCGATATCCAATACTGTATCGCCATCTTTGATAACTTCATGACGCATTAGCCAAGTGTTCATACCACTGTGTGCCTTATTCATAATTCGTAGCATTAATGACCCTACAATTCCACTTGGTTTTTTAGCTTGCTCAATTAAACGTTGTAAAAGTGTCATTTCTGATATCCTCCTTATCATTCTCACTTTCAAAAATTTGCTCTGAACTAAGAATTAAGATTTCTTGTGTCGCAAGTTTTGTTAACGCTACTTCCTTACTTTTATCTGTTGCACCTGCGACTGCATCCTTTACAACAGTAACAGCAAAATTTCTAGATAGAGCCCCTTCTACAGTTGCAAGAGACACAGCCTTCTATAAATACACCCGTTATTATTAATTCGTTTATACCATTATTTTTTAAATACGTTATTAAGCTGGGAGAACTAAATGCATCCGCTTTAATTTTTGAAAAGTACGCCCCCTCCGCTCTTAATAGTCGTTCATCCAATTCAGCTCCTTTACTTCCTTTTAAAGTAGTGAATTTTTCGTAAAAGATTCGAAAGTAATTGCGTTCGCTCAAATTCATTCTTAATATAGATAATAGGGACATTTGACTTTTCAGCTCTTTTTATAAGATCATTTATGCCATTTAAAGTCGCCTCAATTTGCTGCTTTGCTACAGGCATTCGCGCTTGATCTGTAAAATAATCATTTTGTATATCTAGTATCATTAACGCTTGCTTCAAAGTACTAACCTCCCTGTATTTTGTACCTTATAACTTTACGTTCTGAACAGTAAAAAGTTTCAGTTTTTACCATTTCAAAGGAAGGAGACTTTATATGATTAAACAAGCAGTTATGGAAGATGTGCAAACAACAGCATTATTAGCACTACAACTTTGGCCAAATCATACGTTAGAAGAGTTTAGCGAGGAGATGGGGCAACTAATTAACGCAGAAAACGCTGCGATCTTTATTGCCTATGAAGATGATGAAGCAGTCGGTTTTGCACAATGTCAACTCCGAACAGATTATGTCGAAGGTACCAACTCAAGCCCAGTCGGCTACTTAGAAGGACTCTTCGTAAAAGAACAAAATCGACAGAAAGGCTTTGCGAAGCTACTTGTCGAGAGTTGTGAGCAATGGGCTAAACGTAAGGGATGTATTGAATTTGCGAGCGATTGTGAATTACAAAATCTCGAAAGTCTAGCCGTCCATCTTAAACTAGGCTTCACAGAGGCTAACCGCATTATTTGTTTTAAAAAGGAATTATAAAAATAAGGTCAATCCTCTATGGATGACCTTATTTTTGTTAATATTTATCTGTTATAACTCCGATTGAAGACGCTTTAATAAAATCAAGATTTTGTAAACTTGCGAGTGTCTTCTTATTACCAGTTACGACTGCCCCATAAATAACAAGATCATTCACTGACACCCCATCAGCACCGCCAATTTCTTTTTCCAACCTTTTATACTCATCTTGCAAACTTGATGTCTGTCTAGTGCCAGTACTTATTGCTCGCACAAATTGCTCGGCTGGGTTCTCTGCTACATCACCATTTGCGTTTAAAAGAGAAAAACCATATACATCGTGCTCTGAGCGCAACAGATTGTTACTTTCTTCAACCTTTCCATTTTTTATTAACTTATCAGTATGGTCAGCTTCTTCATCCACGTCCTTGACCCATAACCAAGTAGTAGTCACATTTTTTGGTAGCTTTGCAAGCGCTTCTTGCATTGTATAACCTTTATCAAAAGATATAGCGATCTCCATAATTTTATCGTCACCGATTTGAGGTAGTAACGCTAAATCATTGCGTGTCTTTTTATAATTTATAAATGGATAGAAAAACAACATTTCGCGCTGTCCAAGCTCATTATAACGCTGAACATCTAAATCTTGATCACTGTTGCTCGTTCCAAACGGAAATGGAGAAATAGAACCTTCATAAAGTACCTCATCTCGTAAAAAACCGTAGTCGAATGTGTCATCTCCAGTAGGCACAATCTTTCCCTCAATGTATTTGAACGTTTTATATTGAATTTCGCCGCCTAAAATACCTGGATAAAACCTCGTAGTCCCAATAAACTCATTCGCCCCTTCTACTTGATGTAGCGTATAAACGGAATTCTGGGCATGGCTTTGCAAAAATCTAGTAATAGCATCATTAGCTATTTTACCCGTAGGCAAAGTCACAATTAAGACGCAAAATGTGATAAAGATCGTTTTCCATGTTGCACGCCGTTGTGCTTTTTTCATAGTTTTTTTCATCTGTTCATTATTAAATAGATTGTCCATCTTCTAACGCCTCCCACTGTTTTTTAAATGCTTTACGCGCTCGTTGTAAATAAGTTTTTACATGCGACTCACTCACCGCTAGAATTGCAGCAATCTCTTTATAAGAAAACTCCATATCATATTTCATTAAAAGTAATTGTTGAAATGTCGGCTGTAGCCCAAGCAAGGCTTCATTAATTTTTGCATTTTGCTCTTTTTGTAAATAATGTTGCTCCACATCGTCTAATGCTATCTTTATTTTTTCGATTTTTTCGTCACCGATCAATGTTGTACGCTTTTGTTTGTTATACATTGTATAGTAACGATTAAGGGCGACCTTGAATAACCAAGCCCGTAAATTATCATGTTGTATTGATGACAAACACTCTATTGTTTTAATGATAGCCTCTTGTACAACGTCCTCTGCATCTTCTTTTGTAGCCCCTATTTTAATCAAATATTTGAAAACGACTTCTGCATGCGCAAGCAATAGACGCTCCCATTCTTTATTCATATTTCACCAACTTTTGGATATCCATTTCGTAGTTAACTCATCTATATAACTATTTAACTCCCAAAATGTATACAGTCAATTGTTATAAATAGAAAAAAATCACAAGTGTTCGTCTTTACACACTTGTGATTTTCATTTAAATACAATCATTATTAGGAAAGCAAAATTTTATAATCCAAATATTTGGATACTATGTGTCAAAGTAAAATGTCTTATCTTTCGACATTTTCTAATTTAAATATGTATTGTTTGAAATATTTCTTTCGCGTTCGTCTATTATTAGATGGATAATAAATGCTAGTTGTTGCTCAATTCGCATATTGTTAAGATATAGTATGTCCGCAATTGCATTTTTTTGCTTCTCTTCTAACCCCACTTTTTCTAGCATTAACATAATTTCTTCTTTTGAAAGCCCAAACACCTTTTCACCTCATTTCATCAATAATTTATTATTTCACGATCATTTCACAAACAAGAAACTAGTACTACGATTTCATAAACCATTTATACTAATTATAGGATAAATAACAGAAAATAATCAATGCAAAATCCACTTTATTTCAATAATATTTTAACTATTTTAAAAAACATTGATAATATTTTATAATAATTTCCGATTAAGTTACTATAACTATGCTTTTCATTTAGTAATTCTATTGTAAAAAATAATGAGTCATTTTGTCGAATTTTCACATTTTTCGTCAACATAAATAAATCGCAATAGAAACCGCTTTTATTCCTAAACGACGCTTTGGTAACCTATTTTACTTTAGACTACGATGCAGTACACTTAAATAAAATGTAACCAGTAATTTAGAAATGGAGGGAGTAAAGCAACATGATTGAGCTCAGAAAAATTACATTGGAAAATCGTCGTGCTATATTTAACTTGGAAGTTTCAGAAGAACAACGCCGCTTCGTTGCGTCTAATCTGTCAAGCATGGCTTCGTGCTATGTTCTTGCAACCAATGGAGGACATCCATTGCCATTTGCTATTTACGCAGATGAGCAGCCAGTCGGTTTTGTTATGCTGACTTATGGAATTACGGGATACGAACTGCCGTCAATTGCAGATGACAGCTATTGTATCTTGCGACTGATGATTGACAAGCAATACCAGAACCAGGGCTACGGTCGGAAAGCCATGAAAGAAATCTTGGAATTTATACGCACCTTTCCAGCTGGACCTGCACGTTACTGCTGGATTCCATATGGGAGGGATAACTTCGCCGCTAAAAAGCTTTATGAAAGCTTTGGTTTCCGTGAAAACGGCGAAATTTGCGACAACGAGCCAATAACCATATTACAACTTTGATTAACTGCCATCCCATGAAAGAGGAAACCTTTAATTTATCTATCTTTTTTTAATTTAAGTCTACTTACATATTCATACATCAATAAAAATAAAAACGTCCCCAAATCAAAGTTTGGAAAGAAACCGAAATCCAAAAAATGCTGTTAAACCAACATTTCTTGGATTTTCCTTTGAATATTGTCTATACAGCTTTTTATGCAAATATATAAACATGGCGACGATAGTACTTTTCAAATTTATTCAGAGTGTGTTATTTGAATAAAAACCTGTAAATCTGACGCTTTAAACCGGCATTCATTTTTTAATCATTCCTATACTTCAATTACAGGGGTTTAGTTGAATACAATCTTCCACAATCTGGCGCGATTGTGGAAGATCACAGGCATAAAATGATCAAACTTTTTTATAAAAGATGTATACTAATTCACAAGAGAAGAATCCGTTTTGATCAATCTTTTTTCAAAACGGATTCCTTTTATTTAACGTAAACTATGGGTTTGAAAGGTAATTTAGATCAAACACTCTTTTAAAGCCACACCTGCTTGATTAACAGACTTACAAAGTAGACTTGTTAACATCAGGCTGGAACGTAAAGGGGACAATCATCAATTTTGTTATGGCAAATGAAAAGCACCTCCTTCTATCGATACTCATCGTACCGGGAGATGCTGCTCACTTATACCATTATTTTGTGTACGGGCTTACAATTTTCACTCTCCATACAGAGAGCGACGTTGAGCAAGAGCCGTATGATACGTTAATACCGATTTCAATCCACTCTCCTCATACGAGAAGAGACTTTTTCATTATAAATACCTCTCCATATAGCACCATTTCAATCCACTCTCCCCATACGAGAAGAGACTACAAATTTCAACATAATATTAATAAATAAATCAATTTATTAACAAAACAATTAATACATATAGTCTTTTTGAAATAAAACATTAAAAATTAAACACTCATTTTTAAATGAATTCTGGTGCGGATCCCTTTATAAAATTATGTTAGCTTGCTATTCGCACCTCACCTAATTATAACAAAACATTGTAGTATAAACCTAAAACAAAACTATTATTTTAGGCGTGTTGATTAGGAAAAAATAGGTTTATTATTGATCGATGAAAGGGTTTTTCTTATTACTATTTAGTGTCGAGTCCCAAAACAGAATCGCTAAAGCTACTTTCGTTCGTTTTATAGGGATACTTTGAAGATTTATCGAAACAAAATCGCTCTTTATCGAAACTATTTGAGCTTTTATCGAAACAAAACCTCATTTTATCGAAACTATTTGGGCATTTATCGAAACAAAACCTCATTTTATCGAAACTATTTGGGCATTTATCGAAACCAAGCTCTTTCTATCAAAGAAATCAACCACATGTTATGATGAAGAGCTTGTAGCCCGTAGCGGAAATCAGTTCCTTCTAATTTAATTAAGGTGGATAAAAATGGTTAATCAACACACCTACTATTATTTTACACCTGATTATCTTCTAAATGCATCCTCTCTTTTAAGCCACATCACATCTTTTCAAACAAAACAAAACCAGCAATTACCCGATTCATTGTCGGCAATTGCTGGTTTCATTTTTATTTTTATCATTTTTTCATTTCATTATGAAGAAAGTCTATACAATTTTAGAGTTGTGCTGAGTTATAATTTAAACTTTTTAGTGAGGTCGTTTAAATTCTCCGCCATGTCCGCTAAATTTACTGAACTATTGTTGATTTCATCCATAGAGCTTGCTGCTTGTTCGATCGTTGCAGAGGTTTCTTGAATTCCTGCTGCTGATTGTTCGGATATAGCGGCAATTTCATCCACTGATTTATGAATATTAATAGTATTTTGTACTACGTCTTCTAGCTTTATCGACATGCTGTCAATATTCGTTGACATCGAGTACACGGCCTCTGCAATCTGGCTGAAAGTTTCATTTGTAGTGATGATTTGGGTTGTACCTTTTTCAACCTCGCCAAAGCCAGTTTCTAGTGAAGATGTCACCATGTTAGAATCTTGTTGAATTCTTTGAACAATGCCCGTGATATCGTCAACAGAGACAGCTACTTGTTCAGCAAGTTTACGAACTTCATCTGCAACGACCGCAAAACCTTTCCCATGCTCCCCTGCGCGCGCCGCTTCTATAGCAGCATTGAGCGCTAGTAAATTCGTTTGCGCAGCAATATCCTGTATAACAGCCACGATTTTTGAGATTTCCTGTGTTTGTTTACTTAGTTCGTCCACCTTATAAACAGCATCCTTCACAATGTGATGAATGGATGTCATTTGCTCAGTGGATGCGTCCATTAATCCTTGGCCCTCTTTCGTTAAAGCCATAACGTTTTGAGAATACTGATGAACATCCTTACTGCTGTTATTGACATCTGTCATCTTTAAGGTGAATTCAGCCATTGTTGTAGCTACATCTGATGCGTTACTTGCCTGCATTTCTGTGCCATTAGCAATTTCAGCTACTGTATCGACAATTTGTTCCGTACCAGTCTTCACCTCTGTCGATGATTGCATGAGCTCTTCACTATGCGCAGCTACATCATTTGATACTGTTTGAATTTGCTTTAATAAACGATTCAAAATATCCGACATCGTATTAGTCGCTTCCATAAGTTGCCCTACTTCATCTTCTGATTTCACAATAAGTGGAGGCTCACTTAGATCACCTTCAGTAATTTGTTGCATACGATTTGTCACTGTGATGATTGGTCTTGAAATTACTCGAGCACTAAACAATGCAATGATCATTGCAACGATAACAATCACAGCACCGACGATCGTACCTGTAAGCTGCTTAGTCTCTCCTGCTTTAATAATGTCTGCGCCCAACGCATTTATCGATTGCTTCCGTTCCTCGGCTAACCCCTCAAAGCCTTCACGTATTTCCGTAGCCTTTTCACTCATACTAGCTAAATTTTCCTTCGCTAATTCAACCTGGCCTTGATCATAAACTTTAAATACTTCTTCTCTAACATAGCGGGTCCATTCCTTAGCCATTTTTGCATATTTGTTGAAATCTTCCGAATCTGTCAATGCCAAACGTATTTTTTCATTTTCTTGAGCATGCTTTACATTATCTTCGAAAATTTCCTTATACTTGTCATCACCAGAAAGTATATATCCTCTAATTGCGGCAATTCTTAGCCCTATCGTTTGAGCTTCCTCATAATCAGTAATTAGTAATTGCAATTCTTCATCAATAATTTGTTCTGTTGCTTTATTACTTTGCTTGACTGCATAAAAATTGTAACCTATGTATAAAATCACAACTGCTACTACAATACTGAAGGAAAAAACGATTCTTTTACTAATTGACTTAAAGTTCATTTCAAATTCTCCTTATTTTCTAAATACAACATAAATGGGCCTAAACTGCCTCATCACCCATAATGTGTGGTTGATTTCCGTTCCAGCTGAGCGCTTTCCTATGGGCATCCGATATCTTCTAAGGAGTCGCCCAGCTGGCAACTAATTTACAAGGTATATGTCCGAACAAATGTCATCCACAACTTTTGGTGATAAGCCCCTAATCTTGAATTTTATCTATCAATATTAATCTACCATTTTTAAATAGGACTATGGCGATTTGTGAATTTTTCCTATATCAAATGAAATAACTAGGTGATTTTTATGTATTTTCTAGCATCTTCCATTAACATTATTAATTAAACGGATGAACTACTTTAAAATAGTCAAACAAGACTTTTGTTCTAAAAAAAGAACAGCCCTATAAATGAGCTGTTCCATTCGTAGAAAAACCATCATCAATCCCAACAATTAAATATAACGTCTCCAATTGTTTTACTATCAAAATATAAAATATATTTCCACTCTACTTCAGATAAGCTGTGTAACTCCTTATCTCGTGTTAACAAAGTATTGAGAGTGACAGCTTCAAAACATTTACACATCGGAAAATATTTATGCAAGTGAGTTTTTGTTACAAATTGAAAACTTAGTTCCTCATCATACTTAGCAAATGAAACATAGGGCATAAGTCTGTGATGTAGAATTGTAAATTGTTCATTCGCCAGTTGAATCACTGCTTGCATATAAACAAAGTGAGGATTATTGATAAATTTTAAGGTTTTCGCCCGCTTTTCACTTGTAACTAAATGATATACCATTGACTGGAATGTCCGCATATCCTGTTCAATTAAATGATCTGCATCAAAACCTGAAATTCCTTTTGTTAAACGCAACAAATCACCCCTGTCATTATGCTCCTTCTGCAAACAGACTCCTTCAATAATTATCTATTTCCTTGTAATTTGATAGTCAATTTGTAAAAATGATACACCAAAAATCCGCATTTTATGTACGGCAGTTAGTGTTGTTTCATCTTCTGCGGTAATAACAAAATGTTCATGTAAAGGAAGTCTCAATAAAAAACGATTAATCGCTAAATATATTCCTGCATCTCCAGCATGATTGCTTGTTAAATGTAAATCTCCATTATCCTCATATAAATATAACACCCCAATCATTGTTGAAAAAGGCAGTGGGAGCGCAATATTCATATAGGTTGTTTCCCCTGTTGTATGCTTTGAATAGATGGCAACAAAGGTAGTTTGTTTATCTATTTTCCGAATCCATGCACGTGGAGCTAGCCGCCCATCTTGCTGCTCATCTACTTTAACAATCATACCTGTCATCTCGATTTGCTTACTAGAAAAGGGCAAATTCAGTTGTTGCATGAAACGACTTAAGCCTTGATAAATCAAAGCAAACGGTTTAAACCATACTTTCCACTGTACAGATGCCTGCAAACGATACTGATTTGTTTCTTCATAAAAATGTGGAATCGCATGAGGGAGCTTTGCCGTTTCAACAAAGTCACTAAGCGCATCAACTAAACCAGGATACGGATCTTTTCGTTCTCTTAATTTCCCACGAATTTGGCTAACTGGAAAATGAAATTCTTGATGTTTCGATTCTGGAATAAAGATTGCCCAAGCCAGTACCCCCATACCACCAAAGAAAACACCATTTATGACCCCATGAAACTTAAGCATTTCTGGTATTCCTACATAGGCATTCCCTATCACATGACCAAATGCATACATGAACGACCATAATATTGTGATACATAGAGACCCATAGGAAATTCGTAAAAGCACACCTTGACCACGAGGGAGTTTCGTTTTTAGAGCAAGGAAAAATAAGCTGTAAATAGCAACGATATAAAGTGTCACTGAAACAATTTCTAAAATAGTAGAGAACGTTATTCCAAGTGCAACAAGAAGCGGGCCTGCCAATAAAATAACAACGACCGCATTGTACCATCTACTCTTATGTATTCGCCCAAAAAGACCAATCGAAATCGCTAATAAACAAGCTGAATAATGAAAATGAATAGCTGTTAACCACGTTATCAATGATGAAAAACCTGTATCAATGTTGGCAATAAAAGCAAAAAACCAAAGTCCCCCAATAAATATGTAAATAAGCCCAACATCAATCGAAATCTCAGCCATATTTGTAAAGCCTCGCTGTAAAAACCGCTTCACACCTTGTAAAGCTATAAATGCCGTATAAAGTAAATAAATAAGCGCGAGAATAATCGCTATCCAACCTTCAGACCACCAGTGGAGCATCGTAATAGCAACCATCATCACAACAACAAGGGCATCACCGACTTTGTTAAAGTCTATAACCATTTTCACCATTGCAGGCACAAAAATAAGCTGTGCAACTGTCAGTAGCATCATATATTCAGGCTGTGGGTTAAAGAAATAACAAATAACTGACAGCACAAGCCCGAATAGTAGGACAGGGCTACATAGATTGCTGCGTAAATTCACCAGCATACATCATCAGCCTCCCTATCAATGGATTATGGATGGACACATGAATCGTAAAGACATTCCTTATCTCATCAAATCCTTCCTCAACAACAACACGTCCCTCCAACATTTTTGGTATCGGACATTCTAGTTGAGGCATTACAAATCGTTGAACGCCAGAACGGATAACCAATCTCCCCTCACGTGTCACCGCAAAATGCAAATCCGAATAAAAAAGAGCTGGAGAGCCAAGGTAATCCTTAACTATTTTTTGAACTGGATCAATCGTCATCCTCGCATCAAAATGTCTTGTTTTGTTAGCAAAATAGAAAGTACGCTCCCACAATACTTCTAGCTCTCCGCTTGGCAATGCTCGACAAGTATTACAAATTGTAAACGGCACATCTTCACCAGATTCAGGAAACAAAAATCTAGTTTTAGTCGCCACCGCATAAAAGGGACGCAGCCACTTTGCACCAGTCTCAATTTTATGCATTACACCAATAGCATAAAAAGGCTGTTCTACAGGTAATGCATAACGCTTTTGCAGCATTGGATGAAGTCGAGAAAAATCCTCACCTAATAAAGTTTGATAAATCGTCATGATGTTCCTCCTCGCTTTCGCTTACAGCTTTTCGCACTCGGCATATCTTTACAAAGTACAAACCCAATAATGGACAATACCCATACAGCCAGATTGAATGTCAATGGATTGAACGGAGCAGTGGCAATCGTTTTATCTGCTAAAATGGCCCCTAATGTTAGAAGTGGAAATAGTAAAATTTGAGAGCCAAACAAGAAACGCTTCCCTCGAGGTAACAGCCAAAAAAGTGCAAAAATGACCTCTGCAATGCCAACCCCTCTTACAATTTGACTTACCTGACTGTTCTCTCCACCTAATAATTCCTCCATCATCATCACCTCAGTAGGATGCTGAATAATGATTTTCGGCACAAGGCCATGGTACAACCAGACAAAACAAAAAAACACACTGATTAGAAATGTTAAAAAGAAACGACGATACTGAGAAAATGGATTTTCTCCCTTTTCGAGCCACCTTTTTAAGACATCAAAGCTAAGAGCTGTTGCCCAGCCCATTATTGGACGAAACACTCTATCAAATAACTTTCCTAATTTTCCATAGCGAACATCATAGTCATACTGTGTTAAAAATGTGAGTCCCTTATCATGAGGAATATACTGCCAGTACCCTTTCCCTTCTGCAATTGGTGATATTTTTTGAGGGGTCCCAAAATGTAACGAGGATGTTTTGCTGCCATCTTCTTTATGATGCTCCCCTTTACTCTCACCCCAGCCACTCACCTTCAAGCCTGGCATTACCTTTGTTTCATAGGTAAATCGTTGTGGCTCATCCGGCGAATTTTTTTCCATATATGTAATAGAGGTAAAACGTAAATCCCACTGCTCATGCAGCTTTGGATTTTGCGTATAGGTCCACGCCTCATCGATGGGTGCATTTATCTCTATCTCCACAAAAATCGGCTTTTTTTTCATGTCTTTCTTCCCTTCTCGATGTAAAGCACTATTCATTTTCTTGCAATTTTTCCCACTGTTTTTATTTTTGCTACCTGGAAAGAAGAGAAATTCTCCAGCTTGATCAATCGTTAAAAGAAATGTCGTTCCTCTTTTATAGCTTGTATAACTAATCCTTTTCATCACTCTTACTTATATCTTTTTTTGCAAATCTACTAGTCATAAATCTCTTTTTCTTCCCATTTTGAGTGCTAATGAGACCGATACTTTTAATTTGTTCCTCAAAGGGATTCAATGAAAATTCACTTCAATCGATTGCTCTTTATTATTGAAATAAAATACCATTCGAAATTCAACATAATGAAAGCAACAGCTAATAATATTCTTTAAATCCCCAGATATTACTTACCTCCATTTGAAAATCAATTTATACTATTATAGCAGTAAATTGATTAATCACCATAAATTAGGGTTTAAGCATTAAATTCCAATAAAATAAAAATAATTGAATCGAAATGACGATTTGCCAAGTCTAATAGTCGGAAGGAGGCGATTTTCATTACTACAAAGCAAGTATCATTAGTAGAGTTAGCACAAAACGGAGATGATCAAGCATTTAAGATGTTCGCTTTTGGTGTAAAATATATCAAGTAGAAACTTTACAGCTTTTACTTATATTAACTACAACACTATATTAGGAGGAGGATCGTTGAATCAGGCAGCAGAAGCTTTGCTAAATAAGGTATGGAAAGAAATCACTACAATTTACGAACAAGAAAGCAAAAGAATCAATGAGTTTGATGATCAAAGAACGTTACAAGCTGGAGTTCATAACTACCTCCGAGTGGCATGGAGAAAAGGCAAGTTTACTTGGTCTAAAGGTAAATTTCAAATAGATTTCTCCAAATTATCATTATCCAGCTCGAATAAATTCGGAGCAGATACTTACATCATGGAGTTGACCGATGAACTTCTGACTGAGGAGTTCTTCCCTACCTTGTGCAGGCTTGTAGATGACCTGTTCCGCTCGGAGGAACTGGGCCCTCGTTTCTTTGATTACAAGTTTGAAGTTGTATTTGAGTTTGAATGGGAGAATTCGAAATTAACGCTTAATAAACAGCTGTTGAATGAGCCCAAGTTGAACCAACTCCAAAACACGCTGGATCATTTTATTCAGACGAGGATTCTTTCTGATTCGCCCGTATTACCTGATGAGAAAGACGTTTTCTTTTTCGCCTATCATTTGGTCAATTCTGATCTAATGAAACAGGAAGTGGTAGTAATTGAGCCGTTGATTCGTCGTCTCTCCGACAAGCTGAATACTAATCAAGAGCTCAAAAACGGTTTGATTAGTCGTTATACTTTGGCATTAAAAAAATGGGTGAATGATTACTTTTTACTGCAGCATTTTACCCGATCCGGTGATTATGATATGACCTGGACTTTGAAAGAGGATCATCCTTCCGTAGATACTAGAGAAATGGATTTCTTTCTTTATGCGGCATTGCAAATTGGATTTACAGAGACGGATATCCCACAGAAATATATGGAACTTGCTGTACAATTGGGGTCTAAGGAAGCTGCAGATTATTTGAAAAATGGTAGCGGTAAATTTGCTCATACATATCGAGGAGAGCTGATAGAAGGCAGAAACAACGATATTACACAAACGATAGAAATCTGCATTCTTTCCGAAGAAGAACTTGCTTATAAAGAAGCGTTGGATTATATTATCAATCTTTTGAAACAAGCGTTCCCTAAAAGTTATCAGCTGAAGTTAAAGAGTAGCCAAAAGAACTTCCTTCCTTTGAAGGAACTGGCGAAGTCCGAGCTACATCAGTTTTTCGCCAATGCGCTTAGCTACCCTGCTTTGTTCCCGAAGCTTGCAGAATATGTGGATACAGCTATGGAAGAGTTCGCATGGTACGAGGATGTAGAGCCGAGCGAGGAATCGGTCATGCCAGGCACTTATGCAGCAATGGGCCTTGGCTTATACAGCGAAGATTATTTTCCACTAGTCTGTCGCTATATGGAACTCGTAGATACAGAGCATCAGTCAGCGCAGGATAGCTATGCGGAGACGTTTATTGAGGCACATGGCGTAAAGATAGAGCTTATGCCAGTAATTGTATCCATTTTGCTAGGAGGGATTGATGAAGGCACGTTGGTCAAAAATCTAACCATCGACAGTCCTGAGCTTGTCGAGGCGCTATTCGAGGCGCTGAAAGGCAAAGAAATTTATGAATACGAAATGGTATTGCGCCGGATTTTTGGAAGCATGGAGAAACTTGAAGCAGTAGCCCAAAAGGCACAACCGCCATTAAAAGAAGCATTGGAGCAGCTATTGGCGCTTCAAATCGAAATGACCTGATCTGCCACATTAAATAAGAGCATGTTTTGATTATTTTTTTCAAAACATGCACTTTAGATTTGCTCCATACTTTATTACAAAGATTTATCACCTAACTTTTTCAGTTTATCTCCTACTTTTTCAAATTTATCGACATTTCACGCGCCAACAAACAACACTGCCTGTCCAATCGCAATAAAAAAGGCTTCATGCTGTATCGGGCTATTGTCTTCAATTTGCAGAGTAATTTCAAAATGAGTCTCACAAAAAATAGCCTGCCAACGTGCAATTGGTTGATCCTCTAGAGAAAATACGGACCAGTCTTCCATCTCTTTGTTCAGATTAATTTTTTGCTCGCCATCTGTAATGATTAAATCAGGGATCATAATTTGCCAGCCATCATAAGCAATCATATAGTCCTTCCCTGTGATGAAATCCTTGCCTTTGAAATGCACTCGGCCACGACGTGACACCTTTTTACAAGTGAAAAGAGGCTGACCAGCGACATCACTGACATCGAAACGCACAAAATAACGATAGTCCATAGTGCGGTCAAACGCTTTTTTCAATCCATTAGAATAAACGCGTTGAACCGTAGACGACACTTCCCCCGCTTCATTTAAAACTGCTACAGCCTCTGTTGACTCAATCGCCGCTGATTGTTTGTATGTATAAATTTTCAATCTATTCGCTCCTTCAAAACTCATGCTTTCTTAAAACTACCATAAAATAAGCGCCAAATACAAAGTTTGCATTTGACGCTTTTTTCATTATTTTTGTTGTGAAGGGATTTCTACTGTGAAAGGCTGGAATTTCACTTCTTTAAGGGATGATTTATCGAAAGGAATTTTCGTTTCTACCCCAGCATTATCAATTTGAACGCCACCACCACCTGAAGGAAGCATTAAATACGGTATAATAATTAATTTTTGAACATCTTTCGAAATCGGGTCAAAGGATTTTGTGCTACTAAAATTCCATAGACCATCATTGAAATGACCTTCTCCGCCACCTGAATGTGAAGTGATTTCTTTGCCATGTTCATCCGTGATACGGAATTCTATAAACGATGCGCCTATTTGTGCATTATCAATTGTTCCTTTTTCAGTCGCTTTATAGTCCAGTGATACACCTGTAGGACTCAATGAAATTTTTGAAACATCTAGTTGAATGCCATCTGCCTGTTGTTGATGGTTGACAGGAACATAAACAATATCCGTAATTTTTTTAACCGGCGCTGTAAATTCCCATTTTTCCCCTCCTTTACCTTCCAGCACTAAGCCCATGTCAAAGGAATCTGGCATGTCGTCCTTCACATCAAATGTCGCGATACCAGTACGAACTGTCGGACTTAAAACTTTTTCACCATAGGAACCAGAACTCGCCTCAGGATTTTTACCATTTATAGTGAAATCAAACCCTGCACCAAAGTATTCATTACTTAATTCCTTTTCAGAATCAATTGTAATGCCTACAGTAATATTAGATTCATCATAAAGTACTTCATCTACTGTTACGGAAATACCGTTAATTGTCTGCTTTTCTCCAATAGTGCTCGTTAACCCTTGTTCGCTTGCTTGTTTTAGCCCAAGTAAGCCAGAGTTACTAAATACCGACCCGACAATCGGTAGCTGTGATAAAGTACTTGCGAACGTTGGTGATACATAGGCTGCAGAACCAATCATAATACTAAATGCGGCTGCCGTACTTGCTACATATAATAATGGTTTACGTTTACTTTTTCTTTTAATTTGGATAGGTGTTTGTCTCATTTTCGTTTGCTCCTCTGCTTGTTGTATTCCTTTTGTAATCGATGCTCGTACCTCATCTCTTGGGAATTCTGGAAGGGGTCCGTTTTCATTAAATGACTTTTTCATTGAACGTTGCACTCCTTTCTAATTCTCGCTTCAACTGTTTTTTACCACGATGCAAATACGTTTTAATAGTGCTTACCGGCTTCTCCATTACTTCCGAAATTTCTTTAATCGGTAAATCGTGATAATAAAATAAAATAATGGCCATTTGTTGAGAATGATTCAAATGCTGTATAGCATCCGATAAATCAATGGGATTCGCACTGACATTTTCTTCATGTTGTAAACGATTTAATAATTCACTTTCTTCATAAGGAATAATTTTTTGCCCTTTTTTAAGTAATTGGTAGCACTCATTAATTAAAATACGAAACAGCCACGTGGAAAAAAATTCCGGGTGCTTTAGCTGATGAACGGTTAAATAGGCTTTACACGCTGCCTCTTGAATCGCATCCAGTGCGTCCTCTTTTTGGCCAACATAAGAAAGCGCAGTATAAAATAGTTTTTCTTCCTCTAAAATGAGTAGCTGCTCAAACGCTTCCTTATTCCCTGCAATAGCCTGTTTGACGATTGAAATATTATGTTCCATGCTGTTTCCTCCTTTCAATACTTAGAGTAATTAACCCTATCAAAAGGTTTCACGTTTAAAAAATTCTTTTTCTAATAGAATAAAATGGCTCTATATCAAATGTTGAAATGAGACGCAATATAAAGTTTCCACAATTGCTTTGGCTTTTCTAACTGTCGCTTTGCATCTTTTATCCGTCACTTTGCATCTTCTTTCCGCCACTTCGACTCTTCTATCCGTCACTTTGGCTCTTTTATCCACGACTTTGGCTCTTCTATCCACGACTTTGGCTCTTCTATCCACGACTTTGGCGCTTCTATCCACGACTTTGGCGCTTCTAT
>Ga0209676_1001540_pt1 | contig 20841 bp, 24 predicted proteins | sample AraplaCvi_mLB_r2_FD_184282 | JGI IMG/M metagenome (GOLD analysis project Ga0209676, IMG submission 184282) | Arabidopsis root microbial communities from North Carolina, USA - plate scrape MF_Cvi_mLB_r2 (SPAdes) (version 2) | ecosystem: Host-associated > Plants > Roots > Endosphere | place: USA... | reverse complement strand
GTAAGTTTCCAGTTTGGAGCTAAAGTGTTATTAACAGTTTCTATAGCTTCTTTTGAAAGAATGATACCTTCAATTGCAGTTCCTTTGTCATCATAATCCTTTTCTACTTCGATTCCATATTTAAGTCTTAATAAGGTCATTAATGACCCTTTTGTTAAAAACTTGATGTGGTAACCTTCATTAAGAATTCTTTGGAAATCATCTTCACTTTGTTTAAATAGATTTACTAACGCCTCCCAATCTGGCATACCTTTACCAAATTGGTTAAGAAATTCATAATTTTCTTCCTTTAGTTTGTTTATTAATTGGCTATTTTCAACACCTTCACTACGAAGTCTTTCGATCATAATTGCGTAATTAATTGCGATTCTTACTTGGCTCATATAATCTTCTCCTCTCAAATTTAAAGAATTTTCATTTTATTCAACTGTACCATAAACAATATGTAGAAACTATGTATATGTATTACTATATTTACACATAAAAAAAGACTTGTTCGTAAACAAGTCTTATTCGAAACGATATACAGCAAGTGTAATTATAGCAGTTGTCCCTTCGCCATATTCACTTGTAATTTCCAGACCTCCACCATAGTCATCAATTAGGTTTTTAGCTATTGAAAGTCCTAATCCATTCCCACCGTTTGCTCTGCTTCTTGCTTTATCTGCTCTATAAAATCGATCGAAAATATGTTTTAGATCTTCTTCAGAAATACCAATCCCATTATCTGTAACACGGATTTGAACGTGTTGATCACTTTGATTTACTAGGATGTTGATTCTCGTTTCATCCTTACTATATTTCACAGCATTATCGAATAAAATAATTAAGACTTGCATTAAATGTTCTCGAGTAATATTTGCTTGATCAATATTGTCATTTTCTTGAACATAATCAATCTTCATATCCTCATGTAACAATCGATAGTTATTTATTATCTCATGAACAACCTCTAAGACATTACATGGTTCAAATTTTACAATCTCTTCATTACCTTTTTCAAGTTTAGATAACTGTAAAAGTTCATTCGTTAAGATAATCATTCGATTTGTTTCATTAATACACGTATTCAAGGAATCTTCTAGAACTTTTTCATCCTTTTTACCCCAACGATTCACAAGAGATAAGTGACCGTGAATAATTGCCAAAGGCGTTCTCAACTCATGCGAAGCATCTTCTACAAATCGTTTTTGTCTTGTAATTGATGCTTCTAACTCGTCCATCATTTTATTAAAGATTAAACCTAATTCTGACAATTCGTCATTAATTTCACCAACAAAGACTCGCTCTTTTAGTTGGTTATTTTTAATTTTCAACATTGTATGATTTAAATTTTTAATTGGCTTTAATAATTTTTTAGATAAGAACCAACCGCTTATTATACTTAAAATCAGTGAAAAGATCGTACCAAAAATTAGAATAAAGAAGGATTCCTTCACAAACTTCGAAAAGATTTCAACGTTTATTGCTACTTCTAATATTCCATGAAACTTTCCATAATGCAGTGCTTTACTTGCAATCAATATCTCTTGATTGTGCAATCTATATTGTCTAAACTGACCAACACTATTTTTATCAATATCTATTTTTGGCATTTTTTGTGATACGGTATAAATCACTTTTCCGTTAGTATCTAATAATCGGATCATTTCATTATTTTGAATGATTTTTTCGAAATAATGTCTAGTATCCATAATGAAGGTTTCATTTGATTGTTTTTTATTATATTCTTCGTCCATATAAGCTACAGTTTCAGTTAATCGTTTTTCAATTCTGTGGTGTTGCTGATTGATAATTGAAACCTGTATTAAGAATAGTTGAATAATATTACATAATGTAAAAATGAAAACCATAAGCAAAACGATTGTAATCGTTATTTTCCATCTAATAGAAAGCTTATTGAACAAACTGAATTTCACCTCTACATTCTCATTACATACCCTGTACCTCTTACAGTGTGTATATACGTATTGTTCTTATCATCTAGTTTTGTTCTTAAATAACTAATATAAACATCTACAACATTTGTTTCAATTGTTGAGCCATAACCCCATACTGTTTCTAGTAAAATTTCTCTAGTTAAAACTCTGTTTACATTACTCATTAACAGATATAGTAAATCAAACTCTTTTTTCGTTAAATCAATAATTGCATCTTCTTTTTTTACAACTCTTGCAGCAGAATCTAAAGATAAATCTTTAAATTTTAAACAATGTATTTTTGTTGAACGATCAATTCTTCTAAAAATTGCACGCATATGAGCAAGTAGTTCTTCAATGACAAATGGTTTTGAAATATAATCGTCAGCTCCACTATCAAGACCAGAAATACGATCAAATACACTATCACGTGCAGTAATCATTATGATTGGTGTATCTTTGTGAGCTCGTATTCTTCTACATACTTCTATTCCACTTAAATTTGGAAGCATCAAATCAAGTAAAATTAAATCATACTCATTCTCTATTGCTTGGTTTAATCCTTCTCTTCCATCATTTGAAATATGAACTTCATTTCCCTCATACTCCAATTCTAATCTAATAAAATTCGCTAATTCTTTTTCATCTTCTATAATTAATATTTTTTTCATTTATTTTATCCCTCATTTTTTTTATAATAACACTTATAAAATCATTCTTTGTCTTTAATAAGCATATCTGTAAAAAATGAAAACGAACTTATATATTTTTTAAAATTTCATTAGAGGTTCATTAGAAATTTTTAATATAACCGAACAATCTAGTTTATGTAACAATTTACATTCTACTCATTTTATCATTATTTCGTAATGATAGTAGATTCCATATATGATGATTTCTTTAAAATAAACAAAAAAAGCCTTTAGCATGTAGCTAAAGGCTTTCTATTATCTTTCAAAATTTGCAAACTCAACTGGGATATTTAGTTCATTTTCTGCAGTACCATCTTTAGCACTCGCAACATAAATCGTTAATACACCATTTGGGCTTGATGGTTGGTTATGACTAATCCTTATTTTAAAGTTTCCCCAATCAGGAGCCCCTTTATCTGCCATAACACTTCCTTCAGCTAATACGTTATGCCCATCTTCCAAACGATACTTAAACATCGCTTCAAATACACTCGCTGTTCCTTCTACTTCAAAAACATTATTTACCGTTTCTTCTCTAACGATTGAAGTAACTTTAAAAACTTCATTTTCAGCTAAGATTTGATCCTCAACTGCTGGTTTCTTATCCTTATCTTCCACCGTTACCTTCCCATCCTTTTTACCATTGTCATTTGTTTGACAACCTGATATACAAAGAATGCTTACAATTACCAAACTAATGAACAAATGTTTTTTCATTGCGTAGCCCCCCTAAGTATCTTATTAAAAACTAATTAAAATTGTTCTATGACTTATTCTTTATTTTTGATAGGTTTCTTCGATTTGTAACATATGCCATTTTTCTTTCCAATTTTTCTGAAGTAATCGTGCTTCAAATATTTCAATTGCCCCTCTACTATTTAAGAAATGTGGTGAAGGTTTTATGATTCCATTAATGGCATCATCTATTCCACATGGCGCTGTTAAAATAATCTCATCCATCTCATTTAACTTTACGCCAAGTGCTGTTGCAGTTTCTGGAAACTTTGATATAGCATCAACACATGATTGATAAGGTTTAATATTATTTTTCAAATGCATTCTTGCTTCATTTTTAACCGACCAAGGAATATCCATTCTTAAGTCCTTTAATATTTCTTCATATTTCTTTTCAATTGATTCATCTAAATTTGCTGGATCAAAATAAATAACATCAATATCATCAAGTCTTGTTCTTTCTTCAAATCCGTGTAAATTGTCCCAAATTTTAGATCGCACAAAACCTGCACAAATCCACCAGTCAGGTAGTTGTAACGTTTTTGCAGTATTTAAAATGTCCATCATCCACACATCTTCTTTGATTAACTTCATAATATCTTCTTCGGTTTTACAATCCATTCTAAACTCCTTTTTAACATGTCAAACTTCATTCTCTTTATAATTGATAGGAAACACATAAAGTTCAAAGTGATTTGTCTTAAAGAGCAAAACACTTTGAACTTAAAATAGAATATCGGAAAGTTGAATAACAATTGGTATAGTGACACTACTAATGATTGTAGAAGAAATCACTGTTTGTGCCGCAAAACTAGCGTGTGGTCCTTTAAAGGATAATAATGCACTATTTCTCGAGCTTGGAAAAGCACTTCCAATAAATAACGCTTTTGCAATAACACCCTCAAATCCAAAGATTAGTATGATTCCATATGCTAATAATGGAGCACCAATTAATCTTAGAAAATTGCTAAGTCCTAAATTAGCCCAATCAATATCATTACCAGATTCCGCTAATTGAGCACCTAAAGTTATTAATGCAAATGGTGCAAAAGCAGCTGTAATCGGATCAAAAACTGAAACAATCCCATCAGACAATTCCACGTGAGATAACTGGAGGATAAACCCTAATACCACACTATATAAGATTGGAAGTTTTAACATTTTTATGATTGCTTCCTTCATCTTTACAGTTGCTTCTGCATTATAAATTCCAACAGTAAATGTCATGATATTTTGAAACAGGACGATTAAGACTCCAATACTCATTGCAAATGGATCATTTTTAAATACTAAAGCATTAACTGGCAGACCTAGATTGCCGGAATTATTTAATGCAATACTATTGGCAAACGCCCCTCTCATACTTGGCTCAATGCCTCTTATTCTACAAGCTATTAATGAAACAAAAGACATTAAGGCGTACTGTATTATCAAAAATAGCAGAATGCTACCTGCTACTTTACCAGATAAAGGACTACTATACATTTTCATAAATACAGCAACAGGTAAAAATAAATAGACTAATAGAGTCGTTAATGTGCTTAAGTGCAATTTGAATTTTTTGTTAAATGTATACCCTAATATGACATAAAAAAATAATGGTACCATGACTTCTAATAATAGATGAATAAACACTTTTTACGCCTTCTCTCATTTACTTCATTGTAAAACGTATGTTGTTTTGATATAGCTATATATTGTCAAAAAGGTTGAAGTGCAAGTAGCAATTTAGATAACATCCAGGATTTGTTTTTGATGGTGTAAATCGTGTTCAATAAAACCGCCCAAATACTGTAGAATTGTTAAATTACGATAAAATGGTGTTTGAAGTTTTTGAACATCAATATTCTCAATACACTCAATCAATTTTTGACGATTCACTGCAAATTCATTTAAAATCGTTTCTTTTGAATGATTTCTAGCATATTCAGTAGCAGTAGTATTAAACTTTTCTACATTAGGGCTAATTGGAAAATCCTCATTTTCAATGGCTAATCGATGTTCAATAATGTATAAATCCCACGCACTTAAATGAGAGATTATTTCAGCAACAGTCCATTTATTTTCTGCAATTGGTTTTCGCCATTTTTCTTCTGACAGTTCATTTAATGAATGAACCCATAAGCTCACATGACGATTGTGCTTTAATAGTTCTTCTTTTGTAATTGGCACCCTTTTCCCCCCATTTAACTCTCTCTCTTATACTTTAATGGAAGCAGTTCATGAATTTTCACTTTGATAATTTCACCTTTATCTTCAATAATCACAAAGCAATTTGGTGAGTAATCAGAAATTAGTTCTCTGCACATTCCGCACGGACTTACTACTTTTATCTCTCTATTTACTTCATCTGAATATGGATGCCTTACCGCTACGATCGTATCAAATCCTTTGTCCCCATCAGAGATTGCCTTTCCAATCGTAATGGCTTCAGCACAAACTGATACTCTACCGATATATGCCTCTATATGTACTGCAGAAACAACCTTTCCTGATTTTATACGAATTGCAGCTCCTACATGATGCTTATCATCTTCATATAACGAAATGATTTTTTCTTTTGCAGCCTCTATTAATTCAAAATCTTCCTGTGTTAGTTGATACTTTTCCATCGAATATCCTTCTTTCATTGCAAGATATGGTCTTTGATAATAATTTTTGGTTACTTTTATTTATTTCTTCATTATGGAAAACAGTCCTCTTTTTCATATCGGTTATAGAGGATTTCATTTTACGAAAAACGAATTACATTTTGTTAGGATATAGGAGGAATAATGATGATTTTTCAAAATGGTCAACTAAAGGTAAGGCTTATCAATGAAAATGACATACCATTTTTAGTTAAATGGCTATCAGATCAAAATGTTCTTCAATATTACGAAGGCAGAGATAACCCATTTAATGAGGAAAAAGTTCGTTCTGTTTTTTTAAACAAAGATGAGTCGGTCACAATGTGTATTGTTGAATATGGGGACAAAGAAATTGGATACATTCAATATTATGAATTAGATGATGAAGGTAAAGTAGAGTATGGGTATGAGAATACATCTGAAAAACTTTATGGAATGGATCAATTTATCGGTGAGGTAGATTATTGGAATAAAGGAATTGGTAGCCAACTTGTCACAGCAATGATTGATTATTTAACAAAGAAACTAAATGCTGACAAAATCGTTATGGATCCTCAAACATGGAATGAACGGGCAATTGCTTGTTATATGAAGTGTGGCTTTAAAAAAGTAAAAATTCTTCCAAAACATGAATTTCATGAAGGTGAATTTAGAGACTGTTATGTAATGGAATATTGTAGATGATAATAACATTAATAAATAGAGAATGTGTTGATTTCCACTCCAGGATGCTCGCTTTCCATGGGGCTAAGCTTGAGCCTCCTCTGCAAGCCTGCGGGGTCTCAGCCTTCCCGCATCTCCCATAGGAGTCGAGCACCTTCCGTTTCAATCATTATGTTTTAATGTGAAGACTCTGAGAGCTTTTTTATCCGTTCCTTCTTTATTAATAAGCCTTACCTTTACTGTTTGATATAAAAACGAAAAAGGTCATATCCTTAGTTTTCACTAGAATATGACCTTTTTTTATCTTCTAAATCCACCTTCTGAGTGTAGGATTTGACCTGTGATCCATTCACCATCGTCACTGACTAAAAATTTAATCAATCTTGCCACATCTGTGGGCTCCCCTATTCGCCCTAATGGAAATGACGGAAGAATATGATTTTTGATTTCATCAGTCATCCAACCCGTATTGGTTGGACCTGGATTAACAGCATTTACTGTAATGCCTAAATTTGCGACTTCAGCTGATAAAGTGATTGTTAATGCATCAATTGCACCCTTTGTTGTTGCATAGGCAAGTTCTCCTGGCATCGGTCCTTTAAATTGTCCAGATGTTAGATTGATAATTCTACCACCATTTTTATATTTAAAATGTCTAGCAAACAAGATACTTAATAATGTTGTAGCACGAATATTTATATCATAATGATTGTTTAAGTCTTGTGCAGTTAAATTAGAAAAATCATTATTTGTAGAATACGCTGCATTATTAATTAAAAGACTTGGATAACCAAGTTCATTTATTACTTGCTGAAATAGTTGATTCGGCGCATCTTCTTTTGATAAATCAATTTCAAGTGATGCAACTCTTACGCCTTTTGCGATGCATTCGTCTTTTAGGATTTGAGGTTCATCATGCTCGATTCCCCAAGGCATTTCTTGATCGTATGATGTCCAATAGGTAAAAAATATATCATACCCTTCATCAGCTAATTGACGGCAAATGGCTGCACCAATCCCATTTAATCTACTGGCACCAGTAATAATCGCTATTTTATTATGATTCATTCGTTTCTCCTCAATATTTCTTCTATTTTATTGGGTAAAGACTTGTTTTAATGGCTGATCGGCAGGCCCTTCGAGTACCTCACCATAAATTGAAAATCTAGATCCATGGCAAGGACAATCCCATGATTTTTCTCCATTATTCCATTCAACTTCACAGCCTAAATGGGTACACGTTGTATCAACACAATGAACCTTTCCGTTTACATCTTTATACGCTCCCACGCGTTTCCCATCAAGCGATACAACAGATCCTTCATCATTATATAATTCTTCTATTTTTCTAGAAACTGGCTCTAGTTTCCCTTCAATTAAGTGTTTAGCCACATCAATATTTTGCATCAAGAAATGCTTAATGCTAGGGTTAGCTTGAAATCTAGAAGGAGAGAATAATTCTGCATTTGGAGCGTCCTTTTCTAAAATTAAATTACTAATTAATTTGGCAGAAACAGTACCATTTGTCATTCCCCACTTACGGAATCCAGTGGCAACATAAATATTATGATGATTTTCTGAATATCGACCAATGTAAGGAACATTATCTAAAGTCACTAAGTCTTGTGTTGACCATCTATATTTCACATCTTCAATACCAAAAACTTCATCACCAAATTGTTTCAAATTCTCATAAAAACTCATTGTACGAGTTTCTACGCCAGTTTTATGACCTTCCCCACCAATCAACACTAATTCTTCATTATTATATTGTATTGTTCTTAATGATCTTTTTGGATCTTCTGCACTCAAATACATTCCTTTAGGGAACGGTGATTTAAGTTTAGCTGCTAAAACGTATGAACGGTCTGCATGCATTTTTGCAAAAAACAATTTCATACCATCGTAGAAAGGAAAATGAGATGCACTTACAACATGCTTACATTTAATTCTCTTTCCACTTTGCGTAATGACTTGTGCAATTTTGCCAGGCTCTACATCAATTGCAACAGTTTCCTCATATACACGTAATCCTTTTTCAATAGATTCCTTTAGCATATGAATTAAATATTTTAATGGATGGAACTGTGCTTGATTTTTCATTGATATTGAAAACTTAGATTGTAAAGGTAAAGCTGTACTTTCAGAACTAGCCGAGTCGATTCCTAGTAAATCATAAGCTTTCAATTCTTTATGTAAATTATTTACATATTGATCTGAATTTGTATAAATAATCGCATCCTGAATCTCTAAATTACAGTCTATTTGATTATCAATACTGTATTTTTTTACAAAATCCATGGCATCTTTTGAGGATTCATAATAGATTCTTGCCTTCTCTAGTCCAAAATTTTGAATTAACTCATCATAGATTAAATCATGTTGAGCCGTTACTTTAGCGGTCGTATGACCAGTCGTGCCATTCAAAATTTTATTAGCGTCTAGAATTGCAACCTTCATCCCTGCTTGTGTTAAAAAGTAGGCAGTTGAAATCCCGGTAATTCCTGCACCAACTATAACAACATCAAACTCTTCATCTTCTGTATATGGTTGAAATGAAGGGACATTTAAACCACTTCTCCACATAGGCTTAGAATGTTTCGGTAAGCCATTGTAGTCAATTTTTTCATTCATGCAATAACCTCCATAAATAGTATATGGCTATTATTACCAAACTGAAGTCACTTCATTAATAAACATATAACTTAGTAATAAATACTATTAATTGGTTATAATGAAACTGTCTTTATGAAAATTTAAAAGTTTAATAATCCATTAATTTTGTAAGGAGGAATACAAATGCCATATAGAATAAAAGATACCCTAATTTCTGAATCTGATTTGAAACAAAGAGTAAAACAAATTGCCGAAGAAATAGAAAGGGATTTTAACAATGAATCTGTTGTAATGATTGTTGTATTAAAAGGCTCTTTTGTTTTTGCAGCTGATTTAATTAGAGAAATGAATTGTGATATTAATGTAGATTTTATTTCCGTCTCAAGCTATAGTGACCAAACTGAATCTACTGGTAAAGTGAAACTATTAAAGGACCTTGACTCAAATATTACAAAAAAAAATGTAGTTGTGATTGAGGACATCATTGATAGCGGGTTAACCTTGCATTTCTTAAAGGATCATCTCCAATTACATAAACCACGAAGCATTAAAATTTGTACTTTATTGGACAAGCCTGAGCGAAGAAAAATTGACTTGCCTGTTGATTACGTCGGATTCGTCATTCCTGATGAATTCATCGTTGGCTATGGAATTGACTATGCACAAAAATTTAGAAACCTCCCATATATTGCGACAGTAGAGGAGTACTAGGAGATTTTCAAGTTAAGGATTAGGGCCGATTGTTATCATTTGAACGGCTCTTTTTTTATTTATAAGTAATTGTTAAATTACAGATTCTCATCTATTAAATCTAAAATGAGTTTCAGATCCTCTGGGAATGACAGTTCTAATTTTTTCATTTCTTCAGCTGACTTCCAAGCAATTTCATGTATAAGCTGATCAGGATCTTGTATCTTTGCTTCCCCCCCAATCACTTCAATTTTAAAAAAGTGTACTTCAACTGTTACTCCAAAAGACGATCCTTCTTTAATGAATAATGGTTTGATGATACGAATATCATATCCTGTTTCTTCTCTTAATTCTCTGATACAACACTCTTCAAGTGTTTCTCCTATTTCTAATCCTCCTGATGGAACAGACCATAATTTCTTCTCGTCTGATGCTCCTTGAAGTACCATTAAAACTTGATTTAATTCATTTATACAAATGCCAGCAGCGCCAATCCATTTCTTCATAAAAACACTCACTTCTTTTTTTGGTTTTTCAAAAAGTCAGTCTAATGTCTGAAAGTATTCTGATTCTATCTAAATTAATCTATTTCCCTCTTTACGTGCATTGATAAATCCATGGTAGACACATGTCCCATTTTTTGAGAGGTCTTTTACTTCAAATCCACAATTTTTATAGAATTCAAAGTTATTAGTTGAAGTATTTGCGAACCAATCACCATGAGGTAACTTTTGAAGGCATAATTCTATTAATTTTTTCCTAACCCTTTTTTTCTAAAATCACTTTTAATCACTAAATCCATGATGGTTGCCATCATGACACGATCCGAAACAACTCTAACCATTCCAATCATCTCTTCTTGATCCCAAATGGTAAATGCCCAAGTAGAATTTTCAAAGATTAATGTAAATTTTTCATCCTGCCATAAAGGTCTAGAAATATTATGCCAGCCTGCTTCTATAAATAAATTTTTTAATTGCATCTGACTTCAAACCACTTGTACCCTCTCTTATAATAAAACATTATGATAAATGTACATTTATGAAGCCTCCATTATTTTTATATTTATACATTTTACGAATCATTCACTTTAACTCAACCAATTAACTATTTCTAGTTAAAAGGAATAAATCCCTACAAAAATCTCTTAAATATTAGGCTAAATTTAAGATTAAAAAAACCATCTTTTCAGATGGTTAAATCTAATAGATTTTCTTAATTCCTTTTAACTCTCGAACTTCATCTTCTAATATACTGATTCTCTTATTCAGTTTATAAAACATCGGGAGAAATAAAATGACTAACACCACAGACATAATAATCCACATTTGATATACCTCCTTTTTCTTTGGAATTCTTTAATCCCCACTAAAAAGGGAGCATCCTGGAGTTGTCATCAACTAACGCATTCTTAAATGGCTACAACGGTTATCAAAACATTCCTTTTCATTAAGTATTTATCGATGCTTTTATTCAGTAAAAACAAAATTGATATTTCCATATAGAGTAGGGAAAAATATTCAAAATTTGAATAAAGAGGTGAACAAATGCCAAAAAAAATATTCATCATCATGATGACATTTGTTAATTTACTTTTTCCTAATCTAACCCATGCAGAAACTGACAACACTTCTTTAAAGATTGCTTATGTAAAAGATGGGTATTTATGGACAAAAATAAATAACAAAGATCAAAAAATTACAAGTAAACCAGCAGTTTATCATTACCCTCCCCAGTGGTCATTTGACGGACAATTTATTTTATATCAAAAAGAAATTACTCAGAGTTCAACGGAATCATATCCGACTCAATCTGAAATTTGGGTTTATAACTTAAAAACAAAAAAACATACTTTGATTTTTAATGATGGATCAAATCCAAAATGGTCTCCTACTAAAAATATCGTTGCCTTCTTAGATGGTGGAGTATTAAATGTTTCTGACTTTAAACAATTCTATAATATAGCACTTGGTGTAGATGATTTTAATTGGTTCCCGGATGGTAAAAACTTTATAGCATCATCAAGTGCCTCACTCCACCCTGATGGTTGGACTAACCCTATTCTATATAAAATACCTTTACCAAATGATTTAAAAAATCATAAAATGTTAACCGAAAATGTAAATCAGTTTTTTGTCATTCCAAAAGATTTAAAAAAAGGAAATGTAAGTATCCCTTCGATTAATGCAAGTAGTTTTGAATTTTCACCAAATCAAAAATGGATATCCTTTATAGTTAGTCCAACAGCTTCGTGGTCCATGGATAGTAATTTTCTTTGTATCATTTCAGCCGATGGAAAAATCTTTGAAATACAAGATGAAGTCATTTTTCAAGTTGATGAGCCAAAATGGGCATATCAGAAGAATATATTAGGTTATATTGCCGGTGGCGGAAGATTAGTCGCTGGTTTTAAAGATAAAGACTTAAAAGTTACAGAAATGCCTGCGTTTACTTCTACAAATTTAACGCCACCTAATTTTGCAGAATTAGGATTTACATGGTGTAATGATTCTACATTAATTGTGTCACGTGTCGTTGAAAGCGAGTGGTCCAATGATCCTAAAAAGAGACCAAAACCTGCTTTATTTCTTGTAAATATTCATGAACCGAACCAATTGAAAATTACAAATCCAACTAAAAATTTAGGAGACTATAGCCCAGTCTATTCCACATCTTTAAATAAAATTACCTGGGTAAGAAAGAGCGATTTAGAAATTGAAGGCGATTTATGGATGGCTGATTTGAATGGTAAAAATCCCAAAATACTAATCAAAAAAGTTGGATTATATTCTATTTTTAATAAATAGGTTCAATTTTTAGTGCCTCGATATGGAGTATAAATTAATATTATCTGCTATAAGGTTAAAACAAAAAGGATGAAGAATATTCATCCTTTTTTAGTTACATACCCTAAATTTGAGGCATCTACAAAAGACCCATTTAGTAAAATTGGTACGGTCTGATATTTATTCATTTGACTGCAATGTATCACGTCTGCTTCATATCCTTTTTCACGAAGTTCTCGACCACTTCCACATTCCCACATTAACTCACTTATTCGATCTTTAGAATGTTCATATGCGCCGATACAAACTTCTGCTTCCGGTGATTTTGTTCCACTTAATTCAGATAATATTGCACCTGCACCTAAATAATCTTCAATTGATGGACGTAGACCGTCCTCGTTCTCTCTTATTTCATTCCAAAGTTCACCACATGGAATGACAGTGATATTAGCTTTTGTTTCATGTTTTAATCGCTTTGCAATCCTTGCAACTGCTGAATAGTTTAGTAATGATCCAATTAATAAAGCAGGTACTTTTGTCGCAATCCAGGAGCAAAATGCACCATTTAGCGAGCTTAAAACGTATTTTTGATTTGCATGCTGTTCATTGAATGAAACTGGAGATAGAGTTGGTCTACCAATGATTGCTGCTTCTTTTCTTCCGAGTATGTAATCCGCTCCTAGATTTTTTGCATATAAATGTCCATCTAAATTTGGCGGGTAAGGATAAATAATTGCTCCTTTATTTACAGCTGAAACGACTGTCGAAGAAAAACTTAGTACATCTACTACAATTGTAATATCGCATCGCTCGGCAGCCTCTCTTGCACCACGTTTTCCCCATTCTACACGACATTCAAAAGGAGATTGATCAAACATAGTTTCACCTCTAATTTTCTTCATCGATAAATAACTTCGTCAAAACCCATTTTTGAACTTGAACTATTTTTAGTAACCATTGGTTGGTCTGGATAATAGAGTATTAAATTTCTATAGATTATTTCATATTTACTATTTTTAAAATACTTTCCTAATTCAAATACATTCATTTTTGTTTGATTAATATAGATATCTTTATCTTTTGGTTTTTCCTTCGTAAAACCATAAGCAAGCTTACCAATCACATAATGTATTCCTGCACCATCCCCAGCATATAAATGTTCTACATTATATAAAGTAGCTTTATATTTATGAAACATAGATGAGGTTTTATAAACGTACATACTATGAGGAATATCCGTAATACATATAAAATAAGAGCTATTTGGTATTTTGACTAGCTGATAATTTTCTTGTTTTAGATTGGTTTTATTAACCTTTATAGCAGCTGTTACTGCTTCTATTTTTGTTTCATAATAATTTGTAAAATAATAGGCGTTAGCAATTACCACAATGATACATACGAATAGAGCAATTAATTTTTTCCCCATATATTTCCTTTCATTACAAAGAATCAATTTCGAAATTTAAGAAAGTATACGATTTCTACTTAAACTATGAAAATAGCCACCTAACTTGGTGGCTATTCTATTGCTTGTTAAGAAACTTTTCTAATTCACAGAAAACGAATTAGTTAATAGTTCAATCTCCTTTTGCCGATCTAATCCTGCTTTCCTTGATCCTTCTTCCCGTGTACTTTCCCATGCTAATACATCTTTAAGCGTTTCAGCGAGTGGTCTAAACGTTAACCCTTTATTAATTGCTTTTTGAATATCTACCGCTAAAAATCCTTTTAATGGTTTTTCTTCACCCTCTAATGGAAACTCCTCTGGAATCCATAGTGGTATTTCACCCCATGGGCCCACTTGTTTTTCCTTTAAGTATTGTTCAGAAACCCATTTAAAGGTTGCATCACTATCACAAACTTTTTTACACTCTTCAAGAAAGTTCTCCATTGTTAATGTATAATCTGGGCCAGTCGCATTAAATATGCCTGTTACATTTTCTTCAACCATTTTAATAATCCATTCTGCTAAATCTCGAACATCGATTATTTGAATTTGGCGTTTTTTTCGACCAGGGGCTAGAATTGTACCTCCTTCAGAAACTCGTTTCACCCAATATGGAAGGCGGTCTGTATAATCGTGTGGGCCAACTAGTTGTCCTGCACGAATAACCAATACTTTACCGGGCAATTCATTCTCAGCGGCTTCTTCACTTAGTACCTTTAATGGACCATAATATTCATTGTAAAATGGTCCAGCTGACTCTCTAGTTATTTCTTCTAACTTTTCATTTGACATAGTATGTAATTCACCAGATTCATCTACACCTACTTCACTTAAAGCTTTATAAGCAGATATACTAGAAATGTATGTATAATGCTTTACTGAATTTAATAATTTGATTGCATTCAAAACTGTTCTAGGGATAAAACCGCATGTATCAATAACTGCATCCCATTTTCGTCCCTCTAGTGCAACTAAATCTCCATCTCGATCACCAACTAATTGTTCAACGTTTGGAAATAAATTGCTATTATTACCACGGTTGAAAAGCGTGACAGTGTGTCCCTTTTCCAAAGCAGATTCTACTAAGTATCTCCCTAAAAATCTTGTACCACCTAAAATTAAGATATTCATTGTAACCCCTCCTTTACTACACAATATTTACTTTAGATTTGAAATATACTTTTTACCTTAGGAAGTAATAACTTTAGACTTACTTTGTTAACGGAATTAATTTTGCATCAACGTTTTTTTCATAAAATTCAATTGGGCCAGCCTGATCAATAACCACATACTCATATCCAACTGATTTCATCTCATTAAAACACTGATGTAGTAGTTCTGAACCAATTCCTTTTGAACGTGCAAGTCTTGACGTACCCATGGGGCCAAATATTCCTTTTTTATCTTGTACAACATCATAACAAGCGAAACCTACTATTCTACCTTCCTCTATGGCAATATAAATCGGTATATCACTTGAAATAAAGCCATTTTGAATTGATTCAATCCACGCTTTACCAAATTCGTTTTGGACAAAAAGTTTTAAGGAGTGAAAATCTTCTAATGTTACTTTTCGAACAAAAAAACCTTCTTTCGGATTTAAAGGCTTTAAATCGTTCTTTAAATCAACAATTAAATCTCTTGGAGTCGCTACTAAGCTTACGATCTCTCTTATCCTATTTTGGTCCAGGTATTGAATGAAAGATCTCTCTTCCTCCAACAGCACGCTTAAGAGATGACCTTCGTTTAAATATGTTTGACCATAACGTTTCATCTTTTGTTCTGCTTTTTTAATGACTTCACTTGTTAAGAGTGAGACATTATATCCATGTAATTGAATACTTTCATAAGTTTGTTGATTATTATGAGTGAGTAATTGAGTGAGAAACTGATTACCTAATTCCTTAGATAAATATAAATTTAATTCTTCACAAACACCTGAACCTTCCTTACATGCTCCAATGAATAAATGCATTGGTTGAATTGCTTCATCTTCATTGATCAAGCTCTTGGCTATTGTGAAAATTCTATGTAATCTTTCAGTAAATTGAAATGTGTCCACTCTTATCCACCTTACATAACTTTATATATTGATAACTTTACTCAATGCTTACAATTGATTTTCAATCAACAATGAGTAGGAACGAAAATCTTTTTCAAGTTCATAGCCATTTTTTTCATAAAGTGCTTGTGCCGCAAAATTGTCGTTTGCTGTTTGAAGATCTAATGATTTCGCGCTTGTCTCAATCGCAAATTGTTTGGCAGCATCTAAAAGGTATTGAGCTACCCCTTTGTTTCTCGCAGTTTTTGAAACGAATAAGTCATTTAAAATCCATAATCTTTTCATTGAAACGGATGAAAACGAAGGATACAGTTGGGTAAACCCTAAAAATTCGCCTTCTTCTTCAACGACAAAAATAACTGATTCATTATTTTCCATTCTTTCTGATATAAATGCTTCTGCTGCTTCAATATTACTTTCTTGTTTGTAAAAAACACGATATTGATCAAATAATTTTGCAACTTCTTTTACCTCTGTTGTTTTTGCTTGAAAAACTCTCATTTCCTTCACCCCTAAATCTAATCATTTTTCCTATATATCTATCATTTATATACTTAACATACAGAAATACTACTAATGAATACTTCGATAAATGACAGAAGAATCCTTTTCAAAGCTCCACTAATCTAGACCAGGCACTCCACTATATTAATTATTTGCACACTGGAAACAATAATGGATATATTTTATTTATTAAATTTATTTTTATTAGTTTTCATATGATTTAACTTATAATAAGATTAAATTGAAAAATAAGGGTATCACTTCCATTATTATGTATTTTTTATCATTATTTTGTGAAGTTTTTTACAAACACACATATTCATTAGTTAGGGGAGCTGTAAATGAGTAATAAAGCTTTAATCATTATTGATTATACAAATGATTTTGTGGCAGATGATGGTTCATTAACATGTGGGAAACCTGCACAAGAAATTGAACAAAATATCATTCAAATAACGAATAACTTTCTGAAACAAGATGATTATGTTGTTTTTGCTGTTGATGTTCATGATTTGGATGACCATTTTCACCCTGAAACAAAATTATTTCCTCCGCATAATATTCGCCACACAAATGGAAGAAATTTATTTGGAGGATTACAGGATGTATTTGAAATGGCCAAAGGCCTTTCTAACGTACATTGGATGGATAAAACGAGGTATTCTTCTTTTGCAGGTACTGATCTTGATATTAAGCTAAGAGAGCGTAATATTAGTGAACTTCATTTAATCGGAGTATGTACAGATATTTGTGTATTACATACAGCAGTTGATGCTTATAATAAGGGTTATAAATTGGTCATTCATAGTGATGCTGTAGCTAGTTTTAATGCAGCAGGTCATGAGTGGGCTTTAAGTCACTTTAAAAACACTTTAGGGGCGGAAATACGATGAATACAAATTTTCATGATGATAGCCTTGCATTACATACAGATTTATACCAAATTAATATGGCCGAAACTTATTGGGGAGACAATATTCACAATAGAAAAGCAGTCTTTGAATTATACTTTCGAAAACTTCCATTTGGAAATGGCTATGCTATTTTTGCTGGTTTAGAAAAAATCATTAACTATCTTCAGAACTTTACATTTAGTCAATCAGATTTACAATATCTTAAAAATGAACTAGGTTATGAAGCTGAATTTCTTGAGTATTTATCTACAGTGAAATTTACTGGAACGATTAAGGCTCTTCTTGAAGGAGAATTGGTTTTTTCAAATGAACCTATATTACGAATTGAAGCACCACTTCTTGAAGCTCAATTAATTGAAACTGCTTTATTAAATATCGTAAATTACCAAACTTTAATCGCAACAAAAGCTTCACGTATTAAACATATTGTTGGTGAAGATACACTAATGGAATTTGGTACTAGGCGTGCACAAGAGTTTGATGCAGCCATTTGGGGAGCCAGAGCTGCGTTTATTGGCGGCTTTCATGCTACTAGTAATGTAAGAGCAGGTAAATTATTTAATATTCCTGTTTCAGGTACACATGCTCACGCGCTAGTTCAAGCATATCGAGATGAGTATATTGCATTTAAGAAATACGCAGATCGACATTATCATTGTACTTTTTTAGTTGATACTTACGATACGCTTAAAAGTGGAGTTCCTAATGCCATAAAAGTTGCTAAAGAATTAGGAGATAAAATTAACTTTGCAGCAATTAGATTAGATAGTGGTGACTTAGCCTATTTATCTAAAGAAGCACGAAAAATGCTTGATGAAGCAGGCTTTACAAACACTAAAATTATTGCTTCAAATGATTTAGATGAATATACGATTTTAAATTTAAAATCTCAAGGAGCTAAAATTGACTCTTGGGGTATTGGAACAAAACTAATTACAGCATATGATCAACCTGCTTTAGGAGCTGTTTATAAATTAGTCAGTATTGAAGATGAAAATGGACAAATGGTTGATACAATTAAAATCTCTCAAAATCCAGAAAAAGTAACGACACCTGGATTTAAAAAACTGTATCGGATCATTAACACAATTAATCATCATGCTGAAGCAGATTATATTGCATTGGATGATGAAAATCCAGAATCTGAAGAAAAAATTAAATTATTTCACCCAATCCATACATATATCAGTAAGTTTGTGACACATTTTGAAGCCAGAGAGCTACATCATGAAATCTTTAAGAATGGTGAATTGGTCTATACAATTCCAGATATCAAAGATGTTCAAGCATTTGCTGAAGAAAACCTATCTTTACTTTGGGAAGAATATAAACGTGCATTGAATCCTGAAGAATATCCAGTAGATTTAAGTGAAAAATGTTGGAATAACAAAATGGAGAAAATAGCGGAAGCTAGGAGAAAGACTGAGGAATTAAAGAATGGCTAAGATTGGAATATATGGTAGCTCATTTGACCCTATCACAAATGTTCATTTATGGACTGCAAGTACAATTGCCCATCGTTGTAAGTTAGATAAAGTCATTTTCTTACCTTGCTCATCAAAACGTCGGGATAAGCAATTACATAATACAGATGAACATCGTTGGAATATGTTGAATTTAGCTATAAAAAACAACCCAAAATTCATAGCTGATAATTACGAAATGAATAAGGAAGCTTGGGAAGTTTTTACTTATTATACGATGAATCATTTTAAATCTACATTCCAAGATGATGAAGTTTATTTCATCATGGGTGCTGATCTTTTAGAAGATATTGCAGATGGCAAATGGAAATACGGTGACCAGTTAGTATCTGAAAATAAATTTATTGTAATGGCCCGTGATGGAATTGATATGCTTAAAACAATTTCACGTTCCCCTCTTTTAAGAAATAATGATAATGGTACAAGATTTCATCTGATAGATAAAGGTTTAGCAATGGAGATTAGTTCCACCTATATTCGTGAAGAATTCGCAAAAGGCGGAGAACCTAGATATTTATTGCCTGAAGAATGTTATGCATATATTAAGAAGCACAATTTATATCAACAAAAGGAGAATGAAGATTGAATACATTGCAAAAAGAAATTGTCGAAGAAATGAAAGTAAAGCCTGTGATTGATCCGAAAGAAGAGATCAGAATTAGCATCGATTTTCTCAAAAACTATTTAAAGAAACATCCCTTTTTAAATGGATTTGTTTTAGGAATTTCAGGTGGTCAAGACTCTACATTAACCGGTAAACTTGCACAGCTTGCAATTAATGAATTAAATGAAGAACAATCAGAAAAGAAATATATATTTGTTGCTCTTAGACTTCCATACGGAGTTCAGATGGATGAAGACGATTGTCAACTCGCTCTTCAATTTATTCAACCGACAGAAACGTATACAGTGAATGTCAAAGCAGCTGTTGATGCTAGTGTAGCAACATTAAAATCAGTTGGTATTGAATTAACGGACTTTGCAAAAGGGAATGAAAAAGCTCGTGAGCGTATGAAAGTTCAATATAGTATCGCTGCGATGAAAGGCTGTGTCGTTTTAGGAACTGACCATTCAGCTGAAGCAATTACTGGATTTTATACTAAATATGGTGATGGAGGCGCAGACCTTACACCAATATTCCGTCTTAATAAAAGACAAGGTAAAATGCTTTTAAAAGAATTAAATTGCCCTCCAAAATTATATGAAAAGATTCCGACTGCTGATCTAGAAGAAGATCGACCACAATTGGCAGATGAAGTAGCATTAGGTGTTACTTATGATGATATTGATGATTACTTAGAGGGTAAAGAAATCAATGCTGATTCCCAATCTAAAATTGAAGCGTGGTTTAATAAATCAAGACATAAAAGACAAATGCCTTACACCGTATTTGATCAATTTTGAATTACACCCCAAAAAAAGCTGCCATATAATTTGGCAGCTTTTTTTCGTTTGATTTAAGCTTGTGTTACAAAGCTTTTAGATTCTTTTTTGGATAAATATAAACATTGATCTGCAACAGCCATTAATTTTGATATGTCTACTTTATTTGTGTCAACGATTCCACAAGATATATTAACTATTGTGTTCTGATCTAGTCTGATTTCTTCACATTTAGCAATTAACTCATTAACGGTATCGGCAGTTTCTTCTACGCTACTATCGGTAAATAATACACCAAATTCATCTCCACCAA
>Ga0209676_1001539_pt1 | contig 20846 bp, 17 predicted proteins | sample AraplaCvi_mLB_r2_FD_184282 | JGI IMG/M metagenome (GOLD analysis project Ga0209676, IMG submission 184282) | Arabidopsis root microbial communities from North Carolina, USA - plate scrape MF_Cvi_mLB_r2 (SPAdes) (version 2) | ecosystem: Host-associated > Plants > Roots > Endosphere | place: USA... | reverse complement strand
AAGGCTACATCCGGTACTACAATCACAAACGCATCAAGCTCGGCTTGGGTGGCATGAGTCCGATTCAATATCGGACCCAAGCCTCCGCAACCTAGCCCCAACTGTCCAACATTTGGGGGTCAGCTCAATGGCGTGTCACTACGCGTCATCGGCGCTTCATTGACGCATCGTGGCGTCAGACACCGTGTCATGCACGTTCAAGGCCTGCATCAGCTGCGCGTTGGCGATTTCGGCAATCGCGCGACCGCGATGCTCGAACAGCCACTCGTTCTGCTTCTGGAACTCCGGCACGTCACCCAGCTGCCGGTATGCCTCGCGCAGCGCCACGTGCGCCTGCACCGGCTCGGTCCCGTCCATCAATGGCTGCAGCAGCGCCACGGCCTGGGACGGGTTGCCCTGCCCCACCTTCTGCATGGCCAGCACCACGGAGCGCCACTTGCCGATCATCGGATTCTTCTGCTTCTGCAGCAGCGGGTCGTACTCGGCCAGCAGCGCGTTGGCCAGGGCATGGTCGCCCTGGCGCTGCGCCAGATAGGCCAGCGACAGCAGGCGCAGCGCGCGGTCGGGCAGGCTGGGGTGCCCGCTCGCCGCCAGCAGGGGTCGTAACTGCACGGCAATGGCCGCCAGCGCTCCGGAGTCGGCCTGCTGGCATGCCGTGGCCACCACCGCCCGCATCAACGCCGCATGGACGCGAAAGTCGGCCGACTCGGTCGGCATGGGCTCGGCGGACAATGCGTCCACCATGCCGGTGCAGTCGTCCTGGTCGGCGGCCAGCAGCACCCGCACACGGACATTCATCAGCGCCTGCAGCTCGTCGCGCGGTCGGGCCAGCTGGTCCAGCACGTCCTGCGCCTCCTTGTAACGGCGCATGGCGATCAGCACGTCGGCGCGCGGGTCGCTCACCGGGCGCCCGGTGAGCTGTTCGGACAGCTTGAAACTGCGCAGCGCCTCGTCGTACCGGTTGGTACCCAGCTGGATCCAACCCAGGTGCGCGATTGGATAGGCGCGCATGGGATCCTGTGGCACGGCAGCCGCGCGGGCGTAGGGTTCGGCATCGTCGAAGCGGTTGTCGGTGAGCAGATACCACGAGGTGTTGGACAACCCGGCGTAGGAGTCGGGGTACACGTCGGCCAGGACGCGCCAGTCATCCAGCGGCCACGCGTCGGCGCTGAGTTCGTTGCTCCAGGCCTTGAGATACAGGCGCTCGCGGTGCGGCAGCCGCTGGTTCACCGCCAGAGCGCGGGCCAGGTGCGGCTGCGCCTCCTCCCGCCGTTCCAGCCGTACCAGCAGCTTGGCCAGCCCGATGTGGGCCATGGCGAAGTCCGGATCGGCATCGATCGCCGCTTCGTATAACTTGGCCGACTCGGTGAAGCGTCGCCGCCCCAGCGCGCTTTCAGCCAGGGCAAAGGATTTCAGCGCTTCCATGCTGGCGGTGGACGCCTGCGGCAGCGGCACCGACTGCTGAACCGATGCCACCGATTCGCCCAGCCCCGCGCGCAGCTGACCCACTACGTCGTCCACCGCCGCCATGACGTCGGCGGCGGCATCGGCCTTGGCGCGATAGCTGCGCACCACCGCCCGGCTGGCCGGGTCGAGCAGGTCGACGCTGACCAGGTAGCTGCCGCCTGACTGGCGGATTCCCGGTGCCAGGACCATGCGCGCTCCCTCGCGCGCCGCCACGTCAGCGGCCAGCTCGCGATCCAGGCCGCGCGCGGCGGGCACCCGCAGCAGGTCGCGGGATTCGCTGACTTTGCTGCTGGACAACACGTTGACGTAGCGCGACTGCTCCAGGCTCATCAACAGCGCGCGCTGCAGCGACGCGTCGAACAGCGCCTCGCCGCTGTCATTGTCCACGTCAGCAATCACGACCCAGTCGCGCTCGGCGAAGGCGATGGCCGGCTCGGGCCGCAGCAGCACCCAGGCCCCGACCGCCACCACGGCCACCAGCGCCAGTTCGGCCGCCAGCGCCATCGGTCGGCGCCACAGCGGCAGCGCCCGCTGCGCCTTGGCATTGCCGCGCGGCATCCGCAGCGGGGTGATGCCCACCTCCCCCACTTCGAACACCTCCTGCACCGAGGGCATCGACTTGAAGCGCCAGCGACCGTGCGATTTCCACAGCAGCGTCTGTCCGCGTTCGCCCAGCGCCGCCGTGGCGCGTCGGGTCAGACGTTCCGCCACGCCGGAAACCAGGATCTGGCCGGGCCAGGCGAGCATCATCAAGCGCGCGGCCATCGGCTTGGCCAGCCCTTCGACCTCGACCGGCTTGGCGCCGGCGCGCACCGCATCGGCGCTGTTTTCCCACGTCAGCACATCACCCACGTGCAGGCCTGCGCGTGCGCTCAGTTCGATGCCGCGGCGCTTGCCGATCTCGAGCAGTTCCCGCTGGTAATCCAGGGCGAAGCCGAGGGCATCGATCGGCCGGTCGAACAGCATGAACACGCCGTCGGCGCGATCGATCTGCTGGCCATGCCACTGCTGCTGCAACGCCAGCACCAGCCGGTCGTGCTGCTGGAATACCTCGGCGGCCCGGCTGTCGCCCAGCCGTTCGACCAGGCCCAGCGAATCGCACAGGTCGGTGAACAACAGCGCTTTGAGCAACGGGGGCTGGGTCGAGGGGGCGGTGTCGCCGTTCATGCGTGCATTCCGGTCGGGGCCGGGCGGCCGAAGCGAGCGTACCACCATCGCAGCGTGGCGATCAGCTGCCTGTCGGCCACACGGTGGCATGGGGGTCCAGTTCGGCCGTGACCCTGTGCGTGCCGCGCCAACCCAGGCCGCAGATCGCCAGAGGCCCTTCGCGCATGGGGTCCAGCGACAGCAGGGTTTCGATGTCGCGTTCATTGATCGCCGAGGTGACGAAGGCCCCCAACCCCTGCGCGGTGGCGGCGGTGTACAGCGCCTGCGACACATGTCCGGCGTCCAGCACCATCGCGCGGTGCACCTTGCTGTGGTTGCGATACTTCCACAGGCTGCGCTCGAACCTGCACACCAGCAGCAGCAGCGCCGGTGCGTCGGCAAACCAGTGCTGTCCGGCCAGCAGCTCGCGGGCCACTGGCAACGCGCCGCCGGGTGGTTCGATCCGGCGCAGCGCGTGCTCTACCGGATGGTAGTGATAGAGGCCGGGGGCGACGCCCTCCACGTTCTGCAGCAGCAGGAAGGCCTCGGTGGGATGCAGGCTGCCTGCCGAGGGCACCGGCTTCTTCAGGAAGGTCAGCCCCGGCACCGGCTCCACGCAGGCCTGCGCCTGCAGGGTCTGGTGCAGCACCGCCGAGAGCGCCGCCAGTGGCAGCGGTCGCTGCGGGTCGAAGTTCCGGCAGGTGACCCGTCGCGCCAGCAGCGTGTCCAGCGCTGCGGCCGGTACCGCCGGCAGCGGCAGCGCCGGGTCCTGCCCGCGGGCTTCCAGCGTGGCGGGGGGTGCCGGGCCGAGCGTGCGCTGCAGGTCGGCCGGCGTCACCAGCTGGTTGCGCTGCATGTCGGCCACGCTGTCCACGGCCTGCCAGCGCGACTGACGATGGTGCACGGCGGCCAGCGGCCACCAGTAGCCGCGCCGCAGGGTGCGGTCTTCGCGCACCGCGGCGGCCTGCTCGTCGCTGTCGGGGGAGTCGCTGAGCAGCAGTCCGCTGGCGACCATCGCCGTCACCATGTCGGCCTGCGCCGGGTCGTCCGGCAGCGGCTGCCAGCGCTCGGCGCTGCTCTGCAGCAGCCAGGCCGCCTGGGCGGGGCTGACCACCCGATAGCCCTCGAGATGGCCGGTCCAGGCCCGGATCTCCGTACGTACCGCCATGCCGTCGCCGCCCTGCAGCAGGCTGGCCAGGTCGAAGCGGGCGATCTCGCAGGGCTCCAGGAACAGGGTGCTGCAGCGTCTGACGTTCATGCTGTTTCGGAATGTAGGTGGCGGCGGCTGCAATGGTGTCGCAGGAAGCAGTGCAGCGCTATGCTTGGCGCCGCTTTTGCGGGATCGTCCCGTGGAAGTGTGGATAACAGGGGATCCCAATGACCAGTTCCAACGAAGAAAAAGCCGGCCACCCGCCGCTGTCCGATGCGCTCGCCAACCACCTGCTCGACCTGCTGGCCAACGACGATGCGTTCCGCGCCGTGTTCGCGTCCGACCCGCACGCGGCGTTGCTTGCCGCCGGCCTGACCGCGGCGCAGGCCGACGCAGCACTGGAAGGACCATCGTGCCTGCGGGTCACCGAATTGGCGAGCAAGGAAGCCATCGCCGACGCACGCGACCGGCTCAAGCACAGCCTGACCTCCGAAGGCGCACACACCGTGGTGTTCTGCTTCGACGCCAAGGCCTGACGCGGTCACCCGTTGGCCGCAGCAGGTGCTGCGGCCAACGTGGCGTCGAGCACGTTCATCACCACGAACGCCTGCGCCCCGATCGGGTCGGCGTAGGCCTTGCCGCGATGCGCGGACAGCCAGCGGGTCTGCGCGGCAGCGCCGGCCTGGTCGCCCGCGGCGGCCAGGGCATCACGCATCGCCACATGCCACTGCACCACGTCGGTGGCGTCGTCCAGCGGTCGCAACTGTGCGATGGCACGCGCGGGCTGTCCGGCAAGCCGCCACTGATCAGCCTGCACCACCGCCAGCAGCGCCATGCTGCGCGGATGCCCCGAACGCGCGACCACGTCCTCGAGGCGCTTGAGTGCCGCCGGTGTCACCGCCTGCTGTGCGAAGCGCTGGCTCAGGCGGGCCGCGGCCAGGGCAATGCCGACCAGATCATCGCGTTCGCCTACCCCGGCCTTTTCGGCTGCATCCAGCATGTGTCCGGTGAACGCCTGCAGCTCCTTGCGCGAGGGCACGTCGGCGGTGCCGAACCGTGCGGCCAGCTCGCCAATCTGCAGCGGACCACTGATCACCACGTTGGGCGCGGCGCTGGTCAGAGCCACGCCATCGCGGGCGACCTTCACCGCCGCGTCGGCACGGCGCGCATCAACCAACGCTGCCGTCCATTCGATGTGCAGCAGCGGGTCGCCCGGTTCTTCCCGCGCGCGCTTGTCGAGCATGGCCAACGCCGCCTCGGTCTCACCCTGCGCCGCCAGCGACGCCGCATGGCGCCGGCCCGGCGACGAACCGCTGATGCGTTCGGCCTCGGCGAAGGCCGCCGTGGCCTGACCGAACTGCCCGCGGGTCAAGTGGATGCGGCCGACCAGGTCGCGCCCGACGTAGCGCAGTGCTTCACGCGACGCGGCCACGCGGCCTGCGGCCACCATCGACGCATCCAGGTTGCCGATCAGGTATTCGGCCCAGGCGTAGTTGTGCTGGGCGCCGATCACATCGGGATAGATCTGCGCCAGGGTCCGCCATTTTTCCGGTGCGTTGCGCGCAGGATGCGGCTCGAATTCGGCCGTCCACGCGTCGATGTACAGGCGGTCGCGGGTGGGCAGGTGCGCGCGCAGGGCGGCGGCCTTGCGCAGGTAAGGCTCACCCTCGTCGGCTTCGGCCTGGCTGATGTAGGTACGCATGATCCCCGCGTACGCCAGGGCAAAGTCAGGGTCGACCTCCACCGCCTTGCGGAACAGCGCGCGCGCATCGTCCATGCGCCGCTCGCTGTAGGCCTTGATGCCGATCGCATAGATCTTCAACGCATCGAGGTTGTCGGTGGTGACGTCCGGCAACGCTTCGGAGGCTTGCCGGATAGCGTCATCCGATTCACCCAGGCGGTCGCGCAGGCCGACGGTCACATCGTCCACCGAGGCCAGCAGGCCGTCCAGGCTGCGCGCATCGCGCGCGAGGACGTACACGGTGCTCTGGTTGGAAGGGTCGATCACTTCGACGCTGATGCGCAGGCGACCACCGATCTCGGCCACGCTGGGCAGGATCACCGCGCGCGCGCCATCGCGCAGCGCTACTTCGCTGGCCAGGTTGCGGTCGATGCGCGCATGCGCGGCCGCGCGCATGCGCGTCATGGTCTCGCGCACCTTCATGTCGCTGATGACATTGACGTAGCGGGACTGCTCCAGGCTGATCCGGAACGCCTGCTGCAGTGAATCGTCGAGCAGCGTATTGCCGGTGAGGTTCTGCATGTCGGCCATCACCACCCAGTCCCGCTCGGCGAAGGCAATGGCCGGCTCTGGGCGCAGCAGGGCCCACGCGCCCACCGCAAGCATGGCCAGCACCGCGACTTCGGCGGCGAGCGCGGCAGGCTGTCGCCACAAGGGGATGTCTCGTCGGGCCTTGGCGGTGCCGCGCGGCATGCGCAGCGGGGCAGAGTCGATCTCGCCCACCTCGATGACTTCCTGGGTGGTCGGGATGCCCTTGAATCGCCAGCGTCCGTGCGATTTCCACACAAGGCGACCGGCGCGCTCCCCCAGTTCTGAAGCGGCACGCCGGGTCAGCGATTCGGCCACCGCCGACAACAGGATCTGGCCGGGGCGGGCGAGGGTCATCAGGCGCGCCGCCATCGGCTTGGCCAGACCTTCCACTTCCAGCGACTTGGCACCGGCCTTGATCGCTTCCGGACTGTTCTCCCAGGTGAGCACTTCGCCCACGTGGAGTCCGGCACGGGCGCACAGGTCGATCCGGCGTTCCTTGCCCAGCTGCTTCAGGCCACGCTGGTAATCCAGGGCGAACCCGAGGCCATCGACTGCCCGCTCGAACAGCAGGAAAAGGCCGTCGGAACGGTCTATCTGCTGGCCGTTCCATTGGCGCTGGAGCGTCAGCACCAACCGGTCGTGCTGCTGGAAGAACTCGGCGGCGGCGTTGTCGCCGATGCGTTCCACCAGCACCACCGAGTCGCACAGGTCGGTGAACAGGAGTGCACGTAGCTGGGGGGACTGGGTCGACGTACTGGTGTCGCCGTTCATGCCGGTCCTCCGTCAGGGCGCGGCAGTCGCGGCACGCGACCAGTGCAACCGGTTGCCGCCCAGGCGCTTGGCCTGGTACAGCGCATTGTCAGCGCGTGCGTACCAGTCGCTCCAGTCGCTCTGGGCTTCCAGCAGGCTCACGCCGATGCTGACCGGGCAGACATGGGGCTGGCCGCCGGGCCGCCCCATCAGCCCGTGCACGGCACTGAGGATGAACTCTGCCGCGTGCTGCAGGCTGTCCGGGCTGGCCTCGCGCAGCAGCAGGCAGAATTCATCCCCGCCCAGGCGGCAGGCGCGATCCTGCTCGGTGGCCACCGATCGCAGGATGTTGGCCACGCTCTGCAGGACGCGGTCGCCGGCCTGGTGGCCGTACTCGTCGTTGACCTGCTTGAAGTGGTCGCAGTCGATCAGCAGCAGGCCCTGCGGGGCACCGTCTTCGTGGCTGCGGCATTCCTGCAGGTACAGGGCCAGGCCGCGGCGGTTGTGCAGGCCGGTGAGTTCGTCGGTGCGCACCAGCTCGCGGGTGTGGGTGAGCTGGTGGGTGGTGACGTAGAGGTTGTCCAGCGCGGTTTCGAGGTCATGGTTGCGCCGGCGCAGCTGGCGGATCAGCACCTGTTCGTTGCTGACCACGCGCATGATCGTGCGGCGCAGGAAGTAGGCCACCAGGCCGGGGTCGCGGTCGACCAGCCGCTGGAAGTCGGCATGGTCCAGCTCCAGCACCAGCGAATCGGTGGTGGCGCGCGCGTCGGCGCTGCGCGGGTGGTCGCCGATGAGCAGGCCCAGTTCGCCGAAGAACTCATGCGGGCCGAGCGTCTTGACCACCAGGTCTTCGCCGAAATCCAGCTCGATGCCGCCACTGACAATGACGTACATGGTGTTGCCGGACTGATTGCGCAGGAAAAGGTGTTCGCCGGCGCGCAGCGGGCGGTGCTGGCCGAATTCGGCGAACAGGGCGAATTCGCCGGCGCTCAGGACGGCATGCACGATCTCAGCCATCGCGGTCCGCGCGATGCCTGACGCTCGTTCGCACACATTCGTCGCAAGATTCCCGGTCATGCCATACACCCGCTTCCAAGCGTCCCCCGGTGAGCAAATGAGGATACCACCCATTAAAAGTGTGCGCCTCATCACATTTCCATGCCCCGGCGCCCGGACTTCACCCGGCGCTCCGGCCATTCCTCCCAACGCGGCAACCGGCTGGGACCGGCCATTCCCTGCCGCATGGTGCGCACGTGCGGACCGTAGCATCTGGCGGAGCCATATAAAAGAAGGGCCGCCCCTACAGGGGCGGCCAGTGCCGGCCGACGGCCGGCGCTACCGGGAGGGGCCGGTCAGGCCGCCCGGAATTGTTCTTCTTCGGTCGAGCCGGTCAGGGCCGTGGTGGAGGACTGACCCTGCTGGATGGCCTGGGTGACCGCGTCGAAGTAGCCGGTACCGACCTCGCGCTGGTGCTTGACCGCGGTGAAGCCGCGGTCGGCGGCGGCGAATTCGGCTTCCTGCAGCTCCACGAAGGCGCTCATCTGGCGGCGGGCGTAGCCGTGGGCCAGGTTGAACATGGAGTAGTTCAGGGCGTGGAAGCCGGCCAGGGTGATGAACTGGAACTTGTACCCGTAGCGGGCGATTTCCTTCTGGAACGTGGCAATGGTGGCGTCGTCCAGGTTCTTCTTCCAGTTGAAGCTGGGCGAGCAGTTGTAGGCCAGCAGCTTGCCGGGGTACTTCGCGTGGATGGCTTCGGCGAACCTGCGCGCGAATTCCAGATCCGGCTTGCCGGTCTCGCACCAGATCAGGTCGGCGTAGGGCGCATAGGCCAGGCCGCGGCTGATGGCCTGGTCCAGGCCGTTGCGGGTCTTGTAGAAGCCTTCCACGGTGCGCTCGCCGGTGGCGAAGGGCTGGTCGTTGGCGTCGATGTCGCTGGTCAGCAGGTCGGCGGCTTCGGCGTCGGTGCGGGCCACCAGCAGGGTGGGCACGCCCAGCACGTCGGCGGCCAGGCGCGCGGCGTTCAACTTCTCGATGGCCTCGCGGGTGGGCACCAGCACCTTGCCGCCCATGTGCCCGCACTTCTTCACCGAGGCCAGCTGGTCTTCGAAGTGCACGCCGGCAGCGCCGGCTTCGATCATCGCCTTCATCAGCTCGAAGGCATTGAGCACGCCGCCGAACCCGGCTTCGGCGTCGGCCACGATGGGCTGCAGGAAATCGATCTCGTCCTTGCCTTCGGCATGGTGCAGCTGGTCGGCGCGCAGCAGGGTGTTGTTGATGCGCTTGACCACGGCCGGCACCGAATCGGCCGGGTACAGGGACTGGTCGGGGTACATCTGGCCGGCCAGGTTGGCGTCAGCGGCGACCTGCCAGCCGGACAGGTAGATGGCGTTGAGGCCGGCCTTGACCTGCTGCATGGCCTGGTTGCCGGTCAGCGCGCCGAGCGCGTTGACGAAGTCCTTTTCATGCAGGTACTTCCACAGCTTCTCCGCGCCCAGCCGGGCCAGCGAATGCTCCACGTGCACGGTGCCGCGCAGGCGCACCACGTCGGCGGCGCTGTAGTTGCGCTGGATGCCGGCCCAGCGCGGGTCGGTGTTCCATTCGTGCTGGATCTGTTCGGCGGTCGGCAGCTTGCTCATGGCGTTCTCCAGGATGGTCGGCAGGGGGGATCAATCGATGCGTGCGTAGGCCGGCAGGGTGAGGAAATCGGTCAGGTCGTCGCGGCGGCTCAGCTCGCCGAGCAGGGCGATGGCCTCGTCGATGCGCGCGCCGCCCGGCAAGGCGCTGCGGTCGCCCAGGCGCGCCGGCAGTGCCGCCAGGGTGGCGTCCAGCAGGGCCAGGTCGATGGCAGTGCCGTCGTCCAGGTGCTGGCCGGGCACGTGCAGCCACTGCCAGAGCTGGCTGCGGCTGATCTCGGCGGTGGCCGCGTCTTCCATCAGGTGGTGGATGGGCACGCAGCCGTTGCCGTCCAGCCAGGCGGCCAGGTAACGCACGCACACTTCAACGTTGCCCTCGAAGCCACTGCGGGTGATGGTGCCGCTGGGCGCGGCGATCAGCTCGTCGCGGCCCACGCGCACGTCGCGGCGCAGCACCGCGTGCTGGTTCGGGCCGGGCATGTGCGCGTCGAAGATCGCCTGCGCCACCGGGATCAGCGCCGGGTGCGCCACCCAGGTGCCGTCGTGGCCGGCGGTGACTTCGCGCAGCTTGTCGGCACGCACCCGCGCCATGGCCTGTTCGTTGGCGGCGGCATCATGGTTGATCGGGATCTGCGCGGCCATGCCGCCCATCGCGTGGGCGCCACGGCGGTGGCAGGTCTGGATCAGCAGTTCCGAATAGGCCTTCAGGAACGGCTGGGTCATGGTCACCTGGCCGCGTTCGGGCAGCACCTTGTCGGCGTGCTTACGGAAGGTCTTGATGTAGGAAAAAATGTAATCCCAGCGGCCGCAGTTCAGGCCGACGATGCGGTCGCGCAGCGCGTGCAGGATCTCGTCCATTTCGAACACCGCCGGCAGCGTTTCGATCAGCACGGTGACCTTGATCTGGCCATGCGGCAGGCCGAGCATGCCTTCGATGTGCGACAGCGCGGTCTCCCACAGTGCGGCCTCTTCCATCGACTGCAGCTTGGGCAGGTAGAAGTACGGGCCGCGCTGGCGGCACATCAGGGTGCGGGCGTTGTGGAAGGCGAACACCGCCGCATCGAAGAGGCCACCGGCCAGCGGCTGGCCGTCGATGCGCACGTGCTTTTCGTCCAGGTGCCAGCCACGCGGCCGCACGATCAGCACCGCCTGCTCGTCCAGCGGGCGCAGCGCGTACTGCTTGCCCGGCTTGCCGTCCACCGACGGACCGGTATGGGTGAGGTCGCCGCGCACCGCGCCGATCAGCGCCTGCTGCCCGGCCAGCAGGTTGCGCCAGGCCGGGGCGGTGGAATCCTCGAAGTCGGCCATGAACACCTTGGCGCCGGAGTTCAGCGCGTTGATGACCATCTTCGGGTCGGTGGGGCCGGTGATCTCGACGCGGCGGTCCTGCAGGGCGTCGGGAATGGGCGCCACGCGCCAGTCCTCGCTGCGGATGGCGGCGGTGTCGGTGCGGAAGTCCGGCAGGCCGCCGCCGTCGAAGAACGCCTGACGCTCGCGGCGGGCCTGCAGGCGGCGCTGGCGCTCGGGTTCCACGGCGCGGTGCAGCGACACCAGCAGCGCCAGTACCCCCGCCGGCAGCAGGGCCGACTGGCCGGCGAGCTGGGTGGTCACGGCGATGCCCGGCGTGGCTGGAGCGTCGGCCGGGGTGGGCTGGGCGGTGGCGAAGGCGGCGACAGCGGACATGTCCAACTCCTGCGTTGCGGGTGATGCCACCGTGCGCCGGGGTGTGGTATTTGACAAAGCAGTTATTGCAATGCATTACATAAGTTGGGCTTATATACATGACGCCATGCCTACGCCACGACCGCCAAGTCCGCGTTTTTCCTACAAATCCGACCGGCTGAAACCGCTTCGGGCGTTCTGCCAGACGGTGCGCCTGGGCTCGGTCTCACGGGCGGCTGAGGCGCTGTTCGTGAGCCAGCCTGCCATCAGCCAGCAGGTCCAGGCGCTGGAACGCGAACTGGGCGTGGTGCTGTTCGAGCGCAGCGGGCGCCGGCTGGTGCCCAGCCGCGAAGGGCAGCTGCTGTTCGAGATGGCGCAGCCGCTGGTGGAAAGCCTGGACGGGCTGGAGGCCAGCTTCCGCGACAAGGTGAAAGGGCTGGATGCGGGCGAGCTCAACATCGCCGCCAACAGCTCCACCATCCTGTACCTGCTGCCGCGCATCGTGGAGCGCTTCCGCCAGCGCCACCCGGACGTGCGCCTGACCCTGCACAACGCGATCAGCGCCGACGGCACCGACCTGCTGCGCAGTGATGCCGCCGACCTGGCGGTGGGCTCGATGACCGAGGTACCGGCCGACCTGAGCTACGCGCCCGCGTACCGCTTCGAGCAGGTGCTGATCGCCCCGCCCGACCACCCGCTGGCCACCGCGCCGGCGCTGACCCTGCAGGCGATCTCGGCCTACCCGCTGGTGCTGCCGCCCAAGCGCCAGATCACCTACCGGCTGGTGGACCAGGTGTTCCAGCGCCAGCGCGTGCCCTACACGGTGGCGCTCGAGGTGGGCGGCTGGGAGGTGATCAAGCAGTACGTGGCGATGGGCATGGGCATCTCCATCGTGCCGGCGCTGTGCCTGAACGATGCCGACCGCGACCGGCTGGTGACCCGCTCGATGAGTGCGTGGTTCCCCGAACGCAGTTACGGGGTGATCGTGCGCCGCGGGCGTTACCTGTCGCCGCAGGCACGCGCCTTCATCGAGCTGATCCAGCCGGACCTGTTCAGTCCGCGCAGCTATGATGAAAGCGGTCATTCCGAACGCTGACGCGCTGCCATGTCGATCGAACTGCGCCACCTGCGCTATTTCCTGGCGGTGGCCGACACCCTGCACTTCGGCCGCGCCGCCGAGCGGCTGGGCATGTCGCAGCCGCCGCTCAGCCAGCAGATCCGCCAGCTGGAAACGCTGCTGGGCGCGCGCCTGTTCCTGCGCAGCAACCGCCGGGTGGAACTGACCGAGGCCGGGCGCGTGCTGCAGGCACAGGCCACCGAGGCCTTGGCGCGGGTGGACCAGGCCATCGAGCTGACCCAGCGCGCGCAGCGCGGTGAAACCGGCGAGCTGCGCATCGGGCTGACCCGCGCCACGCCGTTGTCCACGCAGATTCCGCGCGCGATCTTCGCCTACCGCCAGCAGTTCCCGCAGGTGCAGTTGAAGCTGCGTGAAATGAACACGCTGCAGCAGATCGATGCGCTGGTGGCCAATGAACTGGATGTCGGGCTGATCCGCAAGCGCGCGCTGCCCACGCCGTTGATGTCACGCAAGCTGTTCAGCGATCCGCTGGCGCTGGTGGTGCATGACCAGCATCCGCTCATCCGCGCGCTGCCGCCCGGTGCGCCGGTGGCGCTGCGCCAGTTCGCGCACGAGCCGTTCGTGGGGTTCCTGCGCGAGGTGGGCGCAGGCATCCATGATCATTTCATCGCGCTGTGCCGCAGTGCCGGGTTCACCCCGCGCATCATCCAGGAAGCGGGCGAGGCGTCGACGCTGATCAGCCTGGCCGCGTCCGGGCTGGGGGTGACGGTACTGCCGGCTTCATGCAGCCACATCCACGTGGAAGGTGCGCGCTTCGTGCCGCTGAGCGATCGCGCGGCCAGTTCGGAAGTGCATGTGGCCTACCGGCGCGGCAGTCCCTCGCCCCTGATCACCCATTTCACCCGGCTGCTGCAGGGCGGCTTCAGCGACTGAGCGCCAGCGCCCCAGATGCGGGCTGCGCGCGGCGACCCAGCCGCCAGGCGATGGTGGCGCCGATCGCGGTCAGCACCGCAGTGAAGGCGCACACGCCCCACCAGTCCCAGCGGGTGTAGAACACGCCCCCGGCGACGCCGGCCAGGCTGGACCCCAGGTAGTAGGCGAACAGGTACAGCGCCGAGGCTTCGGCGCGCATGACGCCGGCGCGGCTGCCAACCCAGCTGCTGGCCACCGAGTGCCCGCCGAAAAAGCCGAACGTCACCAGCGCGATGCCCACGGCCATGCAGCCCAGCCAGGGCAAGGCGAGCATGACGATGCCCAGGGCGATGAGCGCGTAGCAGATGCCGAGCACGCGGCCCCGGCCGTGCCGGGTGGCCTGCTGGCCCATCCAGGCCGAGCTGAAGGTGCCCACCAGGTACACGCTGAAGATCAGCCCGACCACGGTCTGGCTGAGCCGGTACGGCGGCGCCAGCAGGTGGTAGCCCAGGTAGTTGTAGAGGGTGACGAACACGCCCATCAGCACGAAGGCGGTGGCGAACAGCGAGGGCAGACCGGGGTCGGCGAACAGCTGGCGCCAGCGCGCGGGCAGTTCGCGCAGGCCGCCGCGACGGCTCTGGAAGTGGCGCGAGGGCGGCAGCTGCACCCACAGCAGCACGGTGCTGAGCACGGCGATGAGCGAGACCACGCCGATGCCCCAGCGCCAGCCCCAGTGGTCGGCCACGATGCCGGCGATCAGGCGGCCGCTCATGCCGCCAACGGCATTGCCGCCGATGTACAGGCCCATCGCCAAGCCGAGGGCGCGGGGGTCCATTTCTTCGACGAGATAGGTCATCGCCACGGCCGGCACGCCGCTGAGCGCGATGCCGAGCAGGGTGCGCAGCACCAGCAGCGTAGTCCAGTCGTCGACCATCGCGCTGGCCGCCGAGAGCACGGTGGAGGCGAGCAGTGCGGCGATCATCATGCCGCGGCGCCCGACCCGGTCGGAGATCAACCCGGCCACCAGCATGGTCACGGCAAGCAGGCCGGTGCTGAGGGAGAGCGCGAGCGCGCTGTTGGCGGCGGACACACCGAAGTGGCGGCTGAACTCGGGCAGCAGCGGCTGCACGGTATAGAGCAGGCCGAAGGTGGAGAACCCGGCCAGGAACAGCGCCACGGCGGTGCGGCGGAAGGCCGGCGTGCCCTGTTCGATGTGCTGCGACGGGGCGGCGGGTTGGTCGATGGAGCTGCGCTCGGGCAGCGCTGCGGTGTCGCCGTTCATTGCGTCTGGACCCGTGGGGGCGGGCCGGTGCGTAAGGATCAGCGCTCAGGATAGGCAGCGGGTGCAGGTCGATCCATAACCTGACGGGTCTGGATTGAGAGGTTTTACGTATCAATCAAGGATTGCGCGAAAGGCGTACCCACCAACGGTGGGTACCTACCCGATGGATCGCGCCCGTGCCTAGAGTGCCTGCCAGGTGAATCCCTCGCCGCGCCGGTAGTACACGCGCGCGGCCTTGCCATACAGCGCGCCCGCATCGACCAGCCCGAAAAAGCGCCCGTCAGCACTGTTGCCGCGGTGGTCGCCGAGCATCAGCACTTTGCCGGTGGGCACGGTCAGGTCCTGGATGTCCGGGCCCCCGCCCTGCCCCAGGTCGAGCTGGGCCAGGGTGCGGCCGAAGTCTTCCACTTCGTCGGTGCCGGCCTGGGCCAGCGGGTGGCCGTTGATGCTCAGGTGCCCGCCGCGCAACGCCACGCGGTCGCCACCGACGGCGGCGATGCGCTTGATCAGGCGGGTGCCGTCCTGCGGCGAATCGAACACCGCCACGTCACCGCGCTGCGGCTGGCCGGTGTGCAGCAGTTCCACGCCGGTGAACGGCAGGCGCAGGCCGTAGGCGCGCATGTCCACCACCACCCGGTCGCCGGGCATCAGGGTGTGCTGCATGGAGCCGCTGGGCACCTGGTAGTGGTTGGCCAGGCTGTCGCGCGCGGCGGCGAGCAGGCCGAGCATGAGGAGAAGGGGCAGCGCTTCCTTCTTCAGCCAGGGGAGCAGGCCTTTGGATCCGGTTTCGGCGGTGGGCATGAGGCCATCCTTGCGGGCGTGAGTCGGGTCTGACAGGTGATGTGCACCGTGAGTTCCCGCCGTGACGACCAACGGTATGCCCGCCTGAGGCGGGCACCCTGCGGGCCGTCGACAAGCGACGTTGGCAACGGCGTTGCCGCTGCCTGCGTCACCTACCGCAGCGCAAGCCGCGCAACCGCAACTTGGGGCCGGTAACCTGGTAGGGCACGCAAGGAGCGGCGCAGCCGCGAGTAACGTCGCCTGCGACGGCCCGGAGGGTGCCCGGCCACGGCCGGGCATACCGTTGGTCGTGCCGCCCTTGGAGCATCCCGAAAGCTACGCAATGTTTACGCCGGGTGGCCCGCCATGGCATGGCGGCTTTATCCCCTCCGCGCGCATCGTGTCGACACCGCGCCCCCGGGCGCTTTGTCGAGGTGTTCCATGACCATCCTGTTGCTCCGGCAGCCGTCGCCGGACCCGCTGCCGGTGCCGGCCGAGCTGGCCGGCCACACCGTGCACTGCCAGGACTGCGCCACGCTGCCGGCGCTGCTGCACTGCCTGCAGCAGGCCCGGCACACGGCACCGGCGTGGGTGCTGATTGAAACCACCCCTGCCGCGCCGGCACAGTGGGCCGCGCACGGCCGCGACCTGTGCGCGGCATTGGACGCGTTGCCGGCGCCGTACATCGAAATGGCCGCCAACGACGACGACAGCCTGGACGCGCACCTGCATCCGCTGCATGGCCCGGTGGCGCAGGTGGTGTGCAGCAGCGGCCGCGAGGACGCATGCCGGTTGTCGCTGGCGATTGCCGCACGCCGGCTGCAGACCGTTGCAGGGAGTGCCTGAGCCATGTCGATCTTCATCATTCGTGGCCCGGAAGCGAGCGGCCAATTGATCCGCACCGCGCAGCCGCTGCCGGCGCCGGTGCTCAAGGCGCTGGTGCACCGGGCGATCGATGCGGGGACCACGGTGGCGATCCGTGCGTGTGGGTCGGAGCAGGAACTGCTGGACGCGTTGCGCGTGGCCGATCACAGCCGCGGCGAGGTGACGTTGCTGGATCCGGGGGCGTGCGTGGGCAGCACGCGCTTGCAGCGGTTGTTGCCGCATCTGCACAACGTATACGTGGAAGTGCATGACGATGACAGTGCGGCGCCGGAAGCGTGCCTGCCGGAGCATGTGGGTCAGCGCATCGGGGTGGCGCACGGGTACTGCGCGCAGAGTTACATGCACGCCCTGGAGATCGCGTTGGATCACCTGGGATGCAGCGAGGTCGGGTGTCGCGTGGGAACGTAAGCGGTAGAGCCGACTGTTAGTCGGCTGCCGTTCGCGCGGCGATCGAACGTCCGTGGACCTCGCGTTGCCGACTGACAGTCGGCACTACCGGTTGGGCGACCGGCACCGGCACCGGATATGCGAACGGCGGGGTCTCCCCCGCCGTTCGTTGTTACATCGGCCGCATTATTTCAGGCCGCGGTTCACCAGCAGCGGTTCGACCGACGGGTCCTTGCCGCGGAATTCGCGGTACAGGTCCGCCAGTTCCACGCTGTTGCCGCGCGAGAGGATCTTGTCGCGGAACACCTGGCCGTTTTCCGGCTTCAGGCCGCCGTGCTCCTTGAACCACTCGAACGAATCGTGGTCGAGCACTTCGGCCCAGAAGTAGGCGTAGTAACCGGCCGAGTAACCGCCACCCCAGATGTGGTCGAAATAGGTGGTGCGATAGCGCGGCGGCACCTGCGGCAGGTCGACCTTGAACTTCTTCAGCGCGGCCGCTTCAAACGGCGCCACGTCCTGCAGCTTGGCGTCGGCCGGCTGGGTGTGCCAGGCCAGGTCGAGCAGCGCGGCCGACAGGTACTCGGTGGTGGCGTAGCCCTGGTTGAAGGTACGCGCCTTGAGGATCTTGTCGACCAGTGCCTGCGGCATCGGCTCGCCGGTCTTGTAGTTCTTGGCGTAGTTGGCGAACACCTTCGGGTCCAGCGCCCAGTGCTCGTTGAACTGCGACGGGAACTCGACGAAATCGCGCGAGGTGCTGGTGCCGGCGATGGACGGGTACTTCACGTTCGAGAACATGCCGTGCAGCGCATGGCCAAACTCATGGAACATGGTGGTGACGTCGTCGAAGCTCAGCAGCGCCGGCTGACCGGCGGCGGGCTTGGTGAAATTGCAGACGTTGTACACCACCGGCTTGGCGCCGGTCAGGCCGTTCTGCTCGACGAACACGTCCATCCAGGCGCCACCGGACTTGCTGTCGCGCTTGAAGTAGTCGGTGTAGAACAGCGCCAGCGAGGTGCCGTCCTTGTCGAACACTTCATACACCTTCATGTCCGGGTGGTAGGTCGGAATGTCGGTACGCGGCTTGAAGGTGATGCCGTACAGCTGGGTGGCGGCGTAGAAGACGCCGTTCTGCAGCACGTTGTCCAGTTCGAAGTACGGCTTGATCTGCGACTCGTCCAGGTCGTACTGCGCCTTGCGCACCTGTTCGGCATAGAAATCCCAGTCCGAGGCGGCCAGCTGGAAGCCACCCTTCTGGGCGTCGATCACCTTCTGCATTTCGGTGATCTCGCCGCGTGCCTTGCTGGTAGCGGCCGGCACCGTGTCGGTGAGCAGCTTCATCGCGGCCGCCGGGGTCTTGGCCATCTGGTCGGCCAGGCTGTAGGCGGCGTAGTTCTCGAAGCCCAGCAGCTTGGCCTTCTGCGCACGCAGCTGGGCCAGGCGCTGCACGGTTTCGCGGGTGTCGTTGCCATCGCCGCGCTCGGCGCGGGTTTCCGACGCCTTCAGCACCGCCGCACGCTGGTCGCGGTCGCTCAGCGAGGCGAGCACCGGCTGCTGGGTGGTGTTCTGCAGCGGCAGCAGGAATTTGCCGTCCAGGTTGCGCGCCTTGGCGTCGGCGGCGGCGGTGTTGATCTCTTCTTCGCTCAGCCCGGCCAGTTTGGCCTTGTCATCCACCACCACGGCGGCGGCGGCGGTGGCGGCCACCAGGCGGGTATGGAACTTGGTGGCCAGCGTGGTTTCTTCCACGTTGAGCTTGCGCAGGCTGGCCTTGTCGGCGTCGGACAGCTGCGCGCCGGCGCGCACGAATTCCTGGTAATCGCGTTCGACCAGGCGCGTCTGCACCGGGTCCAGGCCGAGCGAAGCGCGCTGGTCGTAGATCGTCTTGATGCGCGCGAACAGCTTCGGGTCCAGGCTGATTTCATCCTGGTGCTCGGCCAGCTTCGGTGCCACTTCTTCCTGGACCTTCTGGCGCGCTTCGTTGGTGTCGGCCTGGACCAGGCCGAAGAACACGCGCGAGACGCGGTCGAGCGTTTCGCCGCTGCGCTCGAGCGCTTCGATGGTGTTGTCGAAGGTGGCCGGTTCGGCGTTGTCAGCGATCTTGCGCACTTCGGCCAGGTGCTGCTTCATGCCTTCATTGAAGGCCGGCAGGTAGTCACTGTCCTTGATACGGTCGAACGGCGGGGCCTGGAACGGCAGCGTGCTGGCGCTCAGCAGGGGATTGGTGGAGGCATCGGCCGGCTGCTGCGCGGCGGGGGTCTGGGTGTCGGACACGGGGGTGGACTCCTTGCCGGAACAGGCCGCCAGCGCCAGGCTGATGGCGGCGGCCAAGATAACGGTACGCGACATGAAACGGGCTCCTGGAATGAGGTGAAGCGGCACTCGACCGCAGCCGATCACCCTACTCCCATTGCCCTCGTCCGGCATGTGCCGGTCGTGGCGCCTGGCCTTGCCTCAGACGGTGCCGCGGTTCTTGCCCTGCCAGGGCTGGTAGTACGCGCGGATGGCGGCCATGTCGGCCACGTCGTCGCCGCTGGAGTAGAACAGCGGGCCAATGCCGATGGTCTTTTCCGGGTAATGGAAGTAGCACGCCAGCACCGGCACGTCGGCCATGCGGGCGATCTTCAGGAAGCCGGCCTTCCAGTGGGTCACGGCCTTGCGGGTACCTTCCGGGGTGATCGCATACCACAGCCGGTCGGAATTGCGCAGCAGGCTGACCGCCTGTTCCACCGTGCCCTGCGGCGAGCTGCGGTCCAGCGGAATCACACCCAGGGTACGCAGCAGCGGCGACAGCGGCCACCAGAACAGCGAGGCCTTGCCCAGCACCTTCACCTGCATGCCCAGCGCGATCTTGGCCGCCATGCCCCAGAACCCGTCCCAGTTGGACGAGTGCGGCGCGACGATGAACACCAGCTTGGGCACGTCCGGGAAGGTACCGGTGACCTTCCAACCGCCCAGGCGCAGCGTGCAGCGCGCCAGCCAGCGCAGGAAGCGGTTCGGTTTGACCTGCGGCATGCTGGGCGGCACGGCCGGCAGCAACGGACTTCGGTTGTTCAAGCAATCACTCCCAATTGCGTGTGGTGCGGCCGCGCTTGATCTGCGCGCGGCCCTTCTTTTCATCCAGCCGGCGCAGCTTCGCGCCATAGGTGGGCTTGGTCGCCACGCGCGCCTTGGGCACACTGAGGCTGGCCTGGATGAAGGCGGCCAGGCGTTCGCGCGCGTCCTCGCGGTTACGGTCCTGGGTACGGAAACGCTGCGCGTCGATGACCAGCACGCCTTCGCCAGTCATGCGCCGGTCGCGCCGCGCCAGCAGGCGGGCGCGCAGCGGTTCGGGCAACGAGGGCGAACCGGCCACGTCGAAACGCAGCTCCACGGCGGTGGACACCTTGTTCACGTTCTGCCCGCCGGCGCCACTGGCGCGCACGAACCGCTCGACAATCTCCGTGTCCGGAATTGCCAGGTGGTCGCTGATGGTGACAGGCCCGTTTCCCATGGGCCGCATTGTAAAGGCAGGACCGCCGCCAGAGGTGACCGCAATGTTCACCAATGACGTCGAAATGGCGGGGAAAAGCACGGTATGGGCCGGAACCGCCGGGCCGGGTGCCGGCGCGCCGGAAGCGGGGTGCGGGCCACGGCGGTTTGACGGCCGCGCAGGTATGCTCGGGTTTCCATGAAACCGCAGGAAGCACCACCATGATGTCGACCCGTTCGCCGGCCCGCCGCAGCCTCACCCGCCTGGCCCTCACCCTTGCGCTGGGCCTGGCCGCCATTGCCCCGGCGCTGGCCGCGCCGCCGTCGGACGCGGACATCAACCGCCTGCTGGCTGCGTCGCGGGCGCAGAACATGCTCGACTCGATGGTGCCGCGGATGGAGGAGATGCAGCGCCAGCAGTTCCAGCAGATCGCGCAGCAGCGCAAGCTGGACGACGCGCAGAAGGCGCAGCTGCAGCGGATCGAACAGCGCAGCAGCGAGACCATCCGTCAGGCGCTGTCCTGGCAGCAGCTGCGGCCGATGTACGTGGACCTGTACAAGAAAACCTTCAGCAAGGAAGACGTGCTGGCCATGGCCGAGTTCTACGAGAGCTCGGCCGGGCAAAGCCTGCTGGACAAGACCCCGGCGCTGATGCAGAACGCGATGGTGGCGATCCAGGACCGCATGCAGCCGCTGTTCGTGGACCTGCAGAAGGACCTGGAGGCGATCGTGAACGAAGCGCCGGCGCAGGCGACGAAATAAAGGGGTGAAGGGATGACGGCACAGCCGACTGGTAGAGCCGACTGTTAGTCGGCTGGCGCTTCATGCAGCCGACTAACTGTGTAAACCCAGTACGTTGTTCAGCGGGATTCTTGAAATAGGCGGCTGGTTGCCGATCCCCATGTGGGGTCGGTGCCAGTTGTAGTGGTGGAGCCAAGCCGGCAGTGCGGCGTCTCGCTCCTGCGATGAGGCGTACC
>Ga0209676_1001538_pt1 | contig 20871 bp, 20 predicted proteins | sample AraplaCvi_mLB_r2_FD_184282 | JGI IMG/M metagenome (GOLD analysis project Ga0209676, IMG submission 184282) | Arabidopsis root microbial communities from North Carolina, USA - plate scrape MF_Cvi_mLB_r2 (SPAdes) (version 2) | ecosystem: Host-associated > Plants > Roots > Endosphere | place: USA... | reverse complement strand
TCGTGTCGCCGGGAAATGTCGCTTCGGTGAAGGTGCTTGAGCGCATCGGCCTGACCTTCCGCGAGAACGTGAAGCTGGGGACGGACGAGTTGCAGTTGTTTGCGGTCGACGCGTAGCGCGTCGCTTCCGTTGCGCCAACAGCAGAGTGTCGCTAATCGTCCACCACTACGCTCCGCACATCCGCGAACCACAGACTCGCCCACCGCTCGCGCTTCTCATCGGAAGCCAGTTTCTGTGGCGAAGCCGACTGCTCCGCGGCGAACGAAGCCGCATCGTCCAGCGCGCGCACGTTCACCGCCGCATGCACGTGGCCTTCGTGTTCATAACGCACCATCACCAGCACCGCGCAGTGCGCGCAGGCGATGAACTCCGCCTGCGCCGATCCCTGCCGGTACACCACCGCATCGCCGCGAAACCGCACGCGCAGCGCACCGCGAGCATCCGACAACCACGCCGCGCCATGCTTGCGGCAGAAACTGCAATCGCAGGCACGCGGGGTGAAGGCGGACACCGGCTTCGACAGCGTCATCTCCAACGCGATGCGCCCGCAGTGACAGCCACCGTGCAGCGGTGCGTTCATGGCGCGGCTGCGTACCGCGTGCCGTGCAGGCTGGGCTTGCCGTCGATCACGTCGGTCCACACGACGAATGCCGCGCCGTCGACGAGCGCGATCTTCGGCAACCCCGTGCCGCGGCCCTTACCCTGCAACTTCGCGACCTCGCCGCGCTGGAGTTCGCGCGACAGGTCCGGCGCGAAACGGGCAAAGCGCAGCGCCTGTCCGTTCTCGTCCTCGTCGATCCACAACGCCCACGCGGCGTCGCCGTCCAGCGCGGTATCGACACGTCCCTGCACCGCCGCGCCGCGTTCGAGCACGACCGGAGCCGCGAACGTGGCGCCCGCATCATTGCTGCGTGCGAGCTTCACCGTCGGCGTGTCGCCCGCGGCGGTGTACCACGCGACGGTGGTGTTCTCGTCGTGCGTCGCGATGGCCGGGCCGTTGACCGGGCACGCCGGCATCGTCCAGTCGTCTGCGTGCACCAGCGCGGTCGGCTGCCACTGCGTGCCGTCGGCGCGCGCGACGCGGATGTCGCGCACTTCCGCGGGCGTACGGCCGCGATAGACCAGCAGCGGACCGCGCGCGGTGAGTGCGGCGTCGGTCTGGCAGCAGTCGCAGGTCATCGCGTCGAGTTCGTGTTCGTCGGTGCGTTGCAGCGACGCGTCGAAGACCGCCGAACGCAACGTCATCGCGCCGGGCTCATGCTTGGCGCCGGCCGCGACATGACCGCCGTGCGCGGCATGCCCACCACCGCCGGTATTGCGGCCATCCAGCCACGCGAGCCCGATGCGGTTCCCGCCCACCGGCCACAACGAGACGAAGCCGTGTTCGGTCGGCGTGCCGTCAGTGTTCACCACGACGGGTGCGGACCAGTTCGCGCCCGCATCATTCGAGTGCGCGAGCACGACATCGAAGGCGTGTCCCGCGCCTTCGTGCTTGCGCAGCCAGTGCGCCCACAGCGCGCCATCGGGCGTCGTGGCGATGTGCGGCGTGTCGGCCCAGTTGACGAACCAGTCGCCGCCGCGCGCGATCTCGCGCGGCTCGCTCCACGCACCGTTCGCGAAGCGGGCGAACTTCAGCGTGTGCGCGATCTCGCCACGTGCCGTATCGCCATGTTCGACCCAGGACAGCAGCAGACTGCCATCGGGCGCGCGCACGAGGTCGGGCTGCGCGGCGGGTGCCGTGATGGCGGGGAGCGGCCAGGCGTCCTGGCGCACCGCCTGTGTTGCGGTGGCGGCGGCAACGGCTGGCGCGGTGCCGGCTGCCGAAGAAGCGGACGGCTCAGGCGCGCTGCGATCGCACGCAGCAAGTGCGAACAGCGCCAACGGGAGCAGTGCGGCGGGGAGCGGCGAGGAATGGGCTTTCATGCGCGAAGGGTACGCCCATGCGCGCAAGTGGCGCGTGTCCCTTTCGCAGGATGGGTTTCGCGAACGAAACCCTTGGTCGCCGTCGATGACGTCGCCTACGCCACCCGCGTACGACGCGCCCGCGTCAGGTGCACCAGCAGCAGCGAAATCGCCGCCGGCGTCATGCCCGGAATGCGCTGCGCCTGGCCGACCGTCTGCGGACGGACGCGTTCGAGTTTCTGCTGCACTTCCGCCGACAGGCCGCGGACGGCGCCGTAGTCGAAACCTTCGGGAATCGGCGTCGTCTCGTGCCGCTGCTGCCGCGCGATTTCCTCGCGCTGGCGATCGAGGTAGCCGGCGTACTTCACGCCGATCTCGACCTGCTCGGCCACGTCGCGATCCTCGACCGACGGACCCAGCGACGGCACCGCCATCAGCTTCGCGTAATCCAGTTCCGGGCGCTTGAGCAGATCCAGCGCGCTGGTTTCGCGGCTGATCTCGATGCCGAGCACGTCCATCGCCTCGCGACCGAGCGCATTGCCCGGCGCGGTCCAGATGCCGGACAGTCGCGTGTTCTCGCGCGCGATCGCCTCGCGCTTGGCGTCGAAGCGCGACCAGCGCGCGTCGTCGACCAGACCGAGTTCGCGACCCACCGGCGTCAGGCGCAGGTCGGCGTTGTCCTCGCGCAGCTGCAGGCGGTATTCGGCGCGCGAGGTGAACATGCGGTACGGCTCGCTGGTGCCGTGCGTGGTCAGATCGTCGACCAGCACGCCCAGATACGCCTCGTCGCGGCGGGGGCTCCAGCCATCCAGCCCGCGCACCGAACGCGCCGCGTTGAGGCCGGCGAGCAGGCCCTGCGCCGCGGCCTCCTCGTAACCGGTGGTGCCGTTGATCTGCCCGGCGAAGAACAGGCCGGCGACGGACTTGGTTTCCAGCGTGGTCTTCAGGCCGCGCGGATCGAAGAAGTCGTATTCGATCGCGTAACCCGGCCGTGTGATGTGCGCCTGCTCGAAGCCGCGGATGCTGCGCACCAGTTCCAGCTGCACGTCGAACGGCAGCGAGGTGGAGATGCCGTTCGGATAGATCTCCACGACCTCCAGCCCTTCGGGTTCGACGAAGATCTGGTGGCTCGCCTTCTCGGCGAAGCGAACGACCTTGTCCTCGATCGAGGGGCAGTAGCGCGGGCCGATGCCTTCGATCTGGCCGGTGTACAGCGGCGAGCGGTCGAGCGCGCCGCGGATGATCTCGTGCGTGCGCTCGCTGGTGTGGGTGATCCAGCACGACACCTGGCGCGGGTGGTCGGCGGTGGACCCCATGAAGGACATCACCGGGCGCGGATCGTCGCCGGGTTGTTCCTCCATCACCGAATAGTCGAGCGTGCGACCGTCGATGCGCGGCGGCGTGCCGGTCTTCAGGCGATCGACCACGAACGGGCCTTCGCGCAGCCGGTGCGCCAGCGCGACCGCGGGCGGATCGCCCGCGCGTCCGGCGGCATAGGTGGTCTGCCCGACGTGCACCTTGCCGGCCAGGAACGTGCCGGCGGTCAGCACCACTGCCGGCGCGTCGAAGCGCAGGCCGGTCTGGGTGATCACGCCGGTGACGCGGTCGTTCTCGAAGACGATGTCGTCGACCGCGGCCTGGAACATGGTCAGCTTCGGCTGGGCTTCCACGGCGCGGCGAATGAAGGCGCGATACAGCGCGCGATCGGCCTGGCAGCGCGTGGCGCGCACGGCCGGGCCCTTGCTCGCGTTGAGCCGGCGCCACTGGATGCCCGCGGCATCGGCGGCCTTGCCCATGACGCCGCCCAGCGCGTCGATTTCCTTGACCAGATGGCCCTTGCCGATGCCGCCGATGGCCGGGTTGCAGCTCATCGCGCCCACGGTTTCCACCGAATGCGTCAGCAGCAGCGTGCGTGCGCCGGCCCGCGCCGAGGCGAGCGCGGCTTCGGTGCCGGCATGGCCGCCGCCGACCACGATCACGTCGTATTGGTAGAAGTTCTGGGTCATCTGGGGTCTGTCGATCACGGATCCGGGCGCGTGCCCGGGGGCGGAATTCTAGGCCAGTGCCGCCTCGCCCGCCGTCGAGAATGAATGGGAGGTGAAACTTGGCACGGTTCCTGCGACATAGTCATTGCACCCAGCGGGGCAGGCGCTCAGCGCCGGCCGGAATTGGAACAGGGGCTGGTCAAGCGCTCGCAGGGGAAGCACGGGGGCCGAATGTCGGGGGACGTTCGGCCCCCTTTTTATTTCTTCGCCGGGGAGTCCCGGATACGCAAAAGGCGCCGCGAGGGCGCCTTTTGCGTGTCTGGCGGGCCGTGACACCCGCCTGGATGGGCGCCGACGCCCGATGGGGACGGAACAGGGGGGATCCGTGGTTCCTCATCGGGCGCCGACATGGAGCATTCGGCACGGGGCCGACTTTTACCGGTTACGTCCAAAAGTGACGCAATCGGCCAATGACCGCAGATTGCCGTCAGTCGGCCCCGAGCGCAAGCGGAAAAATGTGACTGCGCCTGAGAGCCTGCAACGCGGTTCAACGCTCCTGCTGGTTGACGCCCCGATCCGAGTTCATCGGACGCTGACGCGGCGGCGGCGAGTAGCGACGCGGCTCGGCATTGGCCTCGCGCGGCGCCTGCGGACGCGGCCCCATGCCCGGGCCCTGCGGGCGCGGACCGGAATCCGGACGCGGGCCACCCGGCCGCGGACCGTTGTTCGTGCCCGGGTACTGCGGACGCGGGCCGTTGTTCGACCAGCCCTGGTTCGGCGGACGGTTGCCGTTCCAGTGCTGGGGCGGCCGACCATTGCCGTTCCAGTGGTGGCCCGGATGACCGTCGTAGCGGTACGGGTAGCGGTACACCGGATAGCGCGGGTAGGCGTACGGGTAGCCGTAATAGCCGTAGCGATATGGATAGCCGTAGTAGCCCGCGCCGCCGTAGCCATAGGGGTAGCCGTAATAGCCACCGTAGTAGCCGCCGCCGTAACCGCCGTAGTAGCGGTATTCGACCGAAGGCTGGCCATGGTAGTAGTCGCCACCGGCGGCACCGCCGCGGTAGGTGTAGCCAGTGACGCAGCCGGCGAGCATCGTCGCGGCCAGCGCAGGCAGGATGAGTTTGCGGATCATGAGTTGGACCCCCCGGGGTATGCCGCCAGCTTCCGGCCGGCGCTTTGAATCCGGCCTTAATTTTTCCGGCCTGGCCATCGTCCAGATGGAGATGTTCAGCCTAACCATCGGCGGGCGTCGCATCCGTGCATTGCCGGGCGTTTCGCGCGATGACAGCATGGCCGACCCTTCGCGACGAACGCGCCAATGAACCTGCATCGCGCCTCCGGCCAATGGCGGCTGGGGCTTACGCTCACCCTGATCACCGCCGCCTGCTGGGCGACGCTGCCGATCGCGCTGAAGCTGGTCCTGCAATCGCTGGATCCGATCACGCTGACCTGGTTCCGCTTCCTGGTCGCGGCGCTGGTCACCGGCGCATGGCTGGGCTTTCGCGGGCGTCTGGGCGGTTATCGCGCCTTGGGCGGGCGCGGCTGGACGATGCTGTTCGTCGCTGCGCTGATGCTGGTGGGCAACTACGTCTTCTACCTGCTGGGCGTGCAGCACACCACGCCGGCCAACGCGCAGCTGCTGATCCAGCTGGCGCCGCTGCTGATGGCACTGGGCGGCATCTGGGTGTTCGGCGAGCGCTTCCGCGCCGCGCAATGGCTCGGCCTGGCGCTGCTGGTGGCGGGCATGGCGCTGTTCTTCGCCGACCAGCTCGCCGCCAGCGCGAAGGCGCCCGGCTACGTACTCGGCTCGGCGCTGGTGATCGTCGGCGCGATCGTCTGGGCGATCTACGCGCTGCTCCAGAAGCAGTTGCTGGTGCGCCTGGGGTCGATGCAGATCCTGTTGTTCATCTACGTCGTCGCGAGCCTCGCGCTGCTGCCGTTCGCGCATCCGGCGCAACTGCTGCAGCTAGACGGCCTGCACTGGGCGCTGCTGGCCTATTGCGCGTTCAACACCATCGGCGCGTACGGCGCGTTCGCCGAAGCGCTTGCGCACTGGGAGGCCTCGCGGGTGTCGGCGATCCTCGCCACGACGCCGCTGCTGTGCATCGCCGCGGCGACGGTCGTCCACGCGCTGTGGCCGCAGTGGCTCGCACCCGAGCGCATCACGCCGCTGGGCTGGATGGGCGCCGGGCTGGTGGTCGCCGGTTCGGCGGCGGTGAGCCTGCTCAATGCGCGCAAGCCTGCGAAACCCAACGAAAGCCGGCCTGCGAAGGCCTGACAGGACCTACCATCGCCCCATGAACGACATGAACGCCAGCGCCCAGGTCACGCCCGTCTTCGATGACGTCCTCGCCGCCGCCGCGCGGATCGCGCCGCACGCGCACGTCACCCCGGTGCTGCGCTCGCGCACGATCGACGCCCTGGCCGGCTGCGAACTGCACTTCAAGGCCGAACACCTCCAGCGCGCGGGCGCCTTCAAGTTCCGCGGCGCCTGCAACGCGATCTGGTCGCTCGACGACGCCACCGCCTCGCGCGGCGTGGTCACGCATTCCTCCGGCAATCACGGCGCCGCGCTGGCGCTGGCGGCGCGCACGCGCGGGGTCGCCTGCCACGTGGTCGTGCCCGAGGGCGCGGTCGCGGCGAAGCTGGCGGCGATCGAGGCCTACGGCGCGACGCTGCACCGCTGCGCGCCCACCATCGCCGCGCGCGAGGCCCGCTGCGCCGAACTCCAGGCCGAACTCGGCGCCGAGCTCGTCCACCCCTACACCGACCCGCGCGTGATCGCCGGGCAAGGCACCGCCGCGCTGGAACTGCTGTGCACGCCGGAACCGTTCGACGCGATCGTCGTGCCGGTCGGCGGCGGCGGCCTGGCCGCGGGCACGGCGCTGAGCATCGCCGCGCGCTCGCCCGGCACCCGCTTCTACCTGGCCGAACCGTCCGGCGCCGCGGAAACCGCCGCCTCGCTCCAGCGCGGCGAACGCGTCACCGAGTTCACCCCCGACACCGTCTGCGACGGCCTGCGCGGCACGCTGGGGGGAATCAACTTCCGCATGCTGCGCGACCACGCCGCGCAGGCACTGGTCGTGGACGACGCCGACACCGTCGCGGCGATGCGCCTGTTCTGGCAGCGGACCAAGCAGATCGTCGAGCCATCCTCGGCCGTGGCGCTGGCCGCGATCCTCAAGCACTCCAACGCCTTCGCCGGCCAGCGCGTGGGCGTGGTGCTGTCGGGTGGCAACGTCGATCCGGATGCGCTGCCCGCCCTGTTCGCGCGTGCCTGAGCCTGCCTCGCATGGAAAGCGCCGAAAGCCATTGCTTTTCGTGACGAATTGACCAGAATCGCTTTGCCGTTTCTGGCCTAAAGCCGGCGACGACCGTGTCGCCGACGAGCGGCGCCGGATGGGGATCCGGCGCCACCACCCGCGTGCGCCACGACCTGATCGACATCGGGCCATGGGGGTGGCTGATGGTGGACGTGGAATTCCGCGTGGTCTCCGACCGCCGCGAAGGCTTGCTGCTGGCGCTGGGCCAGGCCGTGATCGCTCACGGCTTCACCCTGCTGCGCCAGCGCATGGCCGGCGGCGAGGACGGCGTCGTGCTGACGATGCTCGTGCGCGGCCCGCAGCGGAACCTGGCAACGCTGGAGGAATGCGTCGCCACGCATCGGCTGGTGTCGAACTTCGAAGCCACGCGGCCCGGCAACACGACGCCGGACGACCACCCGCATCCGCACACCGCCACGCCTTCGCGTTGCACCGGCACCAAGCCGTGCGATTCGCATCGCATCGAGGCGCTGATCCCGCAACTCACCCGCGACTACCCCAACGTCTTCGTACCTTTGCTGGAACTGGAACGCGACCTTCCCGACACGCAACGCGAGCAGGCGATGCATGCGCTGGGCGAACGCATCGGCGCATGGGTGCAGGCACGCGATTTCGTTCCCGTCGACGCGCTGTCGCTGGGCGACGCGGTGCGGCGCGTCGCGCTTCCGGCGATGCGGCAGATCGTGCAGGCGCAGCTGCACGGCGAGGCGCTGCACATCAGCGACAGTCCTTTCTGCCATCGCGGCGACAACGGCGCCTGCTGCCATTTCCTGCGCGGCATGCTCGGCGGATTGCTTGGCGGCATGCATGGATCGCCGCTGCTGCACGTGGTCGAAACACGATGCCGCAACGACGGCGCGGACATCTGCGCGTTCGAATTCCACGCCTGATCGCACGCCGGATCGCACGCGTGTAGGCGGCGTGAAGGCGCGCGACGCGTCCGCTTTATGGCGAACGTCACGGTCGGCCCCGTGGAGGCGCCGGCTATCATGGCGGTCCCGCCACGCACCGGCGCCTGTGGTCCCGCAAGGACTCGCGATGAAGATCGACGGCACCCGCACCAACGACCGCGCCACGGAACTGATCCTGGCCTACTACGCCGCGTTCAATCGCGGCGACTGGGACGGCATGCTCGCCCTGCTCGGCGAGGACGTGGTGCACGATCTGAACCAGGGTCCGCGCGAAACCGGCCGCGAAGCGTTTTCGGCCTTCCTGCAGCGCATGCACCGCAGCTATCGCGAGCAGCTGCACGACATCGTGGTGCTGGTCTCGCCCGACGGCGCGCGCGCGGCGGCCGAGTACATCGTGCATGGCGAATACCTCGCCGACGACACGGGCCTGCCGCCCGCACACGGACAGAAGTACATGCTGCCCGGCGGCGCGTTCTTCGAGCTGCGCGACGGGCGGATCCATCGCGTCACGAATTACTACAACCTGGAAGACTGGATCGCCCAGGTTCGTTGAGGGGGTCCGGGGTCGGTTTCCCGGCCGCGACCGGACCGCAAAGGCCGCGGTCGCTTCCGACACGCCGCCGACAACCCCGTCGCTAGCATGTCACCGGTTTCTTCCGGGCCGCGCGCATGCGCCAGCTCCTACGATCGCCCGCCGTGTGCATCGCCGCCTTCGCGGTGGTACTGGCGTTGGCGTTCCTGGGCTCGCGCGGCATCTGGGATCCGGACGAAGGCCGCTACACCAACGTCGCGCTCAACATGCTCGACAGCGGCGACTGGCTCAATCCGCGCCGCAACGACGAAGTCGGCCACTGGACCAAGCCGCCCCTGACGTACTGGGCGATCGCCTCCAGCGTCGCGGTGTTCGGTAGCAACCCGTGGGCCGCGCGATTGCCGGCCGCGTTGTCGTACCTGCTGTGCGCGTGGTTGGCATGGCGCATCGCGGGCAGGCTCGCGCCGGGCTCGCAGCACGTCGCAGCCGTGGCCTACGCAACGATGCTGCTGCCCTTCGGCGCAGCGCAGATGATCACCACCGATTACCTGCTCAGCGCGTGGATCGCGTTGGCGATGTGGGCGTTCGTCGAGGCGCGTTTCGCGAGGCCGGGTTTGTCGGCGCGCCGCGTGCAGGCGTGGATCGCGCTCATGTGGGTCGCGCTGGCGCTCGCGTTCGTCACCAAGGGGCCGGCTGGATTGTTCCCGCTGCCGGTGGTGCTGCTGTTCGATTTCCTGATGCCGGGTCGACGCGAGCGTCGCGTGCTGCAATGGTCCGGGCTGTTGCTGTTCGCGGTTCTCGCCCTGCCATGGTACCTCGCGGTGTTCTATGGCAATCCAGGCCTGTTCTCGTATTTCGTCGGCGATGAAGTCGTGAATCGCGTGACTACCAACGAGTTCGGCCGCCATGGCGAGTGGTACGGCTGGCTGGAGATCTACGTGCCGACGCTGATCGTCGGTACGCTGCCGTGGACGCCGGCGTTGTGGCGCTGGGCGCGTGGCTTGCCGGCGATGGTGCGCCCGTGGTGGCGCGATCCGCAGCGCCGCCAGCGCGATGCGCAGTGGCTGCTACTCGCGCTGTGGCTGCTGCTGCCGCTGGTGGTGTTCTGCCTCGCACGCTCGCGCATGCCGCTGTACCTGCTGCCGCTGTTCGTGCCGATCGCGGTAATCGTCGCGATGCAGCGCGCGCGCGAAGGGCTCGGCCTGCCGTCATGGCCGAAGCTCATCGCATGGGGCGTGTTGCTGGTGGCGTTCAAGGCCGCCACCGCGTACTGGCCCACGCACAAGAACGCGCATGCGTGGGCGGAAGCTATCGTCGAACGCGCGCCCGGGCCGATCCACGAGATCGTGTTCGTCGAGGACATGGCGCGTTACGGCCTGCACCTGGAGCTGGGGCGCGGCACGGAGATCGAGAAGATCTCGCTCGACGCGCTGCATGAGCCGCGCTTCAACCCGGAGTACGACGAACCGCTCGCGGTCGAACTGGGCGAGCACGAACACGGCGTGGTGTGGGTCACCAAGCAGGACGACTGGCCGGTCGTGCAGGGGCGCATCGACGAGTACGGGTATCGTGCGATCCCGCTTGGAACGCCGTTCGAGAACCGCGTGATATTCCGCGTCGAACCGCGCCGCTGATCGTTCGTCAGCGCTGCGCGCCCGCCCCGAGCGAGATGTAGTCGATGCCCTGGCTCAGCAGCAGCCGCATCACCGATGCGCGCTCGCCGACAGGCCGCGAGGCCATCGCGTCCATCAACCAGCCGACCGAACGGCAGCGCGCATCGTGGTCGCCGCCGTTGAGACCGGCGAGGAAACCGTCGTTGAGCAGCGCCGCGCGCACGCCCGCGGCTTTCAACGACTGCGTGGCGACGTTCGCGTCGTAGGGCTGGCGCGGGCTTTGCGCGGCGGTGAGGAAGAAATTCGTCGCGGCGTCGGCGAAACGCATGCGGCTTTGTTCGCTCAGCTGCGAGGCGATGCGGTTGTAGCCGTCGAGGCTGCGCTGCGCGTCGGGGTCGAAAAGCGTGCACAGCGTGCTCGCATCCTGCGGCGTCTTCGCGCTTTCGTGCACCGCCTGGAAAAGGCCGTCCACGCTGGCATCGGGCGCGCGCATCAGCAGTTCGCGACCGTCGGCAAGGAGTGCGCTGGGGTCGAAGGCATTCGGGTCGAAGCTCCAGCCGCCGGAATCCTGCGCATTGGCGGGCAATGCGTTCACGGCCAGCAGCAGCGTCGCGGCGAGGGTAAGTGCGGTTCTGGCCATGGTCGGTGCGGCGCCGTCAGGGGATGGGGCGATCGTAGGACGTGGTGGCTGAACGATCCTCGCAGGCAACCGGGTTTACGCGCCGCGATCTCCCGAAGCCTCATCCACCGCCCGCGCATCCCCCGCACTCGCGCGCGCCGCGACGATGCTGAAGACCACGATGCCGATCACCACCAGCACCGCGCCGGCCAGCGCACGACCCTGCGGCCAGGCTTCGCCCAGCCAGAGCACGCCAATCAGCGTCGCGAACAGGATTTCTGCCGCCTGCATCGCCTCCGCCGCGGCCAGCGCGGTCGGGTTGTTGCGCACCATGCCCGTCGCCTGGAAGAACAGCACCGTCGCGATCACGCCCGCACCCAGCGCCACGCCGCCGGCGAAGGTCACCTGATCCAGCGGCGGCGGGCCGACCTGCGCCAGCGTGACCGCCGCGACCGCCCACCACATCGGCTGGCTCGCCAGCGTCATGCCGAACACGCGTTGCGTTGCGTTGAGTTCGACGCCGCTGCGCTCCAGGTGCAGCAGCAGGCCGCGGTTGCCAAGCGGATAGGCGAACGCGGATATCGCCACCAGCACCAGCGCGATCCAGCCTTCACGATCCAGCGAGCCGCCGCCGTGTCCGAACTGCAGCAGCAGTACGCCGGCCACCACCAGCAACCCCGTCGCGAGCGCCGGCAGCGGCACGCGTCGGCGTTCGTCGCGATAGAGGAACGGCGCGCACAGCATTCCGGCGATCACGGTCAGCTGGAACGTGCCGGCGACGAGCCATGACGGCCCGCTCGACGCGGCGTAGCTCAGGCACAGATAGAACAGCACGAAGCCGATGCCGCTCCACAGCAGCCACGGCCCGGGATGCGTGCGGATCGCCCGCCACACCGGCGCGACGCCGCCCTGCCAGGGCATCACCGGCAGCAGCAGCGGCAACGTGATCAGGTAGCGAAGGCACGCGGTCCACGCCCAGTAGCCGCCTTCCACCGCCGCCGCGCGATTGAGCACGTAGGTGCAGGTGAAGAAGAACGCCGACGCGAGCGCGATCGCGACCGCCGTCAGCGCCGTGCTGCGCGCCTTCACGAGCGCTTCCGCACCGGGATGTCGTGCGCCGGCACGCGCACTTCGTCGACGCCGCCGACGCGGATCGGCGTGCCCGGCTGGGGGCCCCACGCATGGGCGTAGATCACTTCCCACGTCGCCGGAAGGCGGCCGTCGCGACGCCACGGTTCGTACGCCTGCGCGGCGCGCGCGAAACGCGAGCGTCCCGTGAGGCTGCGGCGGCGATCGTGCATCGCATTGGTCGCACCGAGCGTGCGCAACTCGCGCATCAGGCCGGCGAGGTCGTCGTGACCGAGCACGAACTCGTCGCGATCGAGCACGGGATTCTTGAAGCCGGCCGCGATCAGCGCATCGCCGAACTGCGCGATCGACGCGAAGGAACTCACGTGCGGCGCGTTGTCGGCCTCCGCGAAGGCCTCGCGCAGTTCGTGCAGCGTGTACGGGCCGAAGGTCGAAACCAGCAGCAGGCCGTCGGGCTTGAGCACGCGACGGAACCCGGCGAACACGGCCGGCAGGTCTTCCACCCATTGCAGGCACAGGTTCGAGAACAGCACGTCGACGCTGGCATCGCGCAGCGGCAGCGCGCGCGCATCGGCGCACAGCCAGTCGGGACGTCGCGCGACGCCCGGCAGGAACGAAGGCAGCCAGCCGCCGGCATGGCTGCGCGCTTCGCGCAGCATCGGCTGGGCCAGGTCGAGCCCGATCACATGCGCCTTCGGCCAGCGCTTCTGCATCGCCGCGGTCGCGTGCCCGGGGCCGCAGCCGATGTCCACGACGAGCTGCGGCGGCGCGCGGTCCAGCGCGGGATCGTCGAGGTAGTCGAGCTGTTCCATCAGGCGCGAGGCGACTTCGCGCTGCAACGCGGAGGCATCGTCGTAATGGTGGGCGGCGCGCGAGAAGGCGCGGCGGACCTGGCGGTGGTCGAAGGTGTCGGTCATCGTTCCATTGGACCAGCGCGGGTTCGCGACGGGTCGTCCGATTTTCTCCCTCCCGTGGAAGGGAGGGTTGGGGGAGTGTGTGCTTGCGGCGACGTGGAGGCCGATCAGGCCGGCGCCGTCACTGCGCGCATGAAGGCATCGATTTCCGCCGCGACCTCATCGGCCGCGCCAAGGAACGGCGCGTGGCCGGCGTTGCCGATCACCACGCTGCGCGCATCGGGCGTCATCGCGGCGGCGGCGGGCATGGCACCGGCGGGGATCAGGCGGTCGCGGCGGCCGGAAATCCACAGGCTCGGGACGCGCAACTGCGGCAGTTCGTCGCGCAGGTCGAGCCGGTCGAGCAGCACCAGTCCCTCCTGCAGCGCGCGCGCCGACGGCTCGCCGCGTTCGAAGGCCTGCGCCTTCAGGCTGCGCAGTTCTTCCTGCGCATAGCTGGAGCCAAGCGCTTCCAGCGCGAGGAAGCCCTCGAGCGTGCCGCGGAAGTCGCGGCCGAGCGCTTCGCCGAAATCGCGGAACAGGCTCGGCTTGACGCCGTGCGGCCAGCCTTCGTCGGTCACGAAGCGCGGCGAGGAGGCGACCATCACCAGCCCACGCACTTCTTCCGGGAAATCCAGCGCGGCGCGCAGCGCGAACTGCCCGCCCAGCGACCAGCCCAGCCAGACGGCGTCGGGTACGCGAGCGACCAGCTGCGGCGCCAGGGCTTCGGGCGAAAGCGTGGTCGCATCGTCGCGCGCACGGCCGTGGCCCGGCAGGTCGATCAGGTGGAGCGTGTAGCGATCCTGGAGGCGCTCGACCAGCGGCGCGAACAAGCCGCCGTGCATGGCCCAGCCGTGGATCAGTGCCAGCGCGGGACCCTGCCCGCGCGTTTCGATGTACATGGGTGCAGCCGATGGGGGATGGAGTACTACGGGTCTCGCTACGACTGGCCGTCCCGGGCGAGGTCGGCCAGCACGGCCAGTGCGTCGTCGCGGCGGTCGGCCGGAACCAGCAGGTGATCGTGGTGGAAGCCGGCGAGCACGTTGCAGGCAAGGCCGCGGCGCGCCAGCGCGGTGGCGAAGGCGGCGGTCAGGCCAACCGCATCCAGCGCCGAATGCACGCCCAGGGTGAGCCAGGCGGCCCGGAAATCGTAAGGCAGGCCGCGCGCGTCGGCGACCTCGCAGGGCAGCACATAGGTGATGCCTTCATCCTCGGCGACCATCGCCAGGGCCAGCGCGGCGAGCGCCGGGTCGGCGGCGGGCCGCGCGACGAAGGCGAATTCGCCCTCGCGCGCCGTCACGTTCAGCGTGGCGAGCAGGCGGGCGAGGTCGCGCTCGCCGCTCATCGCGCCAGCACGGCCTCGCGCCGGGCGGTTTCGACAAGGCCCAGGCGGATGCGCTCGCGCGCCTTTGCCATCGCCTCGACCAGGCCATCGACGTCGGCCACGCCATGCAGCGCCGAAAGCGTCACGCGCAGGCGCGCGCGGCCTTCGGGCACGGTCGGCGGGCGGATCGCGGCGACCCAGTAACCGGCCTGCTCGAGACCGGTGGCCATCGCCAGCGCGGTGTCGTCGTCGCCGCAGATCACCGGCTGGATGGGCGTCTGCGAGTCCATCAGCTCCAGGCCGGCGCGCTGTGCGCGGTCGCGGAAGCGGCCGACGAGTTCGTCGAGCTTGCTGCGGCGCCAGTGTTCGGCGCGCGCCAGCTTCACCGCCGCCAGCGACGCGGCAGCCTGCGGCGGCGGCAGCGCGGTGGTGTAGATGTAGGTGCGGGCGGTCTCGGACAGGTGCTGGATGAGGTCGGCATCGCCGGCGACGACCGCGCCGTAGCCGCCCAGCGCCTTGCCGAGCGTGGCCAGCTGCAGCGGCACATCGTTCGCGCCGAGCTTGCTGGCCGCGACGCTGCCGCGTCCGTCCGGGCCGACCACGCCGATGCCGTGCGCGTCGTCCACGTACAGCAATGCCTTCTGCACACGTGCGACCAGCGCCAGTTCGCGTAGCGGCGCGATGTCTCCGTCCATGCTGAACACGCCGTCGGTGGCGAGCATCGCCGCACCTTCCGGCATGCCGCGCAGCTGGCGGATCGCGCCTTCGGCGTCGCCGTGCGGATAACGGCGCAGGCGGCAGCCGGCCAGACGCGCGGCGTCGATGAGGCTGGCGTGGTTCAGACGGTCCTGCACGCAGACGTCCTCGTCGCCGAGCAGCGCCTGCACGACGGCCAGGTTCGCCAGGTAGCCGCTGCCGAACAGCAGCGCGCGCGGCGCGCCGAGCCAGTCGGCGACCTCGCGCTCCAGCGCGTCGTGGATCTGGTGGTGGCCGCAGACCAGGTGCGAGCCGATGCCGCCGGCGCCTTCGCGCGAGGCGGCATCCTGCAACGCGCCGACCACGGCGAAATGCTGCGACAGGCCGAGGTAATCGTTGCCGCAGAAATTCAGCAGGGAACGGCCGTCGACCAGGCAGCGCGCGCCGTCGCGGTGGGTGACGGTGCGGCGCACGCGCACGCGCGAGGTCGCCTCGCGCTGCTCGCGCGCGGCCTCGATGCGATCACGCCAGCCCGGGCGGCTCATGGCTGCACCGGCAGGCCATCACGCGGCGCAGTGGTGCGCCGCTTCGACGATGTCGGCATGGACGGTCTCCCCTTGTTCGACCACGGGCATCGGACGCAAGCCCAGTCGGTCGAACAATGCCATATCGCGCTCGGTGTCGGGATTACCGGTCGTCAGCAATTTCTCACCGTAGAAGATGGAATTCGCGCCGGCGAGGAAACACAGCGCCTGCAACTCGTCGCTCATCGATTCGCGACCGGCGGAGAGGCGAACCATGGAACGCGGCATCAGGATGCGTGCAACTGCGACGGTGCGCACAAATTCGAAGGGGTCCAGCAGCTCGGTGCCGGCCAGCGGCGTGCCCTCGACCTGCACCAGACGGTTGATCGGTACCGAATCCGGATGCGCCGGCAGGTTCGCCAGCGTCTGCAGCAGGCCGGCGCGCTGGTCGCGGCGCTCGCCCATGCCGACGATGCCGCCGCAGCAGGTCTTCATGCCGACGTCGCGCACGTGCGAGAGCGTGTCCAGGCGGTCCTGCATCTCGCGCGTGTGGATGATCTGGTCGTAGAACTCCGGCGCGGTGTCGAGGTTGTGGTTGTAGTAGTCCAGCCCGGCGTCCTTCAGCGCGCGCGCCTGGTCACCAGAGAGCATCCCGAGCGTGGCGCAGGTCTCAAGGCCGAGCGCCTTCACCTCGGAAATCATCTCAGCGACCTTCGGAATATCCCGATCCTTGGGGGAACGCCACGCCGCGCCCATGCAGAAGCGGCTGGCACCGGCGGCCTTCGCCTGGCGGGCCTTCTCGAGCACCGCTTCGGTACTCATCAGCTTCGTCGCCTCCACGCCCGTGTGGTAGCGCGCGGCCTGCGGACAGTAGCCGCAGTCCTCGGGGCAGCCGCCGGTCTTGATCGACAGCAGCGTGCTGACCTGCACTTCGGCGGGATCGAAATTCGCGCGATGCACGCTGGCGGCGCGGTGCAGCAGCTCCGGGAACGGCAGGTCGAACAGTGCGCGGACCTCGGTGCGGGACCAGTCGTGGCGGAGATCGGCCGCGGACGACGACTCGACGGCAGGCATCTGGCTGACAACAGGCATGGGGGATTTCCGATTTTTTCGGCGAGACAGGCCGGGCAGTCTGGAAACCATGCCCGAGCCTGTCAACCAAACTGGAGCGCACGGAGTTTACGGGTGCGCATCCCGCCTGCTCGATCGCGTGCTCGAGTCGCGATGCCTGGTCTGCAGCGAACGCGGCGGCAATGGCATCGATCTGTGCGGCTTCTGTCGCCAAGCCTTGCCCTGGCTCGGGTCCGCCTGCGTGCGTTGCGCGTTGCCGCTGGGCGTTGGGGGCGATCTGTGCGGCGACTGCCTTCGTCGTCCGCCGCCGCAGGCGGCGACGATGGCCGCTTTCGTCTACCGCGCGCCGCTGGATCGCCTGCTGCCCCGGGCGAAGTTCCATGGCGACCTCGCGGGGTTGCGGCTGCTTTCGACCCTCATGGTCGAGCGGCTGGTGGATGCGGACAGGCCGGACGCGCTGGTGCCGGTCCCGCTGCACCGCGGCCGCCTGCGACGGCGCGGCTACGACCAGGCGCTGGAACTGGCGCGACCGCTGGCACGACGCCTCGACCTGCCGCTGCGCGACGACGTGTTGCGGCGCGTGCGAGCGACGGCGGCGCAATCCCGGCTCGACGCCGGAGCGAGACGGCGAAACCTGCGCGGGGCGTTCGCTGTGCACGCGGCCGTGCCGTTACCGGTGCATGTGGCGCTGGTCGACGACGTGATGACGACCGGCGCGACGGCGCGGTCGGCGGCGACGGCGCTGTTGCGTGCGGGCGTACGGCGGGTCGATGTCTGGGTGTGCGCACGTGTGCCCTGAGCATGAGCTGGGGTTCGGACCACACGCCTGCGCTACTTTTTCTTGGCCGGCGCAATCTCCGCTCGCGCCCGCGCACCCGATCCGACGATCGCCTCCGCGCGGATCTCCATCGGCGCGTCCTTCGAATACAGCGCCGTGGTGCCCACGGCCGTCCATGCGGGGTAGTGATCCTTGAAGAATTCCCGATGCACTTTCAGCACCGGCTCGATACGACGTCGGAATTCGTCGTGATCGCGTGCCACATGGAAGCTCTGCAACTCGACGACGTCGTCCATCGTCGCGCCGGCCTTTTCCAGGTGCGCCTGCAATTGCTGGAACGCCCAGCGGATCTTCGCCTCCTCCGTATCGCCTTCCAGCGCGGGAATGCCAGAGACGATCACGCGATCGCCGATGCGCACCACCGGCGTGTAGTGCAGGTCGGTGTACGAACCTTCCCAGCCCGAGGGTGCGAAATGCTCGCGCGTCGGCGCCGATTGGGCGGCCGCATCGGCCGCGAGGAGGCACAGGAACAACAGGCACATACGGCGCATGGCGGACTCCAGGCGGGAACGAAGCGCCGATTGCAGCATCGGGGATGGCCCGCGACGAGTGCCGTTCGGCGGAACGCTCGACGCAGCGCATGCCGCCGTGCGCGAGCCGTCGAAGTCCCCAGGCATCGCCCCTCGATTCAGTCCGTCACCCCGCCTTCACCCCGCGACGACTTTTTCACGCTCACTCTCCGTCAGAACCCGCACTACGGTGGCCAGAACGGCCAGGGAGCTCGTCATGAACGCAGGTCTGTCGCGGATGGTGGGGCGCAGTTGGTGGGTGCTGGTGCTGTACGGCGTGATCGGTGTGCTGTTCGGCCTCAGCGCATTCCTATGGCCGGCGAAGACGGCCATTGCCATGGCCTGGGCGTTCGGCGTGATGGCGATCGCCGAGGGCGTGCTCAGCCTGTTGGCGCTCTTCGACAAGAACGTCTCGGTATCGAAGGGCTGGCTGGCGCTCTATGCGCTGGCGTCTCTCGTGTTCGGCGTGCTGGCCGTCGGCAATCCCGTCGCCACTGCGGGCGTGCTGCTGCTCATCCTTGCGGCGTGGCTGCTGGTCGCGGGCGTCTACCGCATCGTGCTCGCGATCCGCATCCGCAAGGCGGTCACCGGCGAATGGATGATCGCGCTCAGCGGCGTGCTCGCCATCGTGCTTGCGGTGATGTTCATGATGCGCCCGGCCGCCGGGCTGGTGACGGTGGCGCTCTGGATCGGCGTCGCCGCGCTGTTCTATGGCGTGCTGCAGATCATGGCCGGCCTGCGCCTTCGCAAGCTGGCGGTAGCGCTCTAGAACGCATACGCCCTGGAACGCCTACGCCGCCGGCCCGCGCAATGCGAAGTCGGCGGCGATGCCGGCGAAGATCGCCAGCCCCACCCAGTGGTTGTGCAGGAACGCGCGGAAGCACGCCGCGCGCTCGCGCGTGCGGGCGATCGCGAACTCGTACGCCACCAGCGCCACCGACACGGCGAGTCCGATCCAGTAATACATGCCCATGTGCGCGCGTTGCCCGACGAACACCAGCGCCACGAAGAACAGCGCGTACAGGACGCCCTGCGCGATCAGGTCCATGTCGCCGAACAGGATGGCGGTGGACTTGCTGCCCATGCGCAGGTCGTCCTCGCGGTCGACCATGGCGTACCAGGTGTCGTACGCGGTGGACCAGATGATGTTGGCCACGTACAGCAGCCACGCCACGGCCGGCACCTCGCCCTGCACCGCGGCGAAGCCCATCGGGATGCCCCAGCCGAACGCAAGGCCCAGATACACCTGCGGCAGGTGGGTGTAACGCTTGAGGTACGGATAGCTCGCCGCCAGCACGATGCCGACGAAGCTCATCAACACCGTGAGCCGGTTCAACGTGAGCACCAGTCCGAACGCGACCAGCATCAGCACCGCGAACAGCGCCAGCGCCTCGCGCCCGCGCACTGCGCCGGTGGCAAGCGGACGGCCCTTGGTGCGTTCCACATGCGGGTCGAGCCAGCGGTCGGCGTAGTCGTTGATCACGCAACCGGCCGAACGCGTCAGCCACACGCCCGCGCTGAACACGAAGAGCGTCCACAGCGGCGGCACCCCGCCCGCCGCCAGCCACAGGCCCCACCAGGTCGGCCACAACAGCAGCAACCAGCCGATCGGGCGATCGCCGCGCACCAGCTGCCAGTACAGCGCCAGTCGCGTTTTCCACGGCGAGGCCGTCGGGGTTTGGAAGCGTTCGTAGCTCATTTCGGGGGAATTCGCGAGAAAGATGGAGCCCAAGCGGCGCGACAGGCCGCGCATTGGCGACATCGGCGCAGGTGCCCGGAAGGTCCGGCCGCCGCACGCCGCCGCGCTTTGCCGCTAGAATGCCAGCCCCGCACGCTGCGACGTGATCGCCGATCAGGCCGTATCGCGGGGACATCCAGGCGCCCGTAGCTCAGCCGGATAGAGTAGTGGCTTCCGAAGCCATTGGTCGGGGGTTCGAATCCCTCCGGGCGCGCCATCTTATGTACCGAGCCGTCGTGGCCCGGTCGCCACGCGGACCTCGGCATTACCGCATCGCATGCGAAGACGGCAGCCTAGCGGCTGCCGTTTTGCTTGTTTCGCGCCGGAAAGCGCTGATTACCAGCTCAGCATTCCGCCCGCGCCGAAGGCGAACTTGCCATCGCCGGCGGTGCCGCCGTTCACGCGCAGCTTGAGGTTTTCGTTGGCGCGCACCACGAAGGCGGCCGACACGGCATTGCGACCGTCGTAGGACCCCACGCCCACGCCCAGGCCGGCGGTCTTGCCGGGTTCCAGATCCGGGATCGAAGCCAGCGAGGTCGCGATCGCGATGCCGCGGCCGGCCATCTGGTCGACGTGTTCGATGTCGTCGTTAAGCTTGCGGACGTTGGTTTCCAGGTCGGACACGCGACCCGACAGCGCGGTGGCCATGCCGTAGGCGTTCAGCGCCGTGGTGTTGGCCGAGTTCGCCACAGACAGCGCCTGCGCCGAGTTTCCGATCGCCGTGTTCGCCGTCGTCTGCGCGGTGGCGGCGTTGGCATTGGCCGTATCGGCGACCGAGTGGGCCGTGGCGGCTTCGGTGGCGGCGGCGGCGGCGGTGGTCTGCGCGGCGGCGGCATTCGTCACGGCGGTGTCGGCCGTCGTCTGCGCGGTCGCGGCATTGGCCAGCGCGGTGTCGGCCGTGGTCTGGGCAGCGGCGGCATTCGTCACGGCGGTGTCGGCCGTCGTCTGCGCCGTGGCGGCGTTGGCCAGCGCGGTGTCGGCCGTCGTCTGCGCGGTGGCGACGAGCTGCTGGGTGTCGTACAGCTGCGAACCGTTCACGGCCTCGGTCGAGCCGGACGCGACATTCCCATTGGTCACGCCGGAGATGAGGCCGGCGTTCGTGATACCCGCGCTCTGGTTGTCGATGCCGTTCAACGTGCTGACACCGGTCACGGACAACGTGCCGTCCAGGCCAGTATTGCCGAGGATGTGATTGCCGCTGGCGTTGCTGGTGATGGTCGAAACTTCCACGCCGTTTTCGGCGTAACCCATCTTCGTGCCGGTCGTATCGGTCTCGTAGAACGCCAACGTGCCGGCGTCGG
>Ga0209676_1001536_pt1 | contig 20883 bp, 19 predicted proteins | sample AraplaCvi_mLB_r2_FD_184282 | JGI IMG/M metagenome (GOLD analysis project Ga0209676, IMG submission 184282) | Arabidopsis root microbial communities from North Carolina, USA - plate scrape MF_Cvi_mLB_r2 (SPAdes) (version 2) | ecosystem: Host-associated > Plants > Roots > Endosphere | place: USA... | reverse complement strand
GGACTAGCTGCAATCTTAACATTTGCTGTGACAATTTTAATATAAGGGAGAATCTATATGGCAAGAGCATATGTATTATTAGGTTTTACATTTTTCTTAATGCAAATGCATATTACAGGTAGTATCTCAAAATATATCAATATGAAATACTCTTATTTATCATTAACTGCTGGAATTCTCTTTGCATTTTTAACAATCATTCAAGTTATTCATACATTTAAAACATCAGACCAAGATCACGACCATGATCATGAATGTAATCATACATGTGACCACGGACATGTTCATAAAGAGTCAAAAGGAATCAGAAAAGTTTTAAATGGTATTATATTTTTGTTTCCATTAATAACAGGGATTTTCCTGCCGATTGCAAGTTTAGATTCTACGATTGTTCAAGCAAAAGGATTCCATTTTCCAGTTTCTGAACCAGATAACAACGACCCGTTTATGCAAAGACAATATTTAAAACCAGATTTAAGTATTTATTACGGTCAAGAAGGATACCAGAAATTAATTGATAAAGAATCTAAGGAATATATTAACAAGGATCATATTGTTTTAAATGATCAGGATTTCTTAAAAGGGATGGAAGTACTTTACGATGAGCCTGGCCATTTTATCGGCAAAAAGATCACGTTTAAAGGATTTATTTATAAGGAAAAAGGTTTAAATGAAAACCAATTATTCTTATTCCGATTTGGAATCATCCATTGTGTAGCAGATTCAGGTGTTTATGGATTGCTAATAAATTTACCTGACCATCAGTCATTTGACAATGACCAATGGGTTGAAGCGACAGGTGTCATAAAAGAAATGTACTATCAACCATTTAAAGTAAACATTCCGTATATTGAAGTAACTGAAACTAAAATGATTGATCCTCCTAAAAATCAATATGTATACAGAAATAAATAAAATGGGCATATAGCCCATTTTTTTTTTGAAAAAATGAATTTAAAAGATATACAACTAATAAAATTTAATTTCACGTACCGAAATAAGTGTTCTTATTAATTTTATGTATCTTTTAAGGGTTTGTTTTGTTCCTAAATCATCATTTAGTAATGAACATGCCTAATTTTGTGAAAAAACTTGCTCATATATAGGTATGTACACATTCATAAACGACCATCTCTACGTATGTTAAGTATGTACAATAAAATAATTATAGAGGTGTTTTTACATGTGGGGATTTTGTGGTGGTTGTAACAGACGACGTACTGAGCCAGTAAGAGATGATAGAGAGTGGGTAACTGTACGTAAACCATGCAATAGAAATAATGACGAGGACTGTGACTGTCACAGAGACAGAGACAGAGACAGAGACAGAGACAGAGACAGAGATCGTAATAACGCTGTATCACCAAGCTCTTTCTGCGAACGCCAATTGCGTGCAGCTGAAAATAGTTGCATAGCAAATCCTAGAACAAACTTTTCTGGTTGCAGAAGAACATTTTAGTATTTTAGTCTAGATTGTTACGGTTAAATATAATTTATGTCTTTTCCTTAAGAAAGGTGTCTAATAAGACACCTCTTTTTTTATGTAGAAATTTTCATTCTATTTAAAAGTGCTTGTACATAAGATTTAGTAGAGGTGATTGAATGAGACAAGCAATCTATATAAAATCTATTAATCTGAAACGAGTCACGGCAAGTGTCTTTGTTGGCATTGTCTTATTATTTTTAGTCGCAAGTCTTTTTGTTACATCAATGAAAAATACAAAATCATACTATATACATCAATGGTTTGAAAAAATGAGCTATGAAGGATTTATCAAAGCATTTGAGTATGAAAATGGTCATTTCAAATTAGGAAACGAATTATCTAAGAATGGACAACCTATAAGCAATATTTTATTTTCATTCATCACAAATATCAGACTGTATGATCCAAAAAGTCTTTTAGTTCACGAAATTTCAAGTATGACTAAATTTGAAAATAATATATTAGTTGCAGGTGAGGGAACAGATTTTACGAATTTACCGATTGAATCTAGTTTAACGATTCATGAAATCAATCAGAATCCAGCTGTAAAGGATCCAGTTAATGAACCGCTGAAACCAACTAAACCACCTAGTAAAACAACAGATGGAGATGTGTTTTTTATTTATCATTCACATAGCTGGGAATCGTTTCTACCGTTAATTCCTGGGGCAAAGACTCCAAACCAAGCATCATCACCAAAAGTAAATGTAAGTTTACTAGGTGAGCGTTTGAAAAAGAATTTGGAAGCTGCTGGTATTGGTGCTGTTGATGATAAAACAAATATCGGAAATGAATTATCAAAAAGGGATTGGACTTGGGGATCATCTTATAAAATGTCTCGACTTGTTGTACAAGAAGCAATTGCTCAAGATAAGAATTTAGATTATTTAATTGATATACACAGAGACGATCAAAGAAGAAAAGTAACAACAATTGATATTGATGGCGAAAAATACGCTAAACTCTACTTTGTTGTTGGCGTTGAAAACAAAAATTACAAAAAGAACTTAGAATTCGCCAAAGCAATTAACAATGAAATTAAGAAAGTTAATAAAGGATTAACAAGAGGGATTTATAGTAAGAACTACAAACAAGGTAATGGTGTTTATAACCAAGATTTATCTCCTAATTCATTATTAATTGAAGTAGGTGGAGTTGATAATACATTGCCTGAGCTTTATCGAACTATTGATTTACTTTCGGAAATTTTAAGTGAATACTATTGGAATGCTGAAAAAGCCAATAATTAAGAAAACATCAGAGTGAAAAAAATACGAAAATATAAATAATGGAACCCTTAAAAAGGCGACTAATTAATTTTTAATTAGTTGCCTTTTTTATTTAACGCAAAATATTAATGAGTGATTCAATTTAACTTACTTTTGGATTATATTTAATAATATTATTATGTAAACTAAGAGTTTAAATAGATTTAATTTTTTAAATATTATTATATTAAACTTCCAATATATGTTTCTTTCTTATATGATAAATATATACAGAATTAGACAAAAGGAGACATAAACATGAGGAGTTTAAAAATCCTTATCATATTTTTGATTAGTAGTGTTTTATTCATTTCGAATTCTGTAAATGCCTCTATAAAACAACCTAATATATTTACAGATGAGAAAGACCAACTATCTTATTTGCAAAAAGGAAAAATTTTACCAAAGTATATAAATATAGAGGGTACCATTACGAATATTGAGTTTATAAGTTGGCTTCAATATTTTACATATGATGAGAAAAAGAATTTACGTTCAAAGTCAATTTCAGATGATCAAAAAACGAAGCTAGTTATAAAAGAGTTAAAATTAGAAGCTATTTATAAAAAGTGGGAAAAAAGTGGAAGTTTAAAGAAACAGTTATCTTATTTTGAAATGATGTCAATTTTATATCAGTTAAATGGTTATGAAAAATTAAGTGAAACGCAATTAAATCAATTAATCGAATTAGAAAATGTAATGACAAAAGAAGAAATAAGTTATGTTACGAATAATACTAACTTGAATAAAAAAACAGCTGCGATTCTTTTTGCTAGATTGATCAAGCAGTTTCAAAAGAATCAGTACAATACATCAGGTCAATCAATCACCTCAGACAGTACACTATTCCTTACCGAAGGACCATCCTCCAACTTTCAACACATCATTGAGATTCCAAAGAAAAAAAGTTATATGGTGATCACAAAAATAGGTAATGTAATTCTTGCAAAATTTAATGGGAAAATTGGATTTTTATCAAAATCAATTACATATTCATTTGAAAAAAATGTTTATAAAACGAATGCAAATAAAGTCAATATGCGATTAGGACCTTCAACATCTCATCCAATCATAAAAGTAGTAAATCAGAATGAGCAACTTGAAGGTAGGCAATTTAACACAGAATGGGTACAAATTACTTCTTATAATGGTAAAGCTTTTATTTCAAGTAAATATGTGAAAAAGGTAGATTCACCACAAAAAAATAATGAAAATAAAGATGATACTGAAAATTTAGTAAAAAAAGTCTATGTATTAGCCGATAAATTAAATATCAGAGCAGAACAATCTGTATCTTCTAGTATAATAGGCACAGTTTTAAAAGGTGAAGAACTAGAATTAATAACAAAATATACAAATTGGTCAAAAATTAAGTATAAAAAATTAGTTGGATTTGTAAGTAATGATTACATTTCTACTAAATCGAATTCACTTGATAAAACCATTGTGATTGCAATTGATGCAGGACATGGTGGCAAGGACCCAGGAACACATTTTAAGGAGCTTAATGAAAAGAACATTACATTAGATACTGCATTGAAAATAAGGGAATCATTTGAGTTCTCAAATGTTCAAGTAGTTCTAACGAGAGAATCAGATGTTTTCTTGGATTTAGGTGAAAGAGTTAAAATTGCTAAGCAGAATAAAGCAATTTTATTTGTAAGCATTCACGTAAATTCAGGCAGTGGTGCAAACGGTGGCGGTTCCGAAACTTATTACTATGGTAATACCGGTAAAAATCCGTTCATAGCAGAAAGTCAGTTATTAGCAGCTTCTATTCAAAAAGAAATGCTACAGGCTTGGGATTTATCTGACCGAGGAGTTCATCATGGTAATTTTCAAGTGATCAGAGATAATTCAATGCCAGCTGTGCTTACAGAGTTAGGTTTCATTGATTCAAAAAAAGATCAAACGTATTTAAGCTCAAATGAAAAATTAACTTTAATCGCAGAAGCAATCCATGACGGAATTGTTAACTACTTACAAAAAGAAGGATATATCTTTAAACAAAGTGCTTAATTGATTCAAAAGGAAAATGACATAGATAAATTTACATATTATTTTTTGAAAATTAAATATATAATAAAGGGGTTTTCTGTAATGATTCGTTTTAAAAATATTCGAATAAGTGGGAAATATGGAATTGTGACGATTGGAACAATTTCTGTATTTGTTGTCTCATCAGCATTAACATTTGGGTTATTAAACTCAATACATACGGAATATAAAAATGCAAATCAAATTAATCAGCAAGCATTAATGGCTGAAAAATTATCATCTACCTTTTATAAAAAGTATGTAGCATTATCTGCATATGCTACGTTTAAGGATCAAGCATCACTAGACAGCTATCGTGCGATTGATGAAGCGTTTTTAAAATCAATTAAAAAAGCAACTAAAACAATCGATGATAAAGAAATCAAAAAATCTATCGGTGATGTAGTAGAATATAATACATTAATGAATGATATTTTAGAGAAGAAAATCGTACCAGCTGCTAATGAACGTGATGATTCATATGTAAAATTGCTTGTTCAACAAGCATACGGTACACAAAAATATATTGATGGGATATCTAGTAAAATTATCAATATTTTAGAGAAGAAAAATAGTAAAGTAGATGATAAAGTTCAAGGTGCAATCAAAACTGTTAAATCTGTTTTAGTTTTAGCTGTTTTAATTAGTGCACTACTTTCAAGCATAGCTTTATATGTTGCTAATCGATTAATCAATGGAAAAATGAATAAGGTATTACATTCTATTAATGAAATTTCAGAAGGAAACTTAGCAGTAGAAAATGAAGTATTCGAAGGTAAAGATGAAATTGCTTTACTATCTAGTGCAACGAATAAAGTAAAAGAAAATCTACTACGTATTGTTAAACAAATGAATAATGTTTCGACTGAAATGAACGAACGTAGTAATGAATTAACGCAATCAGCTTCAGATGTTCAAAAAGGTTCACAGCAAATTGCAGCTACAATGCAAGAATTAGCAACTGGATCTGGTATTCAGGCTGAATCTTCAAATCAAATGGCTGAAATGATGAGCGATTTCAATGATAAAATGTCTGTAGCTGGTCAAGCAGGTGAAACATTAAAAGGAGCTTCAAATGAAGTTCAAGATCGTACAAGCCTTGGTTATAAGCAAATGAATGAATCATTACAACAAATGACAATCATTCATGATGTAGTAAAAGGTTCAGTTGAAAACGTAGAACAGCTAGTTTCTCATGCTAAATCAATTTCAAAAGTAATTAAAGTTATTCGTGATATTGCCGACCAAACGAATTTATTAGCTTTAAATGCTTCAATTGAAGCTGCTAGAGCAGGCGAAGCAGGTAGAGGATTTGCAGTTGTTGCAGAAGAAGTTCGAAGATTAGCTGAAGGTGTTAAATTATCTGTTCAGGATATTACGTCAATCGTACAATCAATCCAAACAGAGGCGACTACAATGGCAACTTCTCTAAATGCAGGATTTAAGGAAGTTGAAAAAGGGACACAATCAATCGAAGCTACAGGTGAAACGTTTAATGGTATTAATAGCCGAGTAGAAAATATGAACTTAGAAATTCAAGAGATTGCAACTACATTATTTACAATGCAAGACGGTAGCATGGAATTAATGAAATTTATTGAACAAGTTGCAGCTGTAACAGAGGAAAGCGTTGCTGGTGTCCAACAAACTGCAGCTTCAGTAGAAGAACAAAGTGCAACAATGGATGATGTAGCATCAAGTGCAGTTCTATTAACAGAACTTGCAGGTCAATTAGATCAAGTAATCAGTCAGTTTATTATTGATGATTCTGTCGAGAAAGTAAGTGTTGGTTTTGTTTCTGAACAATTTATTGATCAAAATGAAATCATTGAACCAGCGCAAAATAATATCGTTGAGACAACAGAATTTCAGAATGAAAATACGGATGAACTTGTTAAGAAAGAAATGATTCTTGAGGATGACAACGCTGAAGTAGAAGAAATGATTCTTGAAGAAGAATTTGAAATAGAAGAAGAAGATGCTGTAGAGTCGAGCGCAGTTGAATCTATTGAAGAATTAAAAAATGAAGAAGTAGATGTAGAAGAGCAGACAAAAAAATGATTAGACTAGGAAACTGTTTAGTAATCTAAGCAGTTTTCTTTTTTTTGTTTGTTTTTTTTAATATAAATTTTTGAATTTAGCTAATTACAATTAGAGTATAAAAAGAAAAGAATTGGTTCTGAAAGTGATTGGAATGAAAAGTGACAAGACTCCCTTGGGAGATGGGGGAAACAAAAGACCCCGCAGGGCAAACAAGGTAGCTATGCTAAAACCACGACGTTCTATCGTAACGAATGAATGATTCACATTATGTGGACACGAGGCTCAAGTCGTCACTCCCCATAGAAAGCGAAGTACCTGGAATGTAAATCAACATTCTTTTTTAAAGAACCTTTTGTTTAATAAATTATAGAAGTTTTCTGAACTCACTGCACACTAAATCAATCTCCATAAGAAGGAAATAAAACATCCTTTATATTTAGAAAGTTGTAACATAACCTTATCAAAATTGTAAAGAATAGAAAGTATGTAAATCAAAAATCTATTTAGTGGAGGTCAGTAAATGAAGAAAAAAATCATGATATTATTTGTTTTCTTATTATTTTCAAATTCAAAACCTACATATGCAGTGACTGCGCAAAATGAAGTTCTTGAAGATGCAGTATTATCGATTTTATTTCCAACTATTAATAAGGAATTGTTCAAAATGTTTGGACCAGGTGAAAAATATAATTGTGCAGCAATTACAAATATCAAAAAAAAATATAATGGTACTTATGTTTTTGGAGCAACAATTCAATTGGTGGCATATAAACCACAACAAAATCCGCCCTATACTTTAGTAAAGTTCAATTTTTCAAACGACGATGGAGTTTGGAGCATTAAATCTGTAACAAAAGAACCAATTCAAACAAAAACAACTGATTTATGTAGACCTCCTGTATAATTTCTAGGAAAAAAATCATTTTTATTAAAAAAAATGACAAATATTAGTAATTTTTGTAGGTAAAAAGAATCTATTTTTTCATATTCAATGATAATTATCCAATAAAATATGATATGATAAAGAAAAAAATTAAAGGTGGCATTTTCGTTGGCAGGAATTGATTCGGTAAAGGAGATTATCTATATTTATGGTGATAAGCATAATCATTGCTTTATTACTTCTGGCATAAATTATAAAGAATTTGTACAAGGGCTGCCATTTCCACTTCAAAATATTCTTTTATTAAAACATGATGTACAATGGTCAGATTTTAATTTGAATTCTTCTTTTTTTTATGTTGAAAAAGATTATATAAATCAATTTATTTTAGATCAAACCGAAAATGATGAACTCTGTTGGATCGATTTCGAGGAATTAGCAGACTTAGATGAACTTGAGCCTAAAGAAATTGCAGAACTTTTATATCTTGCTCATAAAAAAGAACCATTAAATAAACCATTTATACCAAGATTAAATAACTCATTTGCTTATATGAGTATAAGTGATGGTATGTATCAAAAAGTTTATTATAAACGGATGAATGATTTTATCATTATGTTGTGTAATGTTATTTCATATAAAATGTCACATCTACAACGTAGAAGTTTAAACATTTTTCAACGTTCGAAAGCCATTACACCAATCAATCTAAAACTTATGCTAACACTATTTCCTCTTATGGAGGATGGGTTAATAATAGATATAAGTGAAAGAGTTGAAAATAGAAAGGTTATTGAAATACCTATTTTCCGCGTTGATTTTTACTCTGGTGTTGATGAAGTATTAGAAAATGTAGAAGAATATAAAGAAATAACAAATCACTTCGCAAACTTAACATACTCTAAAAAAGATGATGAGTGGAGCGTTGTTGAAGTATAAAAGAGGATTCTTTGGAATCCTCTTTTTTATGCTATAAAATTGCACTTAAGACAAAGAGTAAATTGTAGAAAATGGATACGACCACTGAAAAGAGACCAAATCCAATTGCAGTATAACCTAAGGTTGAGTGACCTTTTGTAACAGTATAAATTCCGAGAACAATACCGATTAAACCAAATAATACAGGCATTAAAAATAATGAAAATAGAGAAAAAAATAGAGCGGTATATCCAATAACTAATTTCCAAAGATACGTTTTTGATTCAGAATCTGTATCACTATAGTAAATATTCCTAGTAGGATAGAATTCTGTACTGTATTCTTCATTATGATCATCTGAAAAAGTATGATTTCGTTTATTCAATTTATTTTTTTTATGACGATACATAATTCCACTCCCTTCTTTTATGCCTTACATTTAGTATGCATCTAAGTGGGTCTTTGATAAGTAGAAAGAATTACTAATTCAAACATCAAACGCTATTTTTAAATGGATGATTGATAAAATGAAAAAAGTGTCAAATCATGCTATAATTTGGATATCGAAGAAGAGTTAATGGAGATGATTTAATGAGCAAGTCAGATTTAGAAATTGCATTTTAATCAAAAATGAAAAAAATATCGGATATTACAAAGGATTTAGATCTATTTGAAGATGATGTTGAAAATTACGGACATTATAAAGCAAAATTATCATTGTCAGTATTAGAACGATTAAAAAATAATGATGATGGAAAGTTAATATTAGTTACATCAATCAATCCGACACCAGCAGGTGAAGGCAAATCAACTGTAACTGTTGGATTAGCACAAGCTTTTCATAAAATAGGGAAAAAAGCGATTGTTGCATTACGTGAACCTTCATTAGGACCTACAATGGGTGTAAAAGGAGGGGCAACTGGAGGAGGATATTCTCAAGTTTTACCAATGGATGATATCAATTTGCATTTTAATGGTGACATTCACGCAATCACAACAGCAAATAATGCACTTGCAGCTTTTATCGATAACCATATACAACAAGGCAATGAACTTGATATTGATGTCAGAAGAATTACTTGGAAACGTGTTGTGGATTTAAACGATCGTGCATTAAGAAATATTATAATCGGCCTTGGTGGACCTACTGAAGGGGTACCAAGAGAAGATGGATTTGATATAACTGTAGCCTCTGAAATTATGGCTGTTTTATGTTTAGCTTCTGATATTCAAGATCTGAAAGCTCGTCTAAAACGCATAGTTGTTGCTTATACTAATGAAAAAAGGCCAGTAACGGTTGGAGATTTGAATGTTCAAGGCGCATTAACATTATTGTTAAAAGACGCAATAAAACCAAATCTTGTACAAACAATTGAACATACACCTGCAATTATTCATGGCGGTCCATTTGCCAATATAGCTCATGGATGTAATAGTGTAATCGCAACGAAGATGGCATCAAAATTAGGTGATTATGTCATAACAGAAGCAGGTTTTGGAGCAGATTTAGGTGCGGAGAAATTCTTAAATATTAAAACAAGAGCGCTAGGTGTTACTCCTGATGCAGTTGTAATAGTAGCCACAATTAGAGCTTTAAAAATGCATGGCGGCGTTCATAAAACTGAGCTTGCGACTGAAAATGTTAGTGCGATTAAAGATGGAATTTGTAATTTAGAAAAGCATGTTGAAACGATTCAAAAATTTAATGTCCCTGTTGTTGTTGCTGTTAATAAATTTATAACTGATTCCGAAGAAGAAATTAGTTTTATTCAACAGTGGGGTAGGGAAAACAATATAGATGTTGTACTAACAGAAGTATGGGAACATGGTGGATTAGGTGGCGTTTCACTTGCCGAGACAATTGTTTCATTACTTAAAAAGCCGAAAGAGCCATTTCATTATTTATACGATTTAAATGATTCTATTGAAACAAAGATCACGAAAATAGTGAAGGAAGTATATGGTGCTGATGGGATTAATTTATCTACAAAAGCAAAAAAACAAATTCAAGAATTTAATGAAAACGGTTGGGGATATCTTCCAATTTGTATGGCGAAGACTCAATATTCTTTGTCTGATCAGCCTCAAGCATTAGGAAGACCATCTGGATTTAAGGTAGAAGTTAGAGAATTAAAGGCGTCTATTGGAGCAGGTTTTATTGTTGCTTTAACAGGAAATGTACTAACAATGCCAGGGCTACCAAAAAAACCTGCTGCATTAAACATGGATGTTGATGAAAATGGCCGAGCTTTAGGATTATTTTAATTTATAGTTCCGTTAATAGCTCTCGCCTTATGGAAAGCGAGTATCCTGAAACGGAAATCAACATTTTTTCAAACAGAAGCTAATTTTTAAAAAGAGGTAGAGGATACCAACTTACTGGATATCCTCTTTCTTGTGTAAAGGGGAAATATTTATGTTTGATCCAACAGCATTTGATAATATGAAAGTGATTGTTGAAGGAATCCTATACGATAAGGATTTAGACGGTGACTATCTCATTATCGATAGAGACGATTTTATGAATTTATCGAAAATGAATCGTGAATTTTCGATTACGTATAAGAAGAATAATGTGAAAAGCAATGTTAGCTGTAAATTCACTTTAGCCGCAACTGCTAAAGATTTATACTCGGAATTGTTAACTTCTAGCGAAGATGTCGGTTGTTATGTAGAACAAACATTTTTTTTCAATAAAGAAATAGAGGCTGAAATCCTACAAAGAAGCTTGATGCTGCTGCAAAATCACACAGCACAACAATTCAACGTTTTTCATAACATTAAACAATCATTTTTTGAGAAAAATAAAACAGAAACATCGTTAATCATTAAGTTTATCAATAAGATAACAGAAGAAGAATGTGATCAATTAGAAGAATTGATACATATTACGGAAATAATGTTACAATGGTTTGATGAGAAATATTAAAGGAGATTTAAATGGAACATTTTCAGTTAACAGAAAAAACAATTTTAAAAATAAAAGAAAGTAATATTACTAAATGGACTTCTGTCCAGGAAAAGGCGATTCCAGCAATTTTAGAAGGAAAAGATGTTGTCGTACAATCGCCAACTGGTACAGGTAAAACACTTGCTTATGTATTACCATTACTTAAACTAATTGATGAGAACGAGGAAAATCCTCAAGTGGTCATTATGGCGCCAACTCGCGAGTTGGTAATGCAAATTTTCCAAGTTGTGCAAGACTACACTCAAAATACAAATATAAAAGTAGCTTCAATTGTTGGTGGCGCTGATGTTAAACGCCAAGTTGAGAAGCTTAAACAAAAGCCGAAAATTATAGTTGGTTCTCCAGGAAGAATTTCGCAGCTGATTAAGTTGAAAAAACTTAAAATGCATGGCGTAAAAAAGATTGTATTTGATGAAGTTGATGAATTAATTAAGACAGATGATCAAAAAGACCTTCCTCAAATTGTGAAAGCAACATTAAAAGATCGTCAATTATTATTCTTTTCAGCTACAATTACTCCTCAAGCGATGCAGTTTGCAAAAGAACAAAGTACGAACTTAACTGAAATAACTGTCGATCAAAGTCTTGAAGGTAATATTATGCACGGATTTATTCCTTGTGAAGAAAGAGAAAAATTAGAATTACTAAGAAGAATTGGATCAATTCAAGATATGAAAGCACTTGTATTTAGTAATGATCCATTTAAATTAGAAGGCTATGCTTCAAAATTAAACTTTAGAGGGATAAAAACAGCAGTGCTTCATTCGAAATTAGGTAAAATGGAACGAAGTAAAGTATTAAAAGACCTTCAATCAGGAAAAATATCACTGTTATTTTCAACTGACGTAGCTGCAAGAGGCATCGATCTTCAAGACTTACCGTATGTCGTTACATTAGACGTACCTGAAAAGGTTGAACAATATACTCATCGTAGCGGTCGAGTTGGTAGAATGGGGAACCAAGGTACAGTTATTAATTTAGTAACTCCTCGTGAAAATAAACATCTATTTACACTAAGAGGAACACAAAAGTTATTTTTTGAACAATTATCTGTTACACATGGTGAAGTACGAAAAGTTGAAATGTCTGAAAAAGTAGAAGATAAAGTAAGAATCGAAAATAACAAGAAATTGCCGACAAATAAAAGTCCTAAAAATAATGTAAAAAAGATTAAAAAACAAAAATAACATCGTATCTACATTTTAAGAACATGATTTCGTAACAAAATATTAATAATATATTAAAAGGCGTGTGTATGAACACACGCTTTTTTTTATATAGATAAAAATCATTTTTCAAGGGAAATTTAAGTATAAAAAGACCAAGTCGAATACGAAATGGTCTTTAAAACAGTCAATGTAAAATTTAATTACTGGTTTTTATTTTTTTCAACTGAAAGAATTAGTCCCATTGCTGAAACTTCTATATCTAATTTCATGATGTTAAATACAGGATGATCTGCTTGAATGTTTTTGCTAATTAATTCTTGTTTAATCTCTTCAAATAAAGCATTACTCAAATATGTACTTTTCTCATAGAATGTTAAATGTGGATGTTGTTCAATAATTGTAGATGTTTTATTCATAAAAAAATCTAGATAAGATGGAATTGTTTCATAGATATACTGTGTTTGATTCGATAAGCCAAAATGACCGAAACAAATGGCATCTGGTTTATATGATTTTATTAAATTTAGAGATTCAATCATTAAGTCGTATGAAAATTGGTTAGGTGAGGTTGATGGCAAGACAAACGCTCCAATTTCACTTTCTAACTGTGGATAATAAATCCCGATTGTATCACCTGTATACATATATTTGCTATTATGATCAAAGATTGAAATGTGATGATTTGCATGACCAGGCGTATATAAAAATGACAGTTTATGATTCTTTCCAATCATAAGCTCCTCGCCGTTTTGGACTGAATAGATTTTACTTTGGTCCACTGGAAGAATTGGATCAAATAATCGGTCGAAATCTTCTCCATAAACTTGTTTTGCACTTGCTATTAACTTAGTTGGATTTTCTAAATGGGGTGCTCCTTTTGGGTGAACATAAAGGGTAGCATTTGGACATTTCTCCATTAATAAGCCGGCTCCACCAGAATGATCTAAATGAATATGTGTCACAATCAAATTTTTAACTTTTTCAAGTGGAATGTTTAATTCGTTTAGTCCATTTAATAAGTATTCATGGGACGGACTTGCACTTGTTTCAATTATCGTAATTTCATCTGAAAGTATGACATAACTGCCTGTTCGATACGGATAAGAAAGATCATATAGATCTATTAAATAAGTCAGTTCGCCTATTTTTTTCATTTTCATTCCTCCAATTTCATATGTAAAAATGGTGTAGAAAGAACAAATTCATATCTTAACTATAATAGATTGAAGAAATTTTTAAAATAAGACTTTAAAATTAGACATTTAGTTGGAAAAAAATTACTATAAAAGTAAATGGAAATAGGAGGAATGAATAGTGAGTATCTATGATTTTCAAGTAAAGGATAGTAAGGGACAATTAATACCTTTATCAAATTATAAAGATCAAGTTGTCATCGTAGTAAATACTGCAAGTAAATGTGGATACACTCCTCAATATAAAGATCTTCAAGCACTTTATGAAGAATATAAAAATGAAGGACTTGTTGTAATAGGATTTCCATGTAATCAATTTATGAATCAAGAACCAGGTTCAAATGAAGAAATTCAAAGTTTTTGTGAATTGAACTATGGTGTAACTTTTCCAATCTTTGGGAAAGTAGATGTGAATGGAGAAAATGCGGATCCACTATTTAAATATTTAAGTAAAAACGCTCCTGGAATCATGGGACTAAAATCAATCAAATGGAATTTCACAAAATTTATTATTGATAAAAATGGTGAAGTTGTTGAGAGAGTAGCTCCACAAACAAACCCACAAGATATGAAAGCAACAGTTGAGAAATTATTAAAAGCATAAAAAATGCCTTCACATATTTATGTGAAGGTTTTTTATCGCACATTTATCGTGCTAGAATCATACTCTCATTGTTTTTCATTCGAAGAAAAATGTTATAATAACTCTAGTCTATTCTTGGGAGGACAAAGAATGAATCAGCAACAAATTATTACCAATTTAGAAAATTATGTTCGAAATATACATAGCGGAGATAGTAGTGGTCATGATTGGTATCATATCGACCGTGTTAGAAATTTAGCTGTACACTTAGCGCGAAAAGAAAAAGCAGATGAATTTATCGTTGAATGTGCAGCACTCATACACGATGTGATTGATGATAAGCTTCACACTGACCTAATTAGTCAGAAGGAGCAATTAGTTGAAACACTCTCTAATCTTTTACAAAATAGTGATCAAGTCAAAGATATTATTTACATAATAGAAAACATTTCATTTAAAGGTGGAAATGGCGTCATACCAAATACACTTGAAGGAAAGATTGTCCAAGATGCAGATCGACTAGATGCAATTGGAGCTATTGGAGTTGCGAGAACATTCGCGTATGGTGGAAAAAAGAATCGTAGCATGTTTAATCCAAACTTTGAAATTAGAGAAAATATGACTTTGGAAGAATATAGAAGTGAGCAAAGTTCGTCACTTCACCATTTTTATGAAAAGATATTAAAATTAAAAGAATTAATGAATACGCCCAGTGCTTATGAGATGGCAAAAGAAAGACATTCATACGTGGAGAATTTCATTGAACAATTTATGAAAGAGTGGAATTTTACAAAATGAAAATATTAAGTGTTGAAAATTTAATGAAAACGTACGGCGAAAAAACCTTATTTAATGAAATTTCATTTACCGTAAGTGAAGGGCAAAAAATCGGATTATTAGGTGTTAATGGAACCGGTAAGTCAAGCTTATTAAAAATTATTGCAGGTACAGAATCAGCAGATGACGGGAAAATTATTAAACCGAAAGATTATGTCATTAGTTATTTACCACAGCACGAGGATTTTGATAAAAACCAAACCATTTTAGAAGCAGTTTTTGAAAGTGAAGATAAAATCATGATTTTAGTAAAAAATTATGAAAAAACGCTTCAAAAACTACAGGCTGATCCAGTAAATGATACATTACAAAATGAGTTAATATCTTTGCAGGCAGAAATGGATTCGAAAAATGCGTGGGATTTAGAAGCAAATGCAAAGACGATCTTATCAAAACTTGGTTTAAACGATTTAAACTTAGATGTAACCTTACTTTCTGGTGGTCAGAAAAAAAGAGTAGCACTAGCGAAAGCTTTAATTCATCCTTGTGATTTACTGATACTAGACGAGCCTACAAACCATTTAGACTATGAATGTATTGTATTTTTACAAGAATACATCAAGAGACTGCAAAATGCTGTTTTATTCGTAACACATGATCGTTATTTCTTAGACGAAGTGACAACTGCTCTTTTAGAGTTATCGAATGGGAATATCTATCGCTATGAAGGAAACTATCAGTACTATATTGAACAAAGAGCAGCTAGAGAAGAACAGGAAGCTGCAACAAATGAGAAAAGAAACAACTTATTCAGACGAGAGCTTGCTTGGATGCGCAGAGGTGCAAAAGCAAGAACAACTAAACAAAAAGCTAGAATTCAAAGATTTGAAGACTTATCAGGTAAAATGGGTCAACAAGAGCAAGTCGAATTAGAAATGAACTTTAAGCAAACTCGATTAGGGAAAAAGGTTGTTGAGTTTAAGGATGTTAGTAAATCATTTGGCGAGAAGAAGATCTTAGATCATTTTAATCTACTATTAATTCAAAATGACCATATTGGTATTATTGGTGAAAACGGTGCAGGTAAAACAACACTTCTAAAAATGTTAATTGAAACAGAAAAAGTAGATGATGGTGAGATAGAAACAGGACAGACAGTAAAAGTGGCATACTATTCTCAAATTCAAGAGGTTCAATCACCAACTATGAGAGTAATTGATTATATTAAAGAAGAAGCAGAAGTTATTTATACACCGGACGGTAAAACAATTTCTGCATCGCAAATGTTAGAAACCTTTCTTTTTCCAACTCATTCACATGGTGTTCAAATTGGTAAGCTTTCTGGTGGAGAAAAAAGAAGGCTATATTTATTAAAACTATTAATGACAGCACCGAATGTATTATTACTAGACGAGCCAACAAATGATTTAGATATTGATACATTAACAGTACTTGAAGATTATATCGAAAACTTTAATGGGGTTGTTGTAACGGTTTCCCATGATCGTTATTTCTTAGATAAAGTCACAAATAAACTACTTATTTTTGAAGGAAACGGGAAAGTTTCTTCAACATTAGAGAGCTATACAGAATATTTAGAACGTAAAACAATTGAAGCAAAAGAAATTCAATTAGAAAAAGCAATAGTTGAAAAACCAGTGTATCAAAAAGAACAGAAGAAAAAGCGCTTAACATATCAAGAGCAAAAAGAATGGGATAGTATTGAATCTGATATTGAGAACTTAGAAAGTGAGATCGAAAGTCTTAATGAAAAGTTGTTAGAAGTCGGTTCAAACTTTGAAGATGCTTATAAACTGTCAAAGGAAATTGAAGAAAAAGAGGGACAACTAGAAAATAAAATGGAGCGATGGTCCGTTTTAAGTGATCTTGTAGAAAGTTTGAAATAAGGTGAAATATGATTTTTGAAATGCCAATTGTCTTTAACAGATTTGTTTTTTACATTTAAATTGTAAAATTTGTTAAATAATATTATTTAAAAGCCCATTTCCATGTTTTTACGAGCTACGTTCAAAAGTGTATTGTAGTAAAAAAAAGGAGATGGTCATAATGATTAATCATGTTGTCATTTTAGGAAGATTAACAAAAACACCAATGTTACAAACTACTAATAGTGGAAAGAAATCAACTTTTATTAGTATCGCTACAACTACTTACAATGCACATATGAAAAGAAACAAAACGAATTATGTTTCCATTAAGTTATGGGGTCAGACAGCAGAATATGTTGTTAAAAAGGGTAAAAAGGGAATGGAAGTATCAGTTGAAGGAATACTGAAAACTTCAAGTTATGTTAACGAGCAGGATAAACAAGTTTTCGTAACTGAAGTAGTTGCTGAGAATGTTCACCTAATAACTAGTCAATTTGATGAGACAGCTCAAAATGTAAGCAATTCAAATGCTTCTGAATTTGAAAAATTTGTGAATGCATTACAATAGTGAGTTTCTCCTCTTTTTGATAAGATGATGATAACGAAAACAAGAAGAGGAGATCACGATGAAGATTAAATCAATTGAACCAACACCTAGTCCAAATACGATGAAGGTGTTACTAGATGAAGAATTACCATCTGGTAGTAGAAATCATTATTCCTTAGATAATGTAGAAAAAGCACCGACAATTATTAAAGATATATTATCGATTGACGGCGTTAAAAGTGTATATCATGTATCTGATTTCTTAGCAATCGATAGAAAATCAAATGCAAACTGGCAAAATATATTACAACAAGTACGCAATGTATTTGGTGAAGAATTGAATGACACAAAAATTGAGGATAATCATCAAATTGATTCTCATTTTGGAGAAGTTCAAGTATTCGTACAAATGTATCATAATATTCCTATGCAATTAAAACTAATTGTAAATGGAGAAGAACAAAGAGCTGCATTACCACCATTTTATAAAGAAGCAATCATGAAGCTCACTTCAGCGGCATCAAATGTCGTCTTTGAAAGACAATGGGTAGACTATGGCATTCGATATGGTGAGTTATCTACGATTGAAAAAGAAATAATTGACGAATTAACAGCTACTCATACAGAACAAGACATACAAACAATTGTAAATGAAGTTATGAATAGTGAAACGGCTGTGAAAGAAAACATTGAAGCTCCAAAATTCGAGCCATTTACGATGGATATTTTTAGTGAAACTGACTGGAAAAAGAGATATGCACGTTTTGTTAAGGTGAATCCAACAATTGAAGATTTGCCACTTCTAGAAATCGCCTTAAAAGATGAGCATGTTTCAATCAGAAGGTTAGCAACAGCATATCTAGGTATGATAAAATCAGAATTAGTCTTACCTTATTTATATGAGGCATTAAAGGATAAAGCTGTCGGTGTTAGACGAATAGCAGGAGATTGCTTGTCTGATTTAGGATTTGAAGAGGCTACACCTGCTATGATTGAAGCTTTAAAAGATCCTAGTAAATTAGTAAGATGGCGTGCAGCAATGTTTTTATTTGAAGTTGGAGATGAAAGTGCTATTCCAGCTTTGAAAGAAGCGCTAGATGATCCAGAATTTGAAGTAAAATTACAAGTTCAGCTTGCTTTACATCGAATAGAGAATGGTGAAGAAGCTTTAGGATCAGTTTGGAAACAAATGACAGAAAAAATGAAATCAGAAAACAATAAAGGGGAATAAAACAATGAATGCATACGATGAGTATATGAAAGGTATTGTAAAACCAATGAGGGAAGAATTAACTTCAAACGGTTTTACTGAATTAACTTCAAGTGAAGAAGTAGAATCATTTATGAATAATTTAGAGGATACAGCTTTTTTCGTAATTAATTCTGTTTGTGGATGTGCTGCTGGATTAGCAAGACCATCTGCAGTTCAAGCGCTTTTAGACTCAGAAAAAAAGCCAGCACATGCAATGACTGTTTTTGCTGGACAAGATAAAGAAGCAACTTCAACACTAAGAGAATACTTAGCTGATTTTGCACCATCATCACCTTCAATGGCAGTTTTCAAAGGTAAAGAAGTAGTAGGTTTCATCCCAAGAGAACAAATTGAAGGTTCTAGTCCAGAAGACATTAAAGCAAGAATTCAATCAATATTTAGCCAAATGTAAAAAGAGGAATTTTCCTCTTTTTTCTTAATGTAAGGAGACATATGATCGTAACAACTTGCCTAAGACCAACTTCATTACTAACGAAACAAGCACAGGAAATTGCAACAGATTTGCATAGTAAAACAGTAGCTAGAAAAGAATTTAGCTTGGAAGAACTATACGATAACTGGAATGAATCAATACTTGTCGTAGGGAAGAAGAGACTAGAATGGTATGAAAATGGACAATCTGCACCTTTTTTTTTCCATCCTAATTCTTCGGTTTTTAGAATTAGAAGACTCTTAAAAGGGGAACATGATCCTTTTTGTGATGCTAGTTTATTATTAAAGGGTGACTCATTACTCGATTGTACACTAGGAATGGCTTCTGACAGTATTGTAGGGAGTTTTGTGGTAGGCGATTCTGGTGTGGTAGTAGGACTAGAAAAAAGCTCAATTATTGCATATTTGACTTCAAAAGGACTTCAAACAAATCAACAAAATATCTCAGATTGGACGAAAATTACCAATCGAATTACTGTTGAAAATATCGATTATAAAAGTTATTTGGCAAATTTAGCAGATGATTCATTTGACGTTGTATATTTTGACCCGATGTTTGAAACGAATATTGAAGCTTCAAGCGGAATTGCTGGGCTTAAACTGCTAGCAAACTATGATGATTTAACATATGAAGTCATTGAACAAGCGAAAAGAGTAGCAAGAAAAAGAGTTGTTTTAAAGGATCATTTTAAAAGCGAACGCTTTAAAAAATATGGATTTACGCAATTAATCAGAAAAACTTCAGAATTTCATTTTGGTTATATTGAAAAATGATTAGAAAAAAGCTTTTGAAACCTTTAAAATAAATATAGTTCGTCGAAAGTTAAAAATGCTTAGGAGGGTCAATATGAAGCAATACTTAGAATTATGTAAACATGTACTAGATAATGGAATGACAAAAACAGACCGAACTGGAACTGGTACGATTAGTACATTCGGTTATCAAATGCGTTTTAACCTCCAAGAAGGCTTTCCTTTAGTCACTACAAAAAAGGTTCATTTAAAATCAATCATTCATGAGTTATTATGGTTTTTGAAAGGTGAAACTAATATTAGCTATTTACAAGAAAATGGCGTGAGAATATGGAATGAGTGGGCTGATGAAAACGGAGAATTAGGCCCAGTCTATGGTCACCAATGGAGATCATGGCAATCGATTGATGGAACTACAACCGACCAAATATCAGAAGTAATTGAACAAATTAAAACGAATCCAGATTCAAGAAGACTAATTGTGTCAGCTTGGAATGTAGGAGAGCTGGATAAAATGGCTTTAGCACCTTGTCATTGTTTCTTTCAATTTTATGTAAATGATGGCAAGCTTTCATGTCAACTATACCAACGATCTGCGGATATCTTTCTGGGTGTACCATTTAATATTGCTTCGTACGCTCTTTTAACGATGATGATTGCG
>Ga0209676_1001534_pt1 | contig 20949 bp, 16 predicted proteins | sample AraplaCvi_mLB_r2_FD_184282 | JGI IMG/M metagenome (GOLD analysis project Ga0209676, IMG submission 184282) | Arabidopsis root microbial communities from North Carolina, USA - plate scrape MF_Cvi_mLB_r2 (SPAdes) (version 2) | ecosystem: Host-associated > Plants > Roots > Endosphere | place: USA... | reverse complement strand
TGTTTCAGCATTTTATGATTCTGGAACTCAAAAAATAGTTTTTACTAATAAAGCAACTGGTACAGGAGCAAATGTGAAAATAAATGAATCAGGCGCAGGAGCTGGGACAAAGAACTTTATGCAAGCGATTGGTTTTTCATCTGATGCTTCAAATAACTTAGTTCCGTCTTCAAGTGGTTCAGATGCAAGTTTTAAAATCAATGGCTTAACTACAAGCCGCAAATCGAACACGTTTACAATTGGAGACGTAACTTATACTCTAAAACAAACTTCTGCAAGTCCAATCACTATATCAACTACTACAGATACGAATAAGGTTTTTGATAATATTAAGGCTTTTGTAGATAAGTATAATGAATTGATCTCAAAAGTAAACGAAAGAGTAACACAAAAACGTTATAGAGATTATCAACCGTTAACTGATGAACAGAAAGATACAATGAAAGAAGATCAGATAAAAAAGTGGGAAGAAAAAGCTACTAGTGGATTATTACGTGGTGATAGCGTTTTAAATGGCGTATTAAATAAAATGCGCTTAGAATTAGGAAGTCCAGTTGACGGTGCTTCAATAAATTTATTGAGTAAAATTGGTATAACAACAAGTAATGATTATCTATCAGGTGGAAAATTAAGTATAGATGAAAAGAAATTAAAACAAGCTATTCAAGATGATCCAAATGAAGTAGCAAATTTATTCACACAACCTGGATCTGGAACAGATACGAAAGATCAGGGATTAGCAGTACGTTTAAAAAACACATTAAAAACTGCTATTGATGATGTTACAAAAAAAGCTGGTAAAGATTTTTATACTTCTCAACAGTTTAGTTTGGGAAAAAGTTTACTAGACTTAAATAAACGTATAGGAAATTTTGAAGATCGATTAATAAAAATAGAAGATCGTTATTATCGTCAATTTAGTGCGATGGAAGATGCAGTGCAAAGAGCAAATGCTCAAAGTGCACAATTGATGCAATCCTTTGGTGGACAATAATCGTTGAGGTGGACAAAAAGATGGCAATGAAAAACCCTTATGAACAATACCAACAAAACTCAGTAAATACAGCATCTCCAGGTGAATTAACGTTGATGTTATATAATGGTTGTCTTAAATTTATTCACTTAGCGAAAGGTGCAATTGCACAAAAGAACTTTGCAGAACGAAATAAAAATATCTTAAGAGCACAAGACATCATTCAAGAGTTAATGGTCACTTTAGATATGGAACAAGAAGTATCACAAAACTTAATGCAACTTTATGATTATTTGAATCGACAATTGATTCAAGCGAATATCAAAAATGATGTTACTATTCTTGAAGAAGTTGAGGGATTTGTCACAGAATTCCGTGATACTTGGAAAGAAGTCATCCAAATCAACCGTCAAAAAACGTTTGCTAATGGTGGACAGGCATAATGAATGTGAACCAAACACTTTTTTCGGTTACTACTCAGCTTGCAGAACTAACATCGATAGTTCCGTCTCAGGAAAAACGTGATGAAATCATAGAGAAAATCTTTTCTTTATTAGATGAAAGAGATGAACTGCTTCCTAGTGTTCAGCCTCCTAAGGATGAGGGTGAACGACAACTAATAAACAAAATCGTTGATTTGAATGATCAAATTAATCGTTCTATGAATATCATTTTGTCTGATATTAAGAAAGATCTTTCAGGATTAAAAGACCAAAAAAAAGTACACAACCAATATATTAACCCATATAAATCATTAAATAATCTTTCAGCTTTTTTTGATAAAAAGGAATAAAAATCAAAGTATCCTGTGGGAACAGGATACTTTTTTGTTTTGTAGTATTTTATTTAAGAATAGAGGTAACTTAATAGTAATTAATTTACGTGAAGTGTAATAAATATTGGTATTATTTTCATTAATTTAACACAATTTATACTAGTTTTGTGATAAACTCAAATGGTTTAGTTTCATACTTATTATGTAGAGGTGTACTTATGTTATCGATTTTAAAACGATACTTAATCGGTAAGCCACTTAAGACAACTGAGTTAGGGGAGCAAAAGCTTTCTAATACAAAGGCATTGGCAATTTTATCGTCAGATGCATTGTCTTCTGTTGCTTATGGACCAGAGCAAATATTAATTGTGCTAGCAACTGTTGGTGCTGTTGCATATTGGTATTCAATTCCAATCGGTATTGGCGTACTTATTTTATTGTTAGCATTAATTTTGTCTTATCGCCAGATTATTTTTAGCTATCCTCACGGTGGCGGAGCTTATGTAGTGTCTAAGCAAAATCTCGGTGTTATTCCAGGGTTAGTTGCTGGTGGATCATTACTTGTCGATTATATTTTGACTGTAGCAGTTAGTGTGTCAGCTGGAACGGATGCGATTACGTCAGCAATTCCAATCTTACATAGTCATACAGTGTTTATTGCAGTTTTACTCGTTATTTTTATTACGATTCTTAATTTACGCGGATTAACTGAATCAGCATCTATTTTAGCGTATCCAGTGTATTTATTCGTGGTTGCACTTGTAATTATCATAGTTGTGGGACTCTTTAATGTAATAACTGGTCATGGACCACAAGTAACTCATGCGCCAATTGGAACGGAAATTCCAGGTGGGATTGCATTATTTTTACTATTAAAAGCATTTTCGTCAGGTTGTTCAGCTTTAACAGGGGTTGAAGCGATTTCTAATGCCATTCCTAACTTTAAAGAACCATCTGAACGTAATGCAGCAAAAACATTAACGATGATGGGTCTAATATTAGCGGTTCTTTTTTCAGGTATTATGTTCCTAGCTTACTGGTATAGTATCACGCCTAATGCGGAAGAGACTGTTATGTCTCAACTTGGATCAGAAATTTTTGGCCGTAATATTATTTACTACTTCATACAAGGAACAACAGCGTTAATTCTTGTTTTAGCGGCAAATACAGGATTCTCAGCATTCCCATTACTTGCTTACAACTTAGCAAGTGATAAATTTATGCCAAGAATGTATTTACTTCGAGGAGACCGTTTAGGTTATTCAAATGGAATTATCACACTTGGTGTTGCATCGATTCTTTTAATCATCGCTTTCCAAGGGAAAACAGAGCAATTGATTCCATTATATGCAGTCGGTGTATTCGTACCGTTTACACTTTCTCAAACAGGTATGGTTATTAAATGGTTAAGAGAAAAGCCTGCGAATTGGTTCCCAAAAATGATTACAAATTTAGTTGGTGCATTAATTTCAGCATTAGTTTCAATTATTTTCTTAACAACTAAGTTTAATCAAGTTTGGTCAATTCTTGTTTTCTTACCACTGATCGTGTATCTATTTTTAACAATTAGAAAACATTATGAGGCAGTAGGGGATCAGCTTAGATTAAATAATGATATTCCTGATAAAATTAAAGGGAATATCATGATTGTACCAGTTGCTGGTATTACAAAAGTTGTAGAGCGTACGATGCAGTATGCACAGGGCATTGCAGATGAGGTATACGCAGTTTATATTTCTTTTGATAAAGAAAGTGAACAGCAAATGAGAGATAAGTGGGAAGCTTGGAATCCAAATGTAAAGCTAATTGTTGTTCATTCTGAATATCGAGAAATTACTAGACCGTTATTAAAAGTAATTGATCAAATGGAACAAAAAGCACATGAAAATGGATTTGAAATCACTGTTTTAATTCCTCAATTTATTACAAAGAAAAACTGGCATAATGTTTTGCATAATCAATCTAGTTTATTACTTCGTGCATACTTACTGCACAAACGAAGTGTAATTGTAACGACGGTACCTTATCGATTTAAGGTATAAGATGCTTGTAAAATAAGGGGTTAAGGGAAATGTAAGGTTGGAAATTACTTATTTCAACCCATCCCCTTAACCCTTTTATCTTGAATTTAGAATTTGTCGAATTGTCGGAAAAAAAGGCGATAAGCTATTTTTGACTTGTTCCACTTTTTTGATGTATAGTTGAATTGTGGAGAAGATTCACAAGTTTTCGACTGAAGGGAATGGATTTGAATGCAAGGTAAAGTAAAATGGTTTAATGCAGAAAAAGGTTTTGGATTTATCGAGCGCGAAGATGGAGACGATGTATTCGTGCATTTCTCAGCGATCAATGCTGATGGTTACAAATCTTTAGAAGAAGGCCAAGCAGTTAGCTTCGAAATCGTTGAAGGTAACCGTGGACCTCAAGCTGCTAACGTAACTAAAATCTAATATCCGTTAATAAGTAATTATTTGCTTATATAGATTCGGAAAACAAAGGCTTACTCAATTGAGTAAGCCTTTGTTTGTTTTTATCTTGTTTCCTGTGCCTAGTCCCTCGGTGTTAATGGACGAATTGGAAAAGTTTCTTCTATATTTACTACTTGAAAAAAAATACAGTGAATCTTTAACGAAATCTTTAAATATAATCTCTTGTAAAGATAAAAAAGTTCTGATATTGGACAAATATTCTTTGAAGGAATATATCAAACTAGTGTAGAATATAAGTATAGACAGCTTTCATTTTTGGAGCTTGATGAAGGAGGAAACCCATATGATGCTAAACATCCGAGGCGAAAATATTGAAATTACTCCAGCAATTCGTGAATACGTAGAAAAGAAATTATCACGTTTTGATCGTCACTTTAATGAGGATCTAACAGCTCGAGTAAACGCAAAGGTATTCCACGACAAGCAAAGAATTGAAGTCACTATTCCAGGTACGTATATGTTATTACGTGCAGAAGAAGAACATGCTGATCTTTATGCAGCTGTTGATCTAGTTATTGATAAGCTAGATCGTCAAATTAGAAAACATAAAACAAAAGTAAACCGCAAACTTCGTGAAAAAGGATCTTTAAAATATATGTTTGCGACATCTTCTGAAGCTGCAGTTGCAGTTGAGGATCAAGAACATGAAATTGAATTGGTTCGTACGAAGCAATTTGATTTAAAACCAATGGATGCAGAGGAAGCAGTTCTACAAATGAACATGTTAGGCCATAACTTCTTCGTATTCTTAAATGGTGAAACGAATAAAACGAACATCGTGTATTCAAGAAAAGATGGTCGTTATGGATTGATTGAAGCTAAATAATAGAATAATAGAGTGAATAGGACTAAGCAGAATTTTCTTGCTTAGTCCTTTTTTGTTTAGAGTTTGTTTATTTTTTATTTTTAAAATAATGTTTTGATCTAGAATATTGTTGTTTAAAAAGAGGGTTTTTTTATAAGCAAACAAACGATAATTTAAGAAATTGATTGGAACGGAAGATGCTCGACTCCTGTGGAAGTAGCGGGACAGGTGAGATCCCATAGACGCGAAGGCGTCGAGGAGGCTTACCGTACGCCCCACGGAAAGCGAGCATCCTGAAGTGGTAATCAAAAACCTTTTTTAACAGAGTTTTATTTAAGTTACTCATCGTAATTAGGTGAAAATACTAATGAAAACGATTATTTTCGAAAGAATTAAACAATTCTAATGGTACATTGTGTCCATAAGGTTGTCACTTGTCTTCATTTAATGATAAAATTAGAAATAGTATCTAAATCTAATCAATTAAGACATTTGTTTATGACTTTAAAATAGAGGAGCGTTACGAATGCTTGGAATGTTAAAAAAGGTGTTTGACCTTAATCAACGACAATTAAATAAAATGCAAAAGCAGGTTGATCAAGTAGTAGCATTACAGGATCAGTATGCAAAATTATCAGATGATGAATTAAGAGCAAAAACAGAAGAGTTTAAAGCACGTGTTCAAAAAGGTGAAACGCTTGATGATATTCTAGTTGAAGCTTTTGCGGTAGTTCGTGAAGGTGCAACTCGTGTGCTTGGTATGACACCTTATCCTGTTCAGTTACTAGGTGGCATTTCATTACATGAAGGTAATATCTCAGAAATGAAAACTGGGGAAGGTAAAACATTAACGTCTACTTTACCAGTTTACTTAAATGCATTAAGTGGTTTAGGTGTTCACGTTGTTACAGTAAATGAATACTTAGCAAGTCGTGATGCGCGCGAAATGGGTCAATTATATGAATTTTTAGGTCTATCTGTAGGCTTAAATTTAAATAGTATGGAGTCAGATGAAAAACGTGAAGCATATGCATGTGACATTACGTACAGTACAAACAATGAATTAGGTTTTGACTACTTACGTGATAACATGGTTGTTTACGCTGAGCAACGAGTTCAACGCCCTTTAAACTATGCAATTATTGATGAGGTTGACTCAATCTTAATCGATGAAGCACGTACTCCTTTAATTATTTCTGGACAAGCAAAACAATCAGCTCAAGCTTATATCGCAGCGAATGCTTTTGTTGGGATGCTTCAAAAGGATCAAGATTTTACGTATGATGTAAAAACGAAATCTGTATTATTAACTGAAGAAGGTATTTCTCGTGCTGAGCGTTCGTTTGGCGTTGAAAACCTATTTGATTTAAAAAATGTAAACTTAAACCATCATATCAATCAAGCGCTACGTGCACACGTTACGATGACAAATGATGTTGATTATGTTGTTCAAGACGGTGAAATTGTAATCGTTGACCAATTTACTGGACGATTAATGAAAGGTCGCCGATACAGTGAAGGTCTTCACCAAGCAATTGAAGCAAAAGAAGGTTTAAAAATTCAGAATGAAAGTATGACTCTTGCTACGATTACTTTCCAAAACTATTTCCGTATGTACAAAAAGTTATCTGGTATGACTGGTACTGCGAAAACAGAGGAAGAAGAATTCCGTAATATCTATAATATGAATGTACTAGTTATTCCGACAAACCGTCCGATTGCTCGTAATGACAAGGCGGATTTAGTTTATAAATCAATGGCTGGTAAATTTAACGCTGTAGCTGAAGAAATTGCAGAGCGTCACAAAGCTGGCCAACCAGTTCTTGTTGGTACTGTTGCGATTGAAACATCTGAATTAATTTCTCAGTTATTAAAACGTAAAGGGATTAAGCATGAAGTATTAAATGCAAAAAACCATGAGCGTGAAGCAGATATTATCGCATTAGCAGGTCATAAAGGTGCTGTTACAATTGCAACGAACATGGCTGGTCGTGGTACGGATATTAAATTAGGTGAAGGTGTTCGTGAGCTTGGTGGATTAGCAGTAATTGGTACTGAACGCCATGAAAGCCGTCGTATTGATAATCAGTTGCGTGGACGTTCTGGTCGTCAAGGTGATCCAGGGGTTACAACTTTCTACCTTTCTATGGAAGATGAATTAATGCGCCGATTTGGCTCAGATAATTTATCAATTATGATGGACCGTTTAGGTTTAGATGATACTCAACCAATCGAAAGTAAAATGGTTTCTCGTGCAGTAGAATCTGCACAAAAACGAGTTGAGGGTAATAACTTTGATGCTCGTAAACAATTATTACAATATGATGATGTATTACGTCAGCAACGTGAAGTAATTTATGCTCAACGTTCTGAAGTAATTGATTCAGATGATTTACAACCAATTGTGAAGAGCATGATTGAAGGAACGATTAATCGTGTAGTTTCAGCTCATACACCTAATGAACAACTTCAAGAAGAGTGGAACTTAGAAGGTATTGTAGACTTCGTTGAAGCTACATTACTAAATGAAGATGAAATTAGTGTTGAACAATTACGTTTAATTGAGCCAGATGAAATGGTTGAACTAATTCAAAAGGCAGTATTTGAACGTTACGATGAAAAACAAGAACTTTTACCAGTTGAACAAATGCGCGAGTTTGAAAAAGTTGTCTTATTACGTACTGTTGATAGCAAGTGGATGGCTCATATTGATGCAATGGATCAACTGCGTGAAGGTATTCATTTACGTGCATATGCACAAATTGATCCTCTTCGCGAATATCAAATGGAAGGCTTCGCAATGTTTGAAGAAATGATTGCTTCTATTGAAGAAGAAGTTTCTCGTATTATTATGAAGGCTGAAATTGAAGCAGATGTTGAACGTGAAGCAGTTCAAGGTGAAGCAATTCATGTAGGAACTGATGAAGGTGAAGTTAAGAAAAAACCAGTTGTAAAAGGCGAAGAAATTGGCCGAAATGACGATTGTCCTTGTGGTTCAGGTAAGAAGTATAAAAACTGCCACGGAAAAGGAATCTAATAGTATAGAAACTGTATGAAAAAAGGGGCAAGGGCAAGTAGTTATTAGGGAATCAGTGTAACTATTAATGGTTACACTTCCTAATTACTTGTCTTTACCTGCTTTTTATTGTTCATAAAATTTTAATTGAGGTGTAAGTAATGGAATTAGTAGAAGTAAAGCAAGAATTAGAAAAGATGGCGAAACGCCTTCAAGCATTTAGGGGGTCTCTTTGACGTAGAAACAAAGCAAGGTAGATTAGACGAGCTTGAGGCATTTATGTCAGAACCAACATTCTGGGATGACCAAAAAGCAGCTCAAGTTGTTATTAGTGAAGTAAGTGGATTAAAAGAAGTCATTAATGAGTTCAATGATTTAAATGACGGCTATGAAAATCTTGAATTAACATATGAGTTAGTGAAAGAAGAAAACGATGACGAACTTTTTGAAGAGTTAGTTTCTGAAGTAAAAGTATTAACGGTTAAACTAAATGATTTTGAACTTCAATTATTATTAAGTGAGCCTTATGATAAAAACAATGCAATATTAGAACTTCACCCAGGTGCAGGTGGTACTGAGTCACAAGATTGGGGCTCAATGTTATTACGTATGTATACTAGATGGGCTGAAAAACGTGGCTTTAAAGTGGAAACTTTAGATTACTTACCAGGTGATGAAGCTGGAATTAAAAGTGTTACTTTAGCGATCAAAGGTCACAATGCTTATGGCTATTTAAAAGCGGAAAAAGGGGTTCATCGTTTAGTACGTATCTCTCCATTTGACTCTTCTGGTCGCCGCCATACTTCATTCGTGTCATGTGAAGTTATGCCTGAATTCAATGAGGAAATTGAAATTGAAGTTCGTACAGAAGACTTGAAAATTGATACGTATCGTGCAAGTGGAGCGGGTGGTCAGCATATTAATACGACTGATTCAGCAGTTCGTATTACGCATACACCAACGAACACAGTTGTTACATGTCAATCTGAGCGTTCACAGATCAAAAACCGTGAAGCAGCGATGAAAATGTTGAAAGCTAAGTTATATCAACGTAAATTAGATGAGCAACAAGCTCAACTTGATGAAATTCGTGGTGAGCAAAAAGAAATTGGTTGGGGTAGCCAAATACGTTCTTACGTATTCCACCCATATTCAATGGTTAAAGATCATCGAACAAGTGCTGAAGTAGGTAATGTACAAGCAGTAATGGATGGTGGACTTGATCCATTTATCGATGCTTACTTACGTTCAAAAATTTAATATAAATAGATAAGTCTTGTAGAAATGCTGATATGACTAAAAAAATTGGCTGTTAAGAATACAGGGGAAAGTTTGCGTTCTTAACAGCCATTTTATTGAGGTTTAATTGAAGTCTTCAAAGTAAACATCTTCTTATTGAAGATATTCTCTTTATAATGTTTTCTCTCTAGGGAGATAGCAACTAGCTATATTGGGGATTATTTAAATATTATTGCAATTATATTTTTTAAACAAAAATTAAAAAGTAAATTTTCATTCATTAAGTTAGAGAGCTTTTAGTCTTTTTGATTAATAAAAAATAGAGATAAAGACCTTATAAAAGGTTACAAAATTTAAAATTATCAACTAGAGAAAGTTTGGGGGATTAAATTGAAGAAAGTAAAGTATGGAACCACTTTATATGTAGGGTGGGGGAAGACGGTTATCGATTATCTTTTTGTTTTATTAGGTTCAGCAATTATTGCAGTAGCATTTAGCGTCTTTTTATTACCAAATAATATCGCTTCAGGTGGAGTAAGTGGTATTTCAACTATCCTAAAAAATACACTTGGATTTAAACCAGCAATCGTACAATGGGCTTTTAATATTCCATTATTTATTGCAGGTGTTGTATTATTAGGTCGCCAATTTGGAATAAAAACATTAGCAGGTACAATTTTCTTACCATTTGTCGTGCTTTTAACGGAAGATTTAAGCCCTGCTACAGATAATCCATTACTAGCAGCGATTTTTGGAGGACTTTGTATTGGATTAGGTCTAGGGATTGTATTCCGTGGAAAAGCATCAACGGGTGGTACAGACTTAGCAGCTCAGATTGTTCATAAATATTCAGGATTATCACTTGGTATTTGTGTAGCATTTATCGATGGATTAATCGTATTAACAGCGGCAATCGTATTTGATTTAGAAAGTGGTATGTACGCATTAATCGCATTGTTTGTAACGAGTAAAACAATCGACTTAGTACAAATCGGTCTTGCTAGATCAAAAATGACATTAATTATTACTTCGGAAGAAGAACTAGTTACAAATGCAATCGTACATGAATTAGATAGAGGTGTAACAAAATTAAGTGGGGTTGGTGGTTACACGAATGAAAACCGCCCTGTATTAATGTGTGTTTTAGACCAATCAGAATTTATAACATTACGAGATATTGTACAATCAATTGATAGAAATGCCTTTATAACTGTAGTCGATGCAACTGAAGTACTTGGCGAAGGTTTCACAAATTTGACATAAAAAGGAAAAAATGTGACATCCTATCAGTAGTACACTAAAAGTATAAGACTTTATTGGGTTTATTAAAGGGGCGATTTTTGTGAAAAAGCTATTGCTTGCTTTTGTCACTGGTGGAATACTGTTAACAGTAGCAGCTTGTGGTTCAAATAATAATGCTGGTAATAAGGACTCGGGTGAGCCTGTATCAGTAAGTGCTGGAGAAAAAGTTTTCAAACAAAGCTGCTCAAGCTGTCACGGTGGACAACTTGAAGGTGGAATTGGACCATCATTAGAGACTGTTGGTGCAAAGTACTCTGAAAAAGAAATTGAAACCATCATTCATGAGGGCAGAGGACAGATGCCTGATGGTGTAGTTCAAGGAAATGAAGCAAAAAGTGTTGCTAAATGGCTAGCAACAAAGAAATAAATAAAAAACAGACCAATTATCTAATTACTTAGAATTGGTCTGTTTTTTTCATTTATATTACAAATACCACTATTGTTAAAAGAGTGGTTAGAAATAGGTCGAAATAAATATTGACTATTAAACAAAATGTAACATAAATTTATCAGTAGTGACAATTTTTAAGTGGTATAATAGAGGAGCTTAGCAGAAAAATATCGAATTATGTAGATTAGAACAGATTTGAGATTATGGTTCGGTAAGCAAGAAAGCTTGTGAAAAGTTAAGTTAAGACATCAATAAAATCGATCTTATCCGATTCGATCTATAAATAATAAGGAACAATTACTATAAGGAGAATGTCATGATTGAATTAAAAGAAGTTTATAAGACGTATCCTAATGGTGTTCTTGCGGTAAATGGTATTAATGTAAAAATTCGCCAAGGTGAATTTGTATATGTCGTTGGACCTAGTGGAGCTGGGAAATCGACTTTCATTAAAATGATGTATCGTGAAGAAAAACCATCAAAAGGAACGATATTAATTAATGGTATTGATTTAGCACAAATGAAGAATAGCAAAGTACCTTTATTACGAAGAAATATTGGAGTTGTTTTCCAAGACTATAAATTATTACCGACTTTAACTGTTTATGAAAATATTGCATTCGCACTTGAAGTTATAGAAGAAAATCCGAAAACAATAAAGAAGAGAGTTATGGAAGTACTTGATCTTGTTAAGTTAAAGCATAAAGCTCGATTCTTACCAACGGAACTTTCTGGTGGTGAACAACAACGTGTTTCGATCGCTCGTTCAATCGTTAATAAACCAAAAGTTGTTATTGCCGATGAGCCTACAGGTAACCTTGACCCTGAAACTACTTGGGAGATCATGGATATTTTTAAAGAGATTAATGATCGTGGCACAACTATTGTAATGGCCACACACAATAAGGATATAGTGAACAACTTAAAGAGACGTGTTATTGCAATTGAAGGCGGAAAAATTGTACGCGACCAAGCGAGAGGAGTGTACGGTTATGAAAGCTAGAACTGCGAGAAGACATGTTCGTGAAGGACTACGAAATTTAAGACGTAATGGCTGGATGACGTTTGCATCTGTTAGTGCTGTTGCGGTTACTTTAATGCTTGTTGGTGTATTTCTAACTGTAATTTTAAACGTTAACCATATTGGTACAACTCTAGAAAAAGATGTTGAAATACGTGTTTTAGTCGATTTAACGGCTACTAAAGAACAACAAAGAGCATTAAAAGATGAAATTAAAAAAATTGATCATGTAACGACAGTTAAATTCTCGTCAAAAGATCAAGAATTAGATAATTTGATTAAGAGTATGGGTCAGGATGGACAAGCGTTTGAGCTTTTCGAACAAGAAAACCCATTAAACGATACGTATATTGTAAAAACAGATTCACCTGATAAAATCGCACCAGTTGCGAAAAAAATTGAAGGTTTACATTATATCGATGAAGTAATATACGGTAAAAAACAAGTTCAAAAACTGTTTAAGGCAGTTTCAGTTGGTCGAAATATTGGTTTAGTACTAATAGTTGGTCTACTGTTCACTGCAATGTTCTTAATTTCAAACACAATCAAAATTACAATTATGGCAAGAAGACGTGAAATTGAGATTATGAGATTAGTAGGTGCAACTAATAATTTTATTCGTTGGCCATTCCTTTTAGAGGGATTATTACTAGGCGTTATGGGAGCGATACTACCAATCGCATTAATCTTAACTGGCTATAATGTTGTTTATAATATGTTAATGCCAAAATTAGCAGGAACAATGTTTACATTACTTCCATTCTCACCATTTGTTTATCAAATTGCTGCTATTCTAATTGGAATCGGCGCAGTTATTGGTATGTGGGGTAGTGTCATGTCAATTCGAAAATTCTTACGTAAATAATATAAATGCATTGAAAAGTTTTATTGTTTTAATAGAGTAATGAAATGATGAGCTTTAGTGTCTATTTTTAACGTCTAGCTGAGTTGATTAAGGTACTAAAGCTTTTCTATATACATAAGGAGGGATCTTAGATGAAAGAGAATAAAAAATCGAAAGTAATGATTATGGTGTTAAGCAGTACTTTCATCATCGGGGCCATCCCATCCGTTTCTTTTGCTGAGAGTAAATACCAAACACAGATTGACAGTATCGAAAAGAAACGTAGTGAGGTTAAGGAAAAGACAGAAGCAACAAAAGACAAGATTGGTGATTTACAACAAGATCAGGCAAATGTTGTTAAAAAACTTGAACAGCTTGAACTAAAAATGAAAGAAACAAAACGTCAAGTTAACCAAACACAGGATGCAGTTGAGAGTGGTAAAAAAGAAATTAGCAAATTGAAGGAAGAAATAAAGTTTATTGAGAAACGCATTGCGTCTCGACAAGAATTATTAAAAGATAGAATGCGATCCCTTCAAAAGTCTGGCGGAATGCTATCTTACATCGATGTTATTTTAGGATCTAATAGTTTCGGAGATTTAATTCAAAGAATGAGTGCTGTACAAGTAATCATGGAAGCAGATGAAGATATTATTAAACAGCAAAACTTAGATTTAAAGATCGTAAACAGTAAAAAAGATGAAATGACAGTCAAACAAGCAAAAATAGAGCGAGATTTAGCGAATTTAGAAAGCTTAAATAAACAGCTATCAAATCAAGTCAATGAACAAAACAATTTAATGGCGTCTCTAAAAGAACAAGAAAAAGAAGCTCATGAAGACGTATTAAATTTAAAAGAGCAGGATGAGTTATTAGCCAGCCAGCAAATTGCACTGAAAAAAGCAGCAGAAGAAGCAAAACGAAAAGCTGCAGAAGAAGCAAGATTAAAAGCTGAAAGAGAAAAAGAGAAAAATGATAATAAACCATCAAATGGTGGTTCTGGTAATTCAGGAAACTCTGGGAACTCTGGAGGGGGAAGTACGCCACCTATTTCAAGTGGAAACTTTACAAGACCAGCTGCAGGTTATATTTCTTCAGGATTTGGTAACAGATCTTTTGATGGTGGAGGTTTCCATGATGGAGTTGATATAGCAGGTAGTGGAACAGTTCCTGTTGTTTCAGCGGGTGATGGTGTTGTAATCAGAGCATATACTTCTTCATCATATGGTAACTGCGTATTTATTACACATAATATTGGTGGACAAGTATGGACAACGGTATATGCGCATTTAGATAGCTTTAACGTGTCAACTGGACAATCTGTCTCAAAAGGTACAAAAATTGGTTTTATGGGTAACACTGGTCATTCTTTTGGTCAGCATTTACACTTTGAACTTCATAAAGGTGAGTGGAATGCTAGCAAATCAAATGCCGTTGATCCACAAAAATATATTAATTTCTAATATCTATTCTATGAACCTATCTCCAAAACATCGGAGATAGGTTTTTTTGTGTTCATTTAAGTTCTCATTAATTTCTTATGCTAAAAAATAAACCAATGAAATAGATATAAATAGACAGGGTTACTTGTAGGCAGAAATAAGCATTCAGTAATGTTGATACATAGTAAAGAGGTGGTGGAAACTCCCAAACTTTTCCTAGTTTATAATAATTATAGTTTAATATTGATTTTCATTCTAAATTACATTATCATATAATTAATACTAAATAATAATAATTCTAATTAAGGAGACAAAATATGACAAATAATCGCTTAACAACAAATCAAGGTGTACCAATTGGAGATAACCAAAATTCGTTAACTGCAGGACGAAGAGGTCCAACACTATTAGAAGATTATCAACTGATTGAAAAGTTAGCTCATTTCGACCGCGAGAGAGTACCTGAGCGTGTAGTACATGCACGTGGCGCAGGTGCACATGGTGTGTTTATTACGAAAAATAGTATGAAGAAATATACGAAAGCAAAATTCTTACAGGATGCTGGAACAGAAACACCAGTATTTGCACGTTTCTCAACAGTAGTCCATGGTATGCATTCTCCTGAAACATTACGTGACCCACGTGGATTTGCAGTAAAATTCTATACTGAAGAAGGAAATTACGATTTCGTTGGTAATAACTTACCTGTATTCTTTATTCGTGATGCTATGAAATTCCCTGATATGGTTCATGCATTAAAACCAGACCCAAGAACAAACCTTCAAACAGGTAATCGTTATTGGGATTTCTGGTCTTTAACGCCAGAAACAACGAATATGTTAGTACATTTATTCTCTGACGAAGGAATTCCAGCAAACTACCGTCAAATGAGAGGTTCAAGTGTTCATTCATTTAAATGGGTTAATGAATACGGAAACACAGTATATGTAAAACTTCGTTGGGTTCCTAAGCAAGGTGTTAAGAATCTTTCAATGGAAGAAGCAAGTGAAATTCAAGCGAATGATTTTAACCATGCTAGCCGTGATTTATTTGATTCAATCGAAAATGGAGATTATCCAGAATGGGATTTATATGTGCAAGTTCTGAATCCAGCTGATATGGATGATTTTGATTTTGACCCACTAGATCCTACAAAGGATTGGTTTGAGGATGTAATTCCACGTCAATTAGTAGGAACAATGATCTTAAATCGTAACCCAGAAAATGTTTTTGCTGAAACAGAATCTGTTGGTTTCAATCCAGGCGTATTAGTTCCTGGTATGCTACCATCTGAAGATAAATTATTACAAGGAAGATTATTCTCTTATTCTGATACACAAAGATACCGTATTGGAGCAAATTATCAACAGTTACCAATTAACTGCCCATTTGCAAAAGTAGCGAACAATCAACGTGATGGACATATGCCATTTGGTCAACAAACTCATCCAATTAATTTTGAGCCAAACAGCTATTCAGATACACCTAAAGAAGATCCAGCTTATGTAGAAGTTGATCAACCACTTGTTGGTGTGTCAGCTCGTAAGAAAATAGAAAAAACAAATGACTTTGGGCAAGCAGGAGAAGTTTGGAATAGATATAGTAAAGAAGAGCAAGATACCGTCATTAAAAATATTAGTGCAGATATTGCGTCTGTTGATGAAAAGATTAAGCTTCGTGCAGTATGCAACTTCTACCGTGCGAATGTACAGTTAGGTGAAAGACTTGCAAATGAGTTAGGATTGGATTTATCTCCATATCTACAACACCTTACGACAAAATAATTAAAACCTTTTAATAAAATTTTATTAATTAGTGTTCTACTTGCAAACATAAGTGATACAGGCTTATCATATAATAGAACAGAAAAGGCATCGCACGTCTGTGTGATGCTTTTTCAATACATACACTAAATAGTAGATTGATACGTTCAAGCATGAACGGATAGGAGGTTCTATATGAATCGTAAAACATCAGCACTACTTGCATCAGCAACATTTGTTGTTGGAATTGGAGTGGGCTCATTAGCATTTAATAATAGTACAAGTTCAATTGTTTCAAACTTAACACAAAGCAAAGAAATAAAAGCGTCTGAGGACGAGAATATTGCGAAAATACAAAAAGCTTACGAGATTATTGCAAATCAATATGTGAAAAAAATTGATCCTGATAAATTAACTGAAGGTGCAATTCAAGGAATGGTAACGACTTTAGATGATCCATTCTCGTCCTATATGGATGGAAAAACTGCGCAACAATTCCATGAATCATTAGGTTCATCGTTTGAAGGAATTGGAGCTGAAGTATCGAAGGATGGAGAAAAACTAATCATCGTATCACCTATTAAAAATTCTCCAGCTGAAAAAGCGGGTATTAAACCAAAAGATGAAATCCTGACAGTTGATGGAAAAAGTATTAAAGGGTTATCACAATATGATGCCGTATTAAAAATTCGTGGTAAAAAAGGAACGAATGTAACACTGGAGATTAAACGACCAGGTGTTGCAGAACCAATCACATTTAATATTAAGCGTGACGATATTCCAATGTACACAGTTTTTGGGTCAGTTAAGAATGTAAATAACGAAAAAATTGGATATATTCATATCACCTCATTTAATGAAAAAACTGCTGATGAATTTAAAAAGGAATTAGATAAACTAGAGTCTCAAAATATCGAAGGCTTAACAATAGATGTGCGTGGTAATCCTGGTGGCTACTTACAAGCTGTAGAAGGTGTACTAGAGGAATTAGTAGTTAAAAATGAACCATATTTACAAGTAGAAAATAGAGAAGGTCACCGTGAGAAGTATTATACAAAATTAAACAAAGCGAAACCTTATCCTATTAATGTATTAATAGATAAAGGAAGTGCGTCAGCAGCGGAAATCTTAGCTGCGGCATTAAGTGAAGCTGGAGATTATCAACTAATTGGTGAAAAATCATTTGGTAAAGGTACAGTTCAGTCAACACTTGACTTTAAAGATGGTAGTAACATTAAGTTAACGCAGTTTAAATGGTTAACACCAGATGGTACTTGGATTCATAAAAAAGGAATTAAGCCGGATATAGAAATAAAACAACCTGATTATTTCTATGTAACACCAATTGATAAAACGAAGACATTTAAATATGACGACAATAACGAAAATATTAAACAAGCTCAAATCATGCTAAAAGGTTTAGGGTATAATCCTGGACGTGAAGATGGATATTTTAGTGAAGATACGGAAGCGGCAGTTAAAAAATATCAAAAAGCAGTTGGTATTACTGTAAATGGTAAACTTGATCAACTAACTTCTGAAAAATTAGAAGCATCTTTAATTGAAAAAATACGTGATGAGAAGAATGACGTTCAATTAGAGGAAGCTTTAGAATTAGTATCTGAATAAGGATTGATTGTGAAAGAGGGCGATGATTTTCGTCCTCTTTTGACATAATTCCCGGGAAATAGCTACTATGCTACATGCTAGGCAGGAGAATGGAAGATGTTTGTCGAAAAGTACACTTTAGGGGAAAGTGTGCTTTTTTAGTTGTATATTATATATTTCCCTTTGAAAAAAATGATATAAACCGATAACATAAATATATATGAATCTATAAAATTTTTTAAAAGGTGGTGAAAGATATGTGGTCAAATGTAATATCGGAATTACTAATTGGTTTTGCTAAATTATTTTTGCATCCATTTGTTTATTTGTTTTTTATCGCTGCATTATTTAGCGGGTATTTACGTGTGAAAAGAGAACGAAAACATTTTTCTACACGTATTTTTAATGTTTCGTTTGAATGGAAGACATCTTTATTGTATGGGTTATTTTTAGGTGCAATATTATCAGTCGTTTCATTACTTTTAGGAATCAGTATTCCAATTGAGATGGTTGTCTTGATTAGTATCATAACAATTTTATGTACAATAACCTTACAATTTCGTTGGATGTCGCCTGCATATACAATTGGACTAGCACTGATTGCTATTCCATTACTAAATAAAGGCGTATCATCACTGTCCATATTAGAAAATGTTGTTCCAAAAGATATGAATGGAATGCTACCAGCAGTTACAATTTTATTAAGCTTGTTATTGTTAGCTGAAGGTGTTTTAGTACAAAGGAATGCTGCGAATTATACATCACCATTATTTGTGGAAAGTAAACGTGGAAAAAGAGTTGGTGCTCATGAAGCGAATAAACTTTGGATCGTACCATTATTTTTACTGATTCCAAATGGAACAATAGTGAGTGATTTTGCATGGTGGCCAATTCTATCATTAGGAGATAGTGGTTATTCAATTTTATGTGTACCTTTTGGAATTGGGTTCTACCAACTAATTAAAGGAATGGTTCCAAAAGAATCAATCAAACTGGTTGGCAAACAAATTGTTACACTATCATTATTAATTTGTATTGGTGGAGTTGTAAGCTACTTTGTTGGGTTTGTCGCATTCGTGACAGTTGCATTAGCAATTGTTGGACGTGAAGCTATTTCCTATATTCATAAAAATAGAGACTTCAATACACCATCATACTTTACATCAAAAACAGTAGGTCTAATTGTATTAGGCATTTTACCAAACTCAGTAGCAGATAAAATGGACATACATGTAGGCGAAAGCATAACAAAAGTAAACGGGCAAAGCGTATCCACCGTTGATGAATTCTACAATGCACTCCAAATCAACCGAGCATACTGCAAGGTTGAAGTAATCGACTTCAACTCAGAAATCCGCATTACACAATGTGCAGTGTACGAAGGAGAACACCATGAACTAGGTTTCATTTTCCCTGAGGAAGAAACGAAGTATAGTGGTGAGGTTGGATAGATGTGTGATTTTTTATAATTAACCGGAATTTTGTCAAAATTTCCCGGAATGGACCTGAAAAATAGAAGACTGATTCATGAATTTTGAATCAGTCTTTTTCTATTATTTCAAATAAATCTTCATTTTCTTATTAAACAAAATGGCAGTTTCGTTCATATCAGTTGAATAAGAAATAGACTTGTTTTATTAAATTTTAAAAAAGACTTTTTTACGCTACCTCTCCTCTGAACATCAACATATTAAAATACACCTATTAAGTTTTGGGGACAAACACAAGCTGATTCTAATAATTTTCATATATTACTATATATTTGAATTAACACAGATTGGGGTGAATTTTTTTTATGTCTAATTATATAGGACCAACTGGACCAACTGGACCAACTGGGCCAAGAGGAAAAAGAGGTAAAGAAGGAGAAGAAGGAGAAAGAGGAAAGAGAGGGAAAACAGGAGCAACTGGAGCAATTGGAGCAACCGGAGTAACTGGAGCAACCGGAGTAACTGGAGCAACAGGAACTACAGCTATCAATCAAATATATGTATCGAATGCTGGCGACAATACTGTTTCCGTGATAGATGGTTTCACGAATACTGTGATTACTACCATTCCTGTCGGGTCTAGTCCACGTGGAGTAGGGGTCAATCCATTAACCGATCGAATTTATGTAGCAAATATTCTTAGTAATGATGTTTCTGTGATAGATGGATTAACGAATACAGTGATTACTACGGTTGCGGTTGGGACTGCTCCATTCGGAGTAGGAGTTAATACTTCTACCAACCTTATTTATGTAGCTAATGGGGGAAGCAACGACGTTTCCGTAATTAGTGGAGCAACAAATACCGTGATTACGACCATTCTAGTTGGAACTAATCCTGAAGCAGTAGGGGTTAATCCATTAACCAATCGAATTTATGTAGCAAATTTTCTTAGTAATGATGTTTCTGTAATAGATGGATTAACGAATACCGTAATTATTACCATTCCTGTCGGGCTTAGTCCACGTGGACTAGATGTTAATCCATTAACCAATCGAATTTATGTAGCAAATACTGGCGACAGTACTGTTTCTGTGATAGATGGTTCCACGAATACTGTGATTGCTACCGTTCCTGTTGGGCCTGGTCCAGTAGGTGTAGGAGTTAATACCTCTACCAACCTAATTTATGTAGCTAATGAGGGAAGCGCAGACGTTTCCGTGATTAGTGGTGCAACCAATACAGTTATTGCTACTATTCCTGTCGGGACTAATCCATTTGGTGTAGGGGTCAATCCATTAACCAATCGAATATATGTAGCAAATCTTGTCAGCAATGATGTTTCTGTGATAGATGGATTATTGAATACAGTGATTGCTACTGTTGCAGTTGGGACTGCTCCAGTTGGTGTAGGAGTGAATCCTTAAAAGACATCAATTAATAAAAGTGAAAAAGTGCAGGTAACAAGCAATTAACCCCAGTTATCCACCGATAATCTTGTTTATGTAAACAGTAGAGTCGCCTAATAAGGCGGCTCATCTTTTATAACAGTTGGCGACTTACCGTATAAAAGATGAAACCAGAATGCAGAATACTTTGCGTAGTTCAATTTGGAAATTTATCGATGGAAGATGGCAAATGTTTTTCCACCAAGGATCAATAACAAAATCATAATTACAATATTCTAATTCAACTAACGAGCGCTTTAGTTGTACAAGAATAGAGTCGCATATGCGGCTTTTTTTTTTGAACAACCTGCAGGATAGTGGAAAAAGAAATGATATAATTTGAAGAAGACTTCAATAATCTATGTTATTTTTTATAAAGAAATAAAAGTTAAGGTGTGAAACA
>Ga0209676_1001530_pt1 | contig 21006 bp, 20 predicted proteins | sample AraplaCvi_mLB_r2_FD_184282 | JGI IMG/M metagenome (GOLD analysis project Ga0209676, IMG submission 184282) | Arabidopsis root microbial communities from North Carolina, USA - plate scrape MF_Cvi_mLB_r2 (SPAdes) (version 2) | ecosystem: Host-associated > Plants > Roots > Endosphere | place: USA... | reverse complement strand
GGGGACAGGGATGAAAACCAGCGGCCGTTGTTAATGGCCTCTCGTTCCTCTATCGTAAGAATGGGATCGTCCATGGTCTGTCTTTTGAGTGACTAACAAGGCGTCCATTGTCGCTTGAGGGACCCGCCCGGCGCCAGCGGTCTGTCGCATGGGTGTCGCCCAGCGAGGCCGGGGATTGGTGTGTTGTGGCTGAGTGGGCGGGCTGCGACAGGCCCGCCCGCGCAATACGTGCCTAGCGGTAGTGCGGCGTGCGCTTGGTCAGGAAGGCGTCTATGCCTTCGCCGGCGTTGGCGTCGTGCAGGTTGTGCACAAAGTGGTCCTGCTCGCGGGCCAGCTGCTGGTTCAGCGTGTTGTCGGCCGCCTCGTTGATGAGTTCCTTGATGCTGGCCAGCGCGTTGGGCGCGCGCGCATTGAGGCTTTCGGCCAGTTCCCGGGCCTGGGCCAGGGCTTCGCCGGGGGCAGTGACCCGGTTCACCAGGCCGAAGTCATGCAGCCGGCGCGGGCCTATGCGTTCACCTGCCATCAGCAGTTCGCTGGCCAGCGCGCGCGGCAGGGCGCGCGCCAGGGCCCAGCTTCCGCCGCCGTCGGGCGACAGCGCCACGGTGCTGTATGACATCACAAAAACGGCGTTCTCGGCAGCCACCACAAAATCGCAGGCGAGCACCAGCGAAAAACCGGCGCCAGCGGCCGCGCCTTCCACGGCGGCGATCACCGGCTTGGGGTAGGTGCGTATCGAATCTATCCAGTTGTGCAGGCCTTCTATGCTCTGGGCCTGCACCTCAGGCGCCTCACGCCGGTTGGCTTCAAGCCGCTGCAGGTTACCGCCCGCGCAAAAAATCGCACCTTCCCCGGTGATGACCACGCTGCGGATGTCGGGGTTGTTCTCGGCGGCATTCAGCGCTTCAATGCCGGCGGCATAAATGTCAGGCCCCAGCGCGTTCTTGAACTCCGGGTTGCTGATCGTCAGGATAAGGGTCTGGCCCTCGCTGGTACTCTTGATTGCGCCTGCCATGTCAGTGTTTCCAATGCATCGAAGTAAGAAATAGGCAGGGACCAAGTCCCCGTACGAATTCCCTTGCCAGCAGGGGCCGCGGAACTGGCTTCGCCAGGCCGCAGGCGCCGCCCCCTGGAGGGGGGAAGGTGCTACACGAAGTGAGCATCCGAAGGGGGTGTCATTCTTCCTGGTGCATCAAGCTAAGCCCGATGGCGCCGCGGCGCCGCAGCCAGGGGGAGGGGCGGTAGCGCTGGTCGCCGTACACGGTCTGCATGTTGAACAGCACTTCCAGCACATTGGTGGGGCCGTAGCGGTCGCCCATGGCGAGCGGGCCCAGGGGGTAGCCGAGCCCTAGGGTCACGGCGGTTTCCAGGTCCTTTGGACTGCAGATGCCTTGCTGGCAGATGTCGCTGGCGATATTGACGATGGTGGCCACCACACGCTGGGTGACAAAGCCGCCGCTGTCGCGGATCACGCTGACCGCCTTGCCGTCGCGGGCGAAGAGGGCGTGGGCGGCGTCGCGCATATCGCTGCGCGTGGCCGGGTTGGTGGCCAGCACGCGCCGCTTGGTGGCCGCGTCGTCGATCAGCATGTCGATGCCGACGGTGCGGGCCGGGTCCAGGCGCTCCACCACGGCGACGGTGGTGATGTCAAAACCGAGCGGCGCAACCAGCGTGAGGGCCTGCGGCGAGGCGGAGGCGCCGGTTTCGATTTTCGCGCCCAGGTTCTTGAGCAGCTGCAGCAGTTCAGCGCGGCGCGAGGCCCGAGGCGAGACCCACACTGGTGGGAGTTCGTCCACCTGGGGAGCGGCTGGCTCAGCGGGCACCTGTATGGCGCCATCGGCATATCGGTAAAAGCCTTCACCGGTCTTGCGTCCCAGCATGCCGCCGGCCAGGCGCTGCGCGGTGATCACGCTGGGGCGGTAGCGCGCTTCTTCGTAGTATTGGTGGTAAATCGACTCCATCACCGGGTGGGAGACGTCGAGGGCGGTCAGGTCCATGAGTTCGAAGGGGCCCAGCTTGAAGCCGGCCTGGTCGCGCAGGATGCGGTCTATGGTGGCGAAATCGGCGACGCCTTCGCTGACGATGCGCAGCGCCTCGGTGCCGTAACCCCGGCCCGCGTGGTTCACGATGAAGCCTGGTGTGTCCTGCGCCTGCACAGGCGTATGGCCCATCTGCCGGGCGTATTGGCTGAGGCTTTCGCATACAGCCGGGCTTGTTTTCAGGCCCGCAATCACTTCGACCACTTTCATGAGCGGGACCGGGTTGAAGAAGTGAAAACCGGCCAGGCGTTCGGGGTGCTTGAGCGCTGCCGCGATGGCGGTCACCGACAGCGAGGAGGTGTTGCTGGCAAGCACCGTCTGCGGGGGCACCAGCGCCTCCAGTTCGGCGAACAGCGCACGCTTCACATCGAGACGCTCCACGATGGCCTCGACGACGAGGTCGCAGCCTGTGAGATCGGCCAGGGCGCCGGCGAGCACGAGGCGGTCCTTGTGCCCGGCAGCCACCGCGGCTTCGAGGCGGCCTTTTTCGACCAGCTTGTCCCATTGGGCGCAGATGGCGTCGCGCGCTTTTTCGGCAGCGCCCGCCTGCGCGTCCATGAGCCTGACGGTGCTGCCGGCTTGCGCCGCGATCTGCGCGATGCCCCGGCCCATCGCGCCGGTGCCAACTATTCCCACATTTGCAAAATTTACTTTCATGGCCGAATTATGGCTGAGCGTATTCTGCGAAGGCTGATGGCAACTGATGGCAAAATTCGCCCACCCCATGAAATCCGCCGAGAAGTTTTTGAAATGCCTGCTTGGCGCTTTGCTGTTGGGGGTTGCCGCCAACAGCCTGGCCGCCTCCCTGGGTCGCGTGCGCGGTACGGCCATCGTCGGGCGTCCGCTGGATGTCACGCTGTCGGCGCAACCCGACAGCACTGAAAATCCCTCTTCCGTCTGCCTGTCCGCCGAGGTGTTTTTTGGTGACAACCAGGTTTCACCCGACAAGGTGCAAACCGTGGCTTCGACGGGCACCGGCGAAATCCTTGTTCGGATCCGCACGGTTTCCGTGGTGGATGAGCCGGTTGTGACGCTGTACGCCCGCGAGGGCTGCCACCAAAAGAATACACGCAAGTACGTTTTGCTAGCCGAAATGCTGGGAGACAACACGGCCCCGGCGGCCTCGGCACTCCCGCGTGCGCCGAATATTGCGGCGGAGCGTACGATGCCGATTGAATCGATAGCGCCATCCCGAGCCGGGACATCGAAGGCGAAGCCGCAAACACGCACCACCGCCGGGACGGCTTCTTCACTGGCTGCAGCGCCTGTGCGATCTGCCGGTAAACCGACACCAGCCCCGGCCCCGATTCGCAAATCGCGGGCACGCCTGCTGTTGGATCCCATTGACTTAGCGGTGGAACGAGATCCCTTGCTTCGTTCCTCGCCAGAGTTGCTGACGCAGCCTGCCGCCGATGCCCGGCAACGCGCTTCCGCAGCTGCGCTGTGGCAGGCGCTGAATGCCCAGCCGCAGGACATGATGCGAGACAGCCAGCGCCTCAAGTCCCTGGAAGCCGATGTGGCCGCCATGCTGGCCCAAAGCCGCAAGACGGAACAAGCCGTGACTGATCTGCGCGGCCAACTGGAGCGGGCGCGCGAGGAACGCTACAGCAACTGGCTGGTGTATGGCCTCGGGAGCATTTTGCTGTTTGCGTTGCTGGCGGCTGGTTTTCTCTGGAGGCGCAACCGGCAACACATGCTCAGCCTGAATCACTGGTGGGACAAGGAAGCCGAGCAGGGCAAGCCTAGCGGCTTCGGAGCCGGCCTTGGGCCGGCTACGGCGCCATCTCATGAGGGCCGCCCGCCCGAGTCGGCGGTGGACCTGGATCTGGATGAGCTTAATTTTGAAAGCACGCGCAAGTTGCCCTCGTCCGCGCCGGCACTGCAGGCTCGCCCGGTCGAGCCTGCGGACCGCCCCGAATTTCTTCCCAGCCTGGGTGGCTTGAGTGGCATGCCCCGTATCGTCAATGCCGAAGAGCTGTTCGATGTCCAGCAGCAGGCAGATTTTTTTGTGTCGCTGGGCCACCCCGACAAGGCGGTGGATGTCCTGCGCCTGCATATCACGGACAACGTGGAGACGAGCGCGCTGGTCTACCTGGACTTGTTTGACCTGTACCACAGCCTGGGCCGCAAGGACGACTACGATGCACTGCGCAAGGACTTCCACCGCATGTTCAATGCCCAGGTGCCGGTTTTTGACGACTACGCTATGGATGCGCATGGCCTGGAACATTATGTGGCGGCGCTTACACGCATTGAGTCGCTGTGGCCCACGCCCAAGGTGCTGGACGTACTGGAGGAGTCCCTCTTTCGCAAGCCAGATTCGCACAGCGAGGTTTTCAGCCTTGCGGCATACCGTGAGTTGCTGCTGCTTCACTCCATCGCCAAGAAAATCATTGCACGTCCTGCGGAGCCGGGGGCCGAAGCAAGTGCGCTGATGCCCGGCCCGGCCGCTTTGCCGAAGGCGACCAGCTTTGGCCCGACCAACATCCTGCCTTTGTCGGCCCAGTTCCAGGAGATGCCGCCGCCGCTTCCCGTGGCGCTACCCATTGCGGGGGGGGCCGGGTTTTCGACGGAAATCGCTCCAGGCCCCGACCTCAAGCGGCCTCCCGTTTCACCGAGGCTGGGACTGGATATAGACCTGAGCCAGGAAGCTGACGAAGCCTTGGCGCCGTTGCCGACCATTGCCGGGGCGGATATGCCGCCTGAAGCCGAAGGCTTCAGCAACCTCATCGAATTCGACCTTGATGCCCCGGTCGCCGTACCGCCTCCGAAAGCCTGAGCGGGTCGCTCATTGCGGGGGCAGGGCGCCGCCTACCGCCGTACTTGCAGGGCGCCGGGATTCACGATATTGGTCGGTGTGCCCTTGATGAAATTGACAACATTGTCAAAAGCCGCACCGAAGTAAAGCTCATAACTGTCTTGTTCCACATAGCCGATGTGCGGTGTGCAGATGCAGTTCTCCAGGCGCAGCAGGGCATGGCCTTGCAGGATGGGCTCTGATTCGAACACGTCAATGGCCGCCAGGCCGGGGCGGCCGCGGTTGAGCGAGGCAATCAGCGCTTCGGGTTCAATCAGTTCGGCGCGCGAGGTGTTGACCAGCAGGGAAGTGGGTTTCATGCGCGACAGGTCTTCCAGTGTGACGATGCCGCGGGTCTCATCATGCAGGCGCAGGTGCAGGCTCAGTACGTCGCTTTGCTCAAAAAACTCGGCTTTGCTGCTCGCGACTTCATAACCGTCGGCCTGGGCCCGTTCGCGTGAGGCGTCGCGGCCCCAGATGATGACCCGCATGCCGAAAGCCCGGCCATAGCCGGCGACGATTTGCCCGATCTTTCCGTAGCTCCACACCCCCAGGGTTTTGCCCTTGAGGACGGACCCTATGCCGAAGTTCGGCGGCATGGAGGCCGACTTGAGGCCGGCCTGCTGCCAGGCGCCATGTTTGAGGTGAGCCACGTAATGCGGTATGCGGCGCATGGCGGCCATGACCAGCGCCCAGGTCAGCTCGGCTGGTGCCGTGGGTGAGCCGGTGCCTTCGGCCACTGCGATGCCGCGCTCGGTGCAGGCTGCGACGTCAATATGGCCACCGACACGGCCGGTTTGCACGATCAACTTGAGTTTGGGCAGTTTTTCGATGACCTGCCGGCTGAGCTGGGTCCGTTCGCGGATGAGCACGATGACGTCGGCATCCTTGAGCCGGACGGACAGCTGGCCTATGCCTTTGACGGTGTTGGTGTAGACCTTGGCGGGGTAGGCCTCCAATTTGGCAGCGCAGTTAAGTTTTCGCACTGCATCCTGGTAGTCGTCGAGGATCACAATATTCATGCCGATATTGTGCCTGCAAGATTTTTGGCGCTTGGAAGAAGGGCTACCCGATAGCCGCCATTTAACCCCCATTTTGTATCGTGACGAAACCTGTCGCGGTGGTTTCGACTTGAGACGGCGCATCGCGCAACCGCTTGAATCTTGCGGCACCGGGACGCGGCCGCGCCTGAGGGTGAGGGCGGCGGGCTTGCTCTTACTGGGAGGCGGCTTCGCGCTGAGCCATGCGATCAAGCTCCGCGCAGACGTCTGCCATGCGGCCGGAGATGACCATACGGCCGGCGCAGGCAGGACCTACATTGGCGTCGAATTCGCGCACGATGCGCAGGCGGCTTGGGGTGGAGCTTTGTGGTTTTGCCTGGCCGGTCGAGAGGGCATGGCGCGGCGTTGTTGCGGCGCCCGAAGAAAAGGGCAAAACCAGCTGCCCGGTTGCACGCCGGGCACTGAGAGATGCGCAATACCGGGCAGACCTGCCTTGGGCGGGGACAAACCAGGCTGCCAGCGCCTGCGCGGGAGCCAGCAGGATGGACAGAAGGGGTGAGTGTGAAAAACTGACGATTCCCATGATGAACTCCTGTATGAGAGAGGTTTACACAGGCAGGATTTCGAACCGGCAAAGAGCCCAAGCCGGCGGGTCCACCGCACCAGGGTGTTGGCCACAACAGCCAAACGCCCGCCACCTGGTGCGTGGCCGGATCAACGGGTTACATCAACATGGTGTTGCGTATCAAGCCGACAGCCAGGCCTTCGAGTTCAAACGGCTCACCGGGCTCGATCACAATGGTTTTGAAATCCGGGTTTTCGGGCAAGAGCTCGATCAGGTTCTTGTTGCGGCGAAAGCGCTTGACGGTGACTTCATCACCCAGGCGGGCCACGACAATCTGGCCGTTCTTGGCTTCCTTGGCCTGTTTGACGGCCAGCAGGTCGCCGTCCATGATGCCGATGTCGCGCATGCTCATGCCGCGGACTTTGAGCAGGTAATCAGGCTGGCGCTGGAACAGGCTGCTTTCAAAATAATAGGTTTGCTCGATGTGCTCCTGCGCGAGAATCGGGCTGCCAGCAGCAACCCGCCCTACCAGAGGTAGGGCGAGTTGGGCCAGGCTTTGCAACGGCAGGGAAAACTGTTTGGTGCGCGATTCGTTGATGGAGCGCAGGGTGTCGCCGCGCAGGCGTATGCCGCGGGAAGTTCCGCTGACGAGTTCAATGACGCCTTTGCGGGCGAGGGCCTGCAGATGTTCTTCGGCGGCATTGGCGGATTTGAAACCCAGTTCGTTGGCGATTTCGGCGCGGGTGGGTGGTGCGCCGGTGCGTGCGATGGCGCTCTGGATCAGTTCAAGGATTTGTTGCTGGCGCGCCGTGAGCTTGGGGCCTTCGGAGGGAAAATGCGGAAAATCGGCGAGGATGCTCATGGCGGGACTCCTTGGTTCTCAGTCAGGTCTGGGTGAACAGCGATTCGTATCCTGTAACCTGTTTTAATATCCAGTACCTGTATTTTCATCCAGTTTTTAAAAGATTGCAAGACCACTTTTCATGCACCCTCAAAATATTGTGATTCTGGGCACCGGCGGCACCATTGCCGGCCGGGCTGCCAGTGCGTCGGACAACATCGGCTACACCGCCGCCCAGGTGGGTGTCGAGGAGCTGCTGGCCGCCGTCCCGGCTGTGGCGCAAGCCGGCTCGGTGCTTACGGAGCAGGTCGCGCAGGTCGACAGCAAGGACATGAGTTTTGCGGTGTGGGGCAAGCTGGCAGAGCGCGTGAGCCATTTCCTGGCGCAAGCGGATGTTCAGGGCATCGTCATCACGCATGGAACCGATACGCTTGAAGAGACCGCTTTTTTTCTGCAGGCGCTGCTCGCGCCAGCCAAGCCGGTAGTTCTGACCTGCGCGATGCGGCCAGCCACGGCCCTGGTTCCCGATGGGCCCCAAAACCTGCTTGACGCGGTGGCAGTAGCGCGGCATGCAGGCGCGCAGGGCGTGGTCGCGGTGTGCGCGGGCGTCATCCATGGCGCCGCGGATGTACAGAAAGTGCATACCTACCGGCTCGACCCTTTCAGTTCGGGCGACGCCGGCCCCATTGGGTACGTGGAGGAGGGGCAACTCCGGTTGCTGCGAAACTGGCCGCAAGCCCAAGCCGGTCGTGCGCAGTCCGCCGCCAAAAGCATCGCCAGCCTGGCGGGAGCCGCCCCCGTGCCTTGGGTCGAAATCATCATGAATTACGCTGGAGCCGGCGGCGCTGTCGTTCAGGCTCTGCAGGCAGAGGGCGTGCAGGGTCTGGTGGTGGCAGGAACCGGCAATGGCAGCCTGCACCATGAACTGGAGGCGGCCTTGCTCAAGGCCCAGGCTGCGGGCATCCAGGTGGTTCGCGCCAGTCGCTGCGTCGCAGGGCGGGTGTTGCCAACGCCTGCCGACGCGATACCGGGTTCCGAAGGCTTGAGTCCGGTCAAGGCCAGGGTTCAACTGATCCTGCAACTGCTGGCCTGAGCCCCTCTCGGGCTAGCCGCGCAGGCGGGCCTGGCTTCGAACAATCCATTCCTTGACCACGCGGACCTCCCATGCAAACCCCGTACGAACTCGGCAACCAGAACCAGACCACCACCTGGGAAGCCTGCATCCAGTTTTATCAAGCGCTGGCGCTGCGTCATCCCGCCGTCCTGCAGTTCTCGCAGATTGGCGTTTCTGATGCCGGCATACCCATTCATGCGGGCATCGTGAGCGCAGACGGCGTGTTTGATCGTGACCACATCCGGCAAGCCGGACGTGCCGTCTTTTTCAACAACAACGGCATACACCCCGGCGAGCCCGAAGGCATAGACGCCTGCATGGCGCTGGTGCGCGACCTGTGCCTGGAGCCCGAACGCCTGGCCGCGCTGGGCAGCGCGGTCTACCTGTTCATCCCGGTCTACAACGTCGACGGCAGCTGCAACCGCGGCGATGCCAGCCGCGTCAACCAGGACGGGCCCGAGTCCTTCGGCTTTCGCGGCAACAGCCTGCACCTGGACCTGAACCGCGACTTCATCAAGTGCGACAGTCTCAACGCGCAGCTGTTCAACCGCTTCTTCACCGCCTGGGACCCGGACGTGATGGTAGACACCCACACCTCCAACGGCGCGGATTACAGCTACACCATGACGCTGATCCATACGCAGGCCGACAAGCTGGGCGGCGGCCTGGGCACTTTCCTGCGGGACAGCATGCTGCCGGTGATTTACCGCGGCATGGAAGAGCGCGGCTGGCCGACCTGCCCTTATGTGAACCCGGTGCAGGTGAGCCCGGACCAGGGGATTGCCGACTTCCTCGAGGTGCCCCGCTTTTCGACCGGCTATGCAGCGCTGAACCACACCATAGGTTTTATGCCGGAGACCCATATGCTCAAGCCGTTCAGGGACCGCTATGAGTCCATGCGCGCGCTGCTGGACGTGACCTTGGCCTTTACGGTGGCGAACGCGCCGAAAATCCAGTCGCTGCGGCGGCAAGCCCGGCAGGCGTCCGGCAGCAAAACCCACTGGCCTGTGCGCTGGAAGCTCGATGACACCCGCCGCTCACGCCTGCGCTTCAAAGGCTATGCCGCGGTGCACTCGCCCAGCCTGCTGGGCAACTACCAGCGCCTGGCCTATGACAGGGACCAGCCCTGGGAGCGCGAGGTCGATTACTTCACCCACTTTGCCGACGAGGCCGTGGTGCGCGCACCGCGGGCCTACGTGATCCCGCAGGCCTGGCGTGCTGTGGTCGAGCGCCTGGACTGGAACGGCGTGCGCATGGAGCGTATCGCTGCCGCCCGCACGGTGCAGGCACAGGTCAGCCGCATCCAGGCGGTGAAAAGCCGGCCGGGCGCCTATGAAGGCCATATGTTCCATGACGAGCTCACGCTGGAAACCAGCCTGCAGACCGTGGAACTGCAGGCCGGCGACTGGTGGGTGCCGCTGGACCAGGACAAGGCTCGTTATGCCGTCGAAACCCTGGAGCCGCAGGCGCATGACAGTTTTTTCCGCTGGGGATTTTTCAACAGCATCCTCGAGAAAAAGGAGCACTTTTCGGACTATGTTTTCGAAGACGTGGCGCTGCAGCTGCTCAAGGACGAGCCCGAGCTGCGCGCCCGCTTTGAGCAGTGGAAGGCGGCCAATCCGCAACTTCTGTCCGACTCTAAGCAGGTGCTGGGCTTTATCTTCGAGAACTGCGCGCGTTATGCCGAGCCGCAATGGCGGCGCTACCCGGTGCTGTCGATCTTCTGAACACCATGAAAAAAGCCGTCGCAAGGACGGCTTTTTTGTGCGTCCGCGGACGGCTCAGGCGGACAGGGCCTCGAAAGCCCGCGCCGTGATCTGGTCGACCGTGCCCATGCCGCTGATGGCGCGGTATTTGGGTGCCGCGTCGGGGGCGACCTTGGCCCAGCCCGAGTAGTAGTCCACCAGCGGACGGGTCTGCGCGCTGTAGACCTCCAGCCGCTTGCGCACGGTTTCTTCCTTGTCGTCTTCGCGCTGGATCAGCGGCTCGCCGGTCACGTCGTCTTTGCCCTCGACCTTGGGCGGGTTGAACTTGACGTGATAGGTGCGGCCCGAGGCGGGGTGCGAGCGGCGTCCGCTCATGCGTTCGATGATGGCCTCGAAGGGCACGTCGATCTCCAGCACGTAGTCCAGCTTGACGCCGGCCGACTTCATCGCGTCGGCCTGCGGAATGGTGCGCGGAAAACCGTCGAACAAAAAGCCTTTGGCGCAATCGGGCTGGGCGATACGTTCTTTCACCAGGTTGATGATCAGGTCGTCGCTGACCAGCGCGCCGGCATCCATGATTTTTTTGGCTTCGATTCCGAGCGGCGTGCCGGCCTTGACGGCCGCGCGCAACATGTCGCCGGTGGAAATCTGGGGGATGCCGTACTTTTGGCAGATGAAAGTCGCTTGTGTCCCCTTGCCCGCGCCAGGCGCGCCCAACAAAATCAGTCTCATGGATGTCCTCGGATTTTATGAATTCGTGAAGTCAGCCCCGGGCCGGCGCGCCGGTCACCCGTTGGGGTGGCTTGGCAGGTGTGAAGGGCTGCCAGCACGTTCTGCAGGCCTTCCACTTGCGTTTTTCCCAAGGATAGCATGCACCCCTGACAGCACCTTACAGGCCGGGGCTTTTCGCCCGGCAGCACTCAGGAAAACAGCTTGCGGGCGCGGTCCAGGTCTTCGGCTGTATCGACGCCGGGGCCGGGTGCATCGTCGGTGATATGCACGGCGATGCGGTGGCCGTGCCACAGGGCGCGCAGCTGCTCCAGCTGCTCCAGCTGCTCCAACGGCGCCTGGGGAAGGCGGGGGAATTCGCGCAGAAAACCCACGCGGTAGCCGTAGATGCCCACGTGCCGAAGCGGCTTGGGCAGCGTGCTACCGGTCTCCCACCAGGCCTTGCCTGCGAAGTCGCGGCCCGCCGGGATGGGCGAGCGGCTGAAGTACAGCGCGGTATGACGGGCGTCGAGCACCACCTTGACCACATTCGGGTTCTGCAGGTCCCCCAACTGGCCTATGGAGTGTGCGGCGGTGCTCATGGCGCAGTCGGGCCGCTCGTTGAGCAACTGTGCCACGGCGTTGATCAGCGCCGGGTCTATAAGCGGTTCGTCGCCCTGGACGTTGACTACGATGTCTTCATCCGCCAGGCCCAAAACGCCGCAGGCTTCGGCCAGTCGGTCGCTGCCGCTGGGGTGGTCGGTGCGGGTCAGCACGGCGGTGACGCCGAAGCCGGCGCATCTTTCAATGATTTCGTTGCTGTCGGTCGCGACGACGGTGCGCAACGCCGCGCTTTGCATGGCGCGCTGCGCGACGCGTACAACCATGGGCGCACCGCCAATGTCGGCCAGTGGTTTGTTGGGCAGGCGGGTAGAGGCCAGCCGGGCCGGGATCAGGACGGTGAAGCTCACAGGCCCAGCTCTTCGTCGGTCAGCGTGCGTGCCTCGTTCTCAAGCAGCACCGGCAGCCCGTCGCGCACGGGGTACGCCAGCCGGGCGCTGCGGGAGACCAGTTCCTGTTTTTCCCTGTCGTATTCAAGCGGGCCTTTGGTCACGGGGCAGACCAGCAGTTCAAGCAATTTGGTGTCCATGCGTCGATGGTAATGGAGAAAGCCGTGGCGCCAGCAGCGCATCAAAGGCGTCGAAAAAGGCCGATTCAGGCGAAAACACCAGCGGCACGGCGAGCACATTCAACCCGGCTGCGGCCGGCAGCGCAAACAGCTTGACGGCATCTTTTTCGGTGCACAGCACCGTGCGTCCCTGTAGTCCGGCCAGATCGGCTTCGCTGAACACGTGGTGATCCGGCAGGGCGATGCTCGCTTCCAGCATCAGGCCCCTGTCCCTGAGCATGCCGAAAAACGCTTCGGGGTTGGCGATGCCCGCCAGCGCCGTGACCGGGCGGCCGAGCAAGCCGTCCAGCGCAACCTGGCCCCCGCCGGCCGACCAGGCGTCGTCGGCCAGCTGCCGGCTCGATCTGAAGCCTTCGAAGGCGGGGCGTTGTCCGGTGTGCAGCACAAGGTCCAGGCCCTGTTGTTTGCGCTCGGGCCAGGGTTCGCGCAGCGGACCCGCCGGCAGCAGCCAGCCGTTGCCCACGCCGCGGTCGTCAAATGCTGCGATCTCGATGTCGCGCTGCAGGGCATAGTGCTGCAAGCCGTCGTCGCAGACCACCACTGCCGTTGCTGGATGGGCGGCAAGCAAGGCGCCCAGGGCTTGCGTGCGCTGCCGGCCGACAAACACTGGCGCGCCCGTCAGCCTATGGATCAGGGCCGGCTCATCACCGGTTTCGGCGAGCGGCGCGGTGGGGGTGACTTCTGTGCAGTCCGAACCGGAGCGCCCGTAGCCGCGCGATACCACGCCCACTTGCACCCGCTGTGCTTGCAGGTGCTTGACCAGGGCGATCACCAGGGGGGTTTTGCCGGCGCCACCGGCGATCACATTGCCGACCACCACGACGGGAACCTTGAACCGTTTGGAACGCAGGATGCTGCGGCGGTAAAGGGAATGGCGCAGGCGCACCAGCAAGCCGAAGCACTGCGCCAATGGCCAGAGCAGGCAGGCCAGCCCGCCACGGGTAAGCCAGGCGTTCTGCAGAAGGTGTTTCACGGCCGTTTCGCGGGGAAGGGCGGCTGTTGCGGGCCGGGAAGCCGGTGCTTATTTCGACCCGGCCATTGCGGCGCTCTGGGTGGCAAAGGTGATTTGCGTCAGGCCCTGGCGGCGCGCGGCCTCCATGACAGTGATGACCGCCTGGTGCGTGGCGCTGGCGTCCGCGCTGATGATGATGACGCTTTCCTTGCCGGCCTTGGCCGCGTCGGCCAGCGCGGCGCCCAGCACCTCGATACCACGGCCTTCGACCAGGGTTTTGTTGACCATGTAGCGGCCGTCGCTGCTCACCGCGACGATTACTTCCTTGGGGTAGTCACGCTGCTTCTCGGCGTCGGCCACCGGCAGCTTGACCTGCAGTTCGGTGAACTTGCTGTAGGTGGTGGACAGCATCAGGAAGATCAGCACCACGAGCAGCACGTCGATGAAGGGGATCAGGTTGATCTCCGGTTCATCGTGGGGGTGAGGACGGAAGTTCATTTACGAAGGGTGTTGAGGTGGCGCACGAAACGTTCGGCGGCCAGCTCCATGGTCAGCAGGTAGCCGTCCACGCGGGCCCGGAAATAGCGCCAGAAGATAAGCGCCGGAATCGCCACCATCAGGCCGAAAGCCGTGTTGTAAAGGGCGATTGAAATACCTTGCGCGAGCTGGGCCGGGTTGCCGCCTGCGCCGCTGACGCCGCCACCGCCCTGGGAACCGAAGATTTCAATCATGCCGATCACCGTGCCCAGCAAGCCCAGCAGCGGGGCGGCGGAGGCGATGGTCGCCAGGGCTGCGAGGTAGCGCTCCAGCTTGTGCGCCGCCTGGCGCCCCGCGCCTTCCAGGATGGAGCGCAGGTCGTCCTCGCTGATGCGCGGGTTGGTATTCAGCGCACGAAAGCCACTGGCCAGCACCTCGCCGAGCACCGAATTCTGTTCGAGCTGCGCCACGACGTCGGGCGAAGGGATGGACGCACGGGAAACGGTGATGGCTTCGTCAAGCAGTTTGGGAGGGGCGACTTTGCGGATTTTGAGGCTGGTGAAACGCTCGATAACCAGGGCAAGAGCCAAGACGGAACAGGCAACCAAGGGCCAGATCGGCCAGCCTGCGGCTTGTATGATCGAAAACAATGCACATCTCCAAGCAAATAATTTGTGGTGGATTATGGCTTAGAGATACTGTAGCGCTGCACGAAGCGCGGCCCATCCGCATGAATGTTTTGAAGATTCTGTTTTTGTCAGACGCAGCCCACAGAACTTGTGGATAACTTTGTGAGCAAGTAAGGGTGATGCGTCCCGCAAGCCGCGCCAGATCGCGAATATGACAAAACGATGAAAATTTGAGCAGAATTTAGTTATTCAAAATCAATGAGTTACACGAATTTATCGTGCGGTCCGCACGAAACTGCGGCTTTCACCCACGCAGGACGGCGCTCTGTGGAGTACTACCCTCGCGAAATCAAGGGGTTTGGCGATGTTTGAGCCGGCTGCGCGTCCCGACAGGCCTTTCCCTGCGGGACGTGAGGCGGGCGCGCGCATCTGGGCGGTAGGCTCTTTGCTGCGAGCCATCGCGGACAGCCTGGAGGCGCGCTTCAACCCGGTTGCCGTGCAAGGTGAGATCAGCGGGTTTTCGCGGGCCGCCAGCGGCCATTGCTACTTTTCCCTTAAAGACGAGCAAGGCCAGGTCCGCTGCGCCATGTTTCGCCGCGCGGCCGGTTTGCTGGACTTTTCTCCGCGGGACGGCCAACTGGTGGAGTTGCGGGGACGGCTGGGCGTGTACGAACCTCGCGGAGAACTGCAACTGGTGGTGGAGTCCATGCGCCAAGCCGGGCAGGGCAACCTGTTCGAGCAGTTTCTGCAGCTCAAGGCCCGGCTGGAAGCCGAGGGCCTTTTTGATCCAGGCCGAAAACGTCCCTTGCCGCTGATGCCGCGCGCCATCGGCCTAGTCACCTCGCTGGGAGCCGCCGCACTGCATGACGTGGTAACCGCGCTGCAGCGGCGTGTGCCGCACATTCCGGTTGTCATGTATCCGGCCAGCGTGCAGGGTGGGCTGGCCGCGGGAGAACTGCGCGAGGCCTTGCACAAGGCGTATCAGCGCCGCGCGCAGGACAAGGTTGATGTCATCCTGCTGGTGCGCGGTGGCGGCGCTATGGAAGACCTGTGGGCCTTCAACGACGAGCAACTCGCGCGAGCCATTGTGGCCTCGCCGGTGCCCGTGGTCAGTGGCGTGGGGCATGAAACAGATTTCACGATTGCCGATTTCTGCGCCGATGTGCGCGCGCCGACACCCACTGCCGCGGCCGAGCTGTGCGCGCAGCCGCAAAGCGTCTGGCTGGGCTCACTGGGGCTGGCCTTGTCGCGCCTGCAAAACGGCGTTGACCGGCAGCTGCAGTCGCATAACCAGCGCCTGGACTGGGCCGCATCACGGGTCAGCCGGCCCTCTCATCTGGTGACGCGGCAGCACGCCCGCCTGGCCGGATTGGGACAAAGCCTGAACCATGCCTTGCGGTCGGCCCTGCAGCATGAGCGGCTGAGGCTGCAGTCCCTGTCGTACGATTTCCCGCGTGAGGTCGAAGGCAGCCTGCAACGCGGCCGCCAGCGCCTGGAGCGCGCACAATTGAGGCTGGAGTTGCTAGATCCCAAGTTGGTCCTGCAGCGTGGTTATGCCTGGCTGGCCGACCTGCAGGGGCAACCGATCACCCGGCCGGAGGATACGCACCAGGGCCAGCCCGTGCGCGCTACCCTTGCCGGCGGCGAGGTCGATTTGACCGTCACAGCGCGCCCGCTGATTTAGTTTTTACAATGGCCCGGACAGCGGTTTAAAAGTGCGGCTCCAAAAGCGCGATCACACCGTTCGACCGTTCAGAGCCCTTCAACAACAGTTTATTCATCACCACGAGGAAAATCATGGAACACAAGCTCCCACCACTCCCTTACCCGATCGACGCATTGGCGCCGCATTACAGCCAGGAAGCCTTTGAGTACCACCATGGCAAGCACCACAACGCCTACGTGGTGAATCTCAACAACCTGCAAAAGGGCACCGAATTCGAATCCATGACGCTGGAAGAGATCGTCAAAAAATCCAGCGGCGGCGTCTACAACAACGCGGCCCAGATCTGGAACCACACCTTTTTCTGGAACTGCATGAAGCCCGCCGGCGGCGGTGAGCCCGGCGGCGCGTTGGCTGCGGCCATCAACGCCAAATTCGGCTCCTACGCAGCCTTTAAGGAAGCCTTCGTCAAATCCGCCGTGGGCAACTTCGGCTCCGGCTGGACCTGGCTGGTCAAGAAGGCCGACGGCACGGTGGACATCGTCAACACCGGCCCGGCCGGCACCCCGCTGACCACCGCCGACAAGGCCTTGCTGACGGTGGACGTCTGGGAACACGCCTACTACATCGACTACCGCAACCTGCGCCCCAAATTCGTGGAAACCTTCCTCTCCAACCTGGTCAACTGGAGCTTCGCGGAAGCCAACTTCGCCTGATCGAGACTTGCGGCGTATCTGGCGCCCGAAAAAAAGCCGGCTTCAAGCCGGCTTTTTTCGTTTTGGGCGAACGGAAAAATCAGCGCCTGGCCTCAAAGAAGGGGCCGCCCAGCTTGCTACCGGCCTTGATGCCTTTTTTGACAAACCAGCCCTTGTTCATTTCCAGCACATAGCGCACCGGCTGGGCCGAGCAATGGGCGTCCGTGGTCTGCGGTTTCATGTCGGCCAGGTTCACGATGGTGCCGTCGTCCGCCACAAAGGCCGCCGTCAGGGGCAGCAAGGTGTTTTTCATCCAGAAACATTGTTGGCTGGGCTGCTCGAACACGAAGATCATGCCTTCCTGCTGCGGCATCTCTTTGCGGAACATCAGGCCGATTTGCCGCTGCTCGGGGGTGAGGGCCACCTGTGCATCAATCAGGTGCATGCCGGCCGACAGCTTGACACGCTGCAGGTTCATTTGCGGGGCATCCTGGGCCGAAGCGCATAGCGGGGAGAGCAGGGTGGCTAAAGCAAGAGCGCTGGCCAGAACCTGAAATGCCTTGCCGAATGACACGGCGCCGAATCTTGAAAACATAAAGTCACCACGCATGAAGTTGATTTGGCAGCATAAACGACGCGCATAAAAAATGCCCGCACGCGGCGGGCATTCTGACCGAAGTCACCAGGAATTACTTCTTGGCTTCAGCTTTCTTGGCGGCAGCGGCTTCAGCCTTTGCCTTCTTGGCGGCAGCTGCCTCGGCCTTCTTGGCTGCGGCGGCTTCAGCTTTTGCTTTCTTTTCAGCAGCGGCTTTTTCTTTCTTGGCGGCCTTGGCGGCAGCTTTTTCTTCCTTGGTCATCTTGGCAGGCTTGGCTTCAGCCTTGGCTGCTGCGGGAGCAGCTGCAGGTGCGGGTGCGGCTGCAGCGGCAGGAGCAGCGGCAGGTTTGGCGGCAGGAGCTTGTGCGTATGCACCAACAGCGAAGAGGCCAGCGATCAGAGCAGCGAGGATTTTGTTCATTTGGAATTTCCTTGGTAACGTTATTGGAAAAAATACCCCGAACTTCTCGGAGGCCCTTCCGTAACGAAGTCCGTTTGCCGGCCGTTGACACAAGCCCCCAAATTCTTTTGCTTTGTGGTTTTACGGCTAGAATTTAGGGGTTTTTACCTAACCGCTACACGGCGTACCTTCCACGCCCAAGCGCTCACTCCGGAGACTTTCCTACATGTACCAGCACATCAAAGTGCCTTCCCAAGGCAAGAAAATCACTGTCAACGCCGACAACTCCCTGAACGTGCCTGACGAACCCGTCATCCCGTTCATCGAAGGCGACGGCACCGGTGCCGACATCACGCCGGTCATGTTGAAAGTGGTCGATGCTGCTGTTGCCAAGGCGTACGGCGGCAAGAAGAAGATCCACTGGATGGAAGTCTATGCCGGTGAAAAGTCCACCAAGGTCTATGGCCCCGACGTGTGGCTGCCCGAAGAAACCCTGCATGCCGTGCGCGACTACGTCGTCTCGATCAAGGGCCCGCTGACGACGCCCGTGGGCGGCGGCATCCGCAGCCTGAACGTCGCGCTGCGCCAGGAACTCGACCTCTACGTCTGCCTGCGCCCCATCCAGTACTTCGCGGGCGTTCCTTCCCCCGTGAAGGAACCGCAAAAGACCAATATGGTCATCTTCCGCGAAAACTCGGAAGACATCTACGCCGGCATCGAATTCGAATCCGGCAGCGACAAGGCCAAAAAGCTCATCAAGTTCCTGCAGGACGAGATGGGTGTCAAGAAGATCCGTTTCCCGAACACCTCGGGCATCGGCATCAAGCCCGTTTCCAGCGAAGGCACCGAGCGCCTGGTTCGCAAGGCCATCCAGTACGCCATCGACAACGACAAGCCCAGCGTGACCATCGTGCACAAGGGCAACATCATGAAGTTCACCGAAGGCGGTTTCCGTGACTGGGCCTACGCCCTGGCCAAGAAGGAATTCGGCGCGGTGGAAATCGACGGCGGCCCATGGATGAAGTTCAAGAACCCGAAGACCGGCAAGGAAATCACCGTCAAGGACAGCATCGCCGACGCCTTCCTGCAGCAGATCCTGCTGCGCCCCGCTGAATACAGCGTGATCGCCACCCTGAACCTGAACGGCGACTACGTCTCCGACGCGCTGGCGGCCCAGGTCGGCGGCATCGGCATCGCCCCCGGCGCCAACCTGAGCGACACCGTCGCCATGTTTGAAGCCACCCACGGCACGGCGCCCAAGTACGCCGGCAAGGACTATGTCAACCCGGGCTCCGAGATTCTCTCGGCCGAGATGATGTTGCGCCACATGGGCTGGACCGAGGCTGCCGACCTGATCATCAGCTCGATGGAAAAATCCATCGAGTCCAAGAAGGTCACTTATGACTTCGCGCGCCTCATGGAAGGCGCAACGCAAGTCAGCTGCTCCGGCTTCGGCCAGGTCATGATCGACCACATGTAAAGCAGCGGGTCCAGCCCTCTATTTTGAAACCGCCCGGGAGCAATCCCGAGGCGGTTTTTTCATGTCCGCAAAATAAGGAAAAAATCACGCTTGAATGTCGCGTTCCCGCCACCAATTTACCCATCAGGCGCACTGGGCTATATCGGTGGCTAGAATGAATTCCATGGCAACCAAGTCTCCCAAATCTCCCAGTTCCCCGGCGCAGCCGCCAGCACCCGCCGTCAGGCCGGACAATGGCGTCGGAGGGGATTCGGTTGTGCTGGAGCGCCGGCCTCAAAAAACCAAGCCACCGCAGATGTACCAGGTGGTTCTCCTCAATGACGATTACACCCCCATGGAGTTCGTGGTGGTCGTGATCCAGGAGTTTTTCAACAAGGACCGGGAAACCGCCACGCAGATCATGCTGAAGATCCACCTGGACGGCAAAGGTGTGTGCGGTGTCTTCTCCAAGGACGTGGCCGCCACCAAGGTCGACCAGGTCACCGAAGCCGCCCGCAAGAACGGCCATCCGCTGCAGTGTGTCAGTGAGCCCATTGAATAATCGTGAATCCGGCCAATATTTGAACTATCAGTCAGTTAAGTTAACCCAAGCAAGCCGAAAGGAAGATCAATGATTGCCCAGGAATTAGAAGTCAGCTTGCACATGGCGTTTGTCGAGGCGCGTCAGCAGCGCCACGAGTTCATCACCGTTGAGCACCTCCTGCTTGCCTTGCTGGACAACCCCAGTGCCGCCGAAGTGCTGCGCGCGTGCTCCGCGAATGTCGACGATTTGCGCAAATCGCTTGCCAATTTCATCAAGGACAACACCCCGCAGGTCGCGGGCACCGACGACGTCGACACACAGCCCACGCTGGGTTTCCAGCGTGTGATCCAGCGCGCCATCATGCACGTGCAGTCCACCGGCAACGGGAAGAAGGAAGTCACCGGCGCCAATGTGCTGGTCGCCATCTTCGGCGAAAAAGACTCGCATGCCGTGTATTACCTCCACCAGCAGGGCGTCACCCGCCTGGATGTGGTGAACTTCATCGCTCACGGCATCAAGAAGAGCGACCCCCCCGAGCCCGCCAAGGCCGGTGAGAGCGCGGCCGAGAACGAAGAGGGCGCCGAGAAGAACGAAAAGGCTTCTCCGCTGGAGCAATTCACCGTCAACCTGAACCAGCTCGCCAAGGACGGCAAGATCGACCCGCTGATCGGCCGCCAGTACGAAGTCGAGCGCGTCATCCAGATCCTCTGCCGCCGTCGCAAGAACAACCCGCTGCTGGTGGGTGAAGCCGGTGTGGGCAAGACCGCCATCGCCGAGGGCCTGGCCTGGCGCATCACGCAAAAAGACGTGCCCGAAATCCTGGCGGAAGCCAATGTCTACTCGCTGGACATGGGCGCCTTGCTCGCGGGCACCAAGTACCGCGGTGACTTCGAGCAGCGCCTGAAGGGCGTCTTGAAGGCGCTGAAGGACAAGCCCAACGGCATCCTCTTCATCGATGAAATCCACACCCTGATCGGTGCCGGTGCTGCCTCGGGCGGTACGCTGGACGCGTCCAACCTGCTCAAGCCCGCGCTCAGCTCGGGCCAGCTCAAGTGCATTGGCGCGACCACCTTCACCGAGTACCGCGGCATCTTCGAAAAAGACGCGGCCCTGTCGCGCCGTTTCCAGAAGGTCGACGTGGTTGAGCCCACGGTGCAGGAAACCGTGGAAATCCTCAAGGGCCTGAAGTCGCGCTTCGAAGAGCACCACAGTGTCAAGTACGCCGTGGCCGCCCTGCAGGCTGCGGCCGAGCTCAGCGCCAAGTACATCAACGACCGCCACCTGCCCGACAAGGCGATTGACGTCATCGATGAAGCCGGCGCCGCCCAGCGGATCCTGCCCGCGTCCAAGCGCAAGAAGACCATCAGCAAGGCCGAGGTCGAAGAGATCGTGGCCAAGATCGCCCGCATCCCGCCCGCCAACGTGTCCAACGACGACCGCGGCAAGCTCAAGACGCTGGAACGCGACCTGAAAAGCGTGGTGTTCGGCCAGGACAAGGCGCTCGACGTGCTCGCGTCTGCCGTCAAGATGGCGCGCTCCGGCCTGGGCAAGGATGACAAGCCTATCGGTTCCTTCCTGTTCTCCGGCCCCACCGGCGTCGGCAAGACGGAAGCGGCCAAGCAGCTGGCCTACATC
>Ga0209676_1001523_pt1 | contig 21051 bp, 25 predicted proteins | sample AraplaCvi_mLB_r2_FD_184282 | JGI IMG/M metagenome (GOLD analysis project Ga0209676, IMG submission 184282) | Arabidopsis root microbial communities from North Carolina, USA - plate scrape MF_Cvi_mLB_r2 (SPAdes) (version 2) | ecosystem: Host-associated > Plants > Roots > Endosphere | place: USA... | reverse complement strand
AGTCGGCGATGGCCCGGGCCACGCCGGTGTCGGCGAAGCCGCGCGGGCTGACGATCGCCGCCCGCCCCGCCAGCACGGCGAGGACGACGTTGGCGTGGTATTCGCCGGGCGCCAGGTCGAACGTCAGCGTCGCGCGCAGCCCGAACGCCTCGTGCATGAGCCGGGCACCCTCCTCGTCGCACCGCTCCGAGAGCCCGCACAGTCCAAGGCCGCGCGCGCGGTCGATCACCAGCGAGCCGGTCAGCTCGCACGCGTGCGGCTGCGTGGAGAGGTCGATCTCGGCGTAATCCATCACGCCACCGAGGAAGTTGCGGATGTCGGCACGTGCGGCTTCGCGCTGGCGAACCGGATGGCGCATGCGCCCGACGACGTATCGTCCCGCGGCCGTGGCGAAGACGTTGTTCGGAAACACCGCGTCTGGCGTGTCGGCATCGCCGGCGAAACACACCGTCGGCACTACCTGCGACATCGCGCGATGCAACGCGCGGTGCTGCGTCATCGCGCATTCGGCGTCGAAGCCCGATGCCTGCGCCATGTAACGATTGTCCTGCGCCGACTGCTCCGCCAGGCAGAAGCCTTCGGGCGCGACGAGGAACGCGGCCTGCGCGGTCGCCGGACCGAAATCGGGCCGCAGCGTGCGGGCGTGCGCGAAGAACGCGGCGGCATCGCGCGTGATCATGCGGCGTCCACGCGTTCGCCCGCGAAGGATTCGGTGATCTCGATGGCCTGCTCGACCAGCGACCAGTCCGCGCCGGGTTTGTGCGCGCCTTCGCTGAGCACCTGGCGAAACGCGCGGCCGCCACGTTCACCGGCGAACAGCCCGAGCAGATGGCGCGTGATGTGCTTCAGGTACACGCCGCGCGCGAGCTGATCCTCGACGTAGGGCCGCAGCGCACGCAGTAGTTCGCCGCGCGTGCGCAGCTCGCCGCCGAACCATGCGCCGTCCAGCCGGTGCAGCAGATACGGATCGTGATACGCCGCGCGACCGAGCATGGCGCCATCGGTGTGCGCCAGGTGCGAAGTGGCCTCGTCCTGCGTCGCGATGCCGCCGTTGACGACGATCTGCAGCTGCGGCCGCTCGTGCTTGAGCCGGTATGCCCAGTCGTAGCGAAGCGGCGGCACTTCGCGGTTCTCCTTCGGCGAAAGTCCCTGAAGCCACGCATTGCGCGCGTGGATCACGAACATGCCGCAGCCCGCATTGGCGACCGTATCGATGAAGGCGAGGAAGCGATCCCAGTCGTGGTCGTCATCGACACCGAGCCGACACTTCACCGTCACCGGCACGTCGCAGCTTTCGACCATCGCCGCGACGCTGTCTGCAACGAGCTGCGGCTCGCGCATCAGGCACGCACCGAAACGCCCCGCCTGCACGCGATCGGACGGACAACCGCAGTTGAGGTTGATTTCGTCGAAGCCATGGTCGGCGCCGATCTTCGCCGCCGCGCCCAGTAGTTCCGGCTCGCTGCCGCCGAGCTGCAACGCGACGGGATGCTCCACCGGATCCATCGCCAGCAACCGCGCGCGATCGCCATGGATCACCGCGTTGGCATGCACCATCTCCGTATACAGCCGCGCATGCGGCGCCAGCAGGCGGTGGAAGACGCGACAGTGCGTGTCGGTCCAGTCCATCATGGGGGCGACGGAGAGGCGGAGTGCGTCCGGCGAAATGGCAGGCGAATGGTTCATTGGCGCTATTTTCGCCGATTTCAGGCGTCGTCGCCTGCTAGCCCGCCCGATCCGGCTCCCACACCATGTACACGTCGGCGCGCGCGTAATGCGATCCCGGGCGCGGTGCGGGGTAATGGCGGAAGCCGACGCTTTCGTACAGCGCCAGCGCGGGGCCCAGCTTGCTGCTGGACTCCAGGAACAGTTCGCGACCTTGCAGCTCGCCGAATGCCTCGAGCGCGCCGAGCATCAGCGCGCGCCCGACACCCATTCCTCGCGCTTCGGGTGCCACCGCCATCTTGGTGAGTTCGTAGGCGCCATCGGATTCGTACTTGAGCGCGACAGTGCCGACGGCTCGGTCGTGTTCGTCGATGGCGAACAGCACGCGGCCGCCGGGGGCGAGGATGTGCGTTTCCGGGTCGCCGAGGACATCGCGGTCGATGGGTTCTACCGTGAACCAGCGTTCGAGCCATTCGATGTTGAGACGGGCGAAGTCCGCGCGCCAGCGCGGGGCGTAACCAACGATGCGGACGTTGTCGTTCATGCGGCCATGATAGTGGCGCGTCCTACAAACGCATGCGGCGGCCGAAGCCGCCGCAGGTCGCACCGAACGGAGTCGCGGATCAGCCCCTGCCCTTGCCTTGGCCCTTCGCGTCCTGGTTTCCCTTGCCCTGCCCCTTGGGCTGCGCGTCGCTTTTGCCGGCAGCACCCTTCGATCCTGCGCTGCCTTTCGCCTTTCCGGCACTGCCGTTCTTCGCGTTGTCGTGCGCTGCGGCCTTGCCGTTGCCGGCGTGGCCCTTGTTCGCCTGCGCCGCCTTGGCCTTGCCCGGATCGCGCGGACGCCCCGGGAAATCGCGCGCGAGATCGGCATCGATGGTGATGTCGCGGCCCCATCGGTCGTAGCTGGGGACGAAGCCCTTCTTCAACCGATGGAATTCCGGGGAACCGGGCTTGATGCCCAGGTTCTTCGCAACCTCGCCCCAACCCAGCGCGTGGTCGCGCTCCCACATGTCTGCGACATAGCGACACGGGCGACCGAGCGCGGAGGCGATGGAACAGGCGAAATACACGTCGCCCGGCGCCCAGCGGCGCTCGCCGAGCAGTTCGTTGACGAGTTCGCGCGGCGCGCCGTAGTAACGCACCATCTCGTCGACGAACGGATCGCGATAGCGCGCGCCGTAGCGGTTCACGTCGGTCAGCCACGTATCGACCCAGACGTCGCCCGAGCGGGGATTCCAGCCGAACGTGTAGTCCTGCGCAGACGCCGTTCCACCCAGGCCCAGCGTCGCCGCCGCAGCGACGAGCATCGCGCCCAGCCGTGCCTTCCAGGTCATCGCCATCGTCCAGTTCCTTTCGTCATCGAAGGAATGCCAGCCGGGCATTCCGTTGTGGTCCGCAGCCATGATCAGTCGTCGTCGCGCCAGCGGCGATCGCGGTCGTGGTCATGGCGATCGCGGCGATCATAACGGCGATCGTCATGGCGACGGTCGTAGTAGCCGTAGTTCGAATAGCCGTTGCGATAGTAGGCACGGTCGTAACGACGATCGTGGCGATGGTCGTAGCGCGCATCGTAGTAGTGCGTGGTGCACTTGCCGTGCTTGTTGCAGTTGCCGCGTGGCGCGTTGTTCCAGTACCCGTAGGCGTTGCCGTACGGCGGACCGGCGCGGTAGACGTTGCGGTAGTAGGTCGGGCGGCCGCGATAGTCGTGGACGACGACCAGGCGGTCGCGATAGCCGCGGTCGTAGCGGTAGTACGGATTGCCCGCGTGGTAGATCACGTCGGCGACATCGACGATCACGCGGGTCAGGTCGTCGGCACGCGCCGGTGCGGAGGCCGTCGCGGCGACTGCACCGAAACCTGCGGCCAGCACCACGGGGGCGACCCAACGGGTCAGGACGGTGGACATGTCTGCGCTCCTGGTTGCCCGCACCCTGCGAGCCTTGCGGCCAAGATGCGACTACCGCGGTGAACGCATTTTTAATCCGGCCTGGGTACTCCGGGGACGCTCAGCAGCCGTTGGGGAACGTGTTCAGGCAGCTTTCGCTGCCAGGGCACGCACGGCGTCGGGCAACTCGTGCGCGCTGGCGATGCGGCGCAGGCGTGGCGCGTCGTCGGCTACCTCGGCCTCGGTCTCGTGGCTCCAGGTCGTGTGGTACGGCACGTGGATGCCCCACCCGCCCAGTTCCAGGACCGGCGCAATGTCGGAACGCAGCGAGTTGCCGACCATGACGAAGCGCTCGGCCGGCAGCTCAAACTCTTCCAGCAATCGCGCGTACGTCGCCGTGTCCTTCTCGCTGACGATCTCGATGCGACGGAAGAGGTCGGCGAAACCGCACTGGCGCACCTTCGCTTCCTGATGGAAGAGGTCGCCCTTGGTGATGAGCACGACGTCGAAGTCCGCGGCGATCGCCTCCACCGCTTCACGCACGCCTGGGAGGAGTTCCACCGGATGCCGAAGCAGCGACTTGCCGAGTTCGACGATGCGATGCACGTCGCGCGCTTCGATGCGCTGCGCGGTGATGTCCACCGCCGCTTCGATCATCGACAGCACCATGCCCTTCACCCCGTAGCCGAACAGCGCGATGTTGCGCTTCTCGACCTCGTACAGGCGCTCCTGCACGCGTGCGTCGCGCAGATCGACGTAGGTGCCGACGATGCGCTCGAACTCGAGCTGGGCATCGTCGAAGTAGTCCTGGCTGCGCCAGAGGGTGTCGTCGGCATCGAAGCCGATCAGCTGGATGGCGGTCATGCGCGCAGTTTAAACGAGCACGGCGCTGCGCCGAGGGATAGGCGAAGCAGCAGCGGCCGGCGCCGCGATGTACTGGCAAAAGCAAGGGCGGCCGAGGCCGCGATGTACTGAAAAAGCAAGGGCGGCCGAAGCCGCCCTTGCCGGAGTCCAACAATGCGCAAGTTGGACGTGGTGCCCTGACTGCAGGGCTTACTTGCCTCCGCTGTTGCCGGCCGGGCCGCCCTGCGCCTTGGCGACGTAGGCCTTGTATTCGTCGGCGGTCAGCGCGCCATCGGCGTCCGCATCGGCCTGATCGAACACCTGGCCGAGTGCCGGAACGCTGGACGCCTCGGACTTGCTCAGCGAACCGTTCTTGTCGGTGTCCACGTCCGACCAGCTCTTCTTGCCCGAGGAGTTCGCCGAGCCCTGCGTGGCGCTAGCACCGCTCGCACCGGCCTGGTCGGCCGACGCGGCGGCTGGATCCTGCGACGACTGCGGCGTGGTGCTCTGCGCGAACGCCAGCGGCGCCGACAGCATGGCGACCAGGGCGGCGGCGATCAGCGGCTTGCGGTTCTTGAGGGTCATGCGGATGTCTCCTGGAATGAAGGAAGTTCTGCGCGTGCTTGCCCAAGGCGTGCCGCACGATTCGACCTTGCACGGGAGGTGATGAACGCCTCCGCCTCGGCGGGAGTTAAGGGAACGTTGCCTTAACCATTCGGGCGCGCGAGGGGGCTAGGAGGCGGGTCGATCGGTGACGCGCGACGCGCCCGAATGTGACCTGCGCCGAAGTTATCGCGGTTGCGACGAGTGCGAGTTCGCTGAACGCAACACAACCTTCATCGGGCACGCGGTCAACGCGGTGGCCATTGCCGCGTTGACCGCGCCCTTCAATCCTCGTTCTCGCGGGCGACGTCGACGTCGAGCCCGCCATCCTCATCGATTCGCACGCGCACGAGCATCGGCCGGCAACACACGTGGCAATCCTCGACGTACGACTGCGCACCGGCCGAATCGTCGACGAACAACGTCAGCGGTTCGCCGCAATACGGGCACAGGACGTCGATCGCCGGCAGGATCGTCACTCCGCCTTCGGGAGCGGTTCGTTCGGCGCGAGCGTCAGCACGATGTCCACCGGCGTGCCGGGATTGTGGCTGCGCAGGTGCAGTTCGCTCGCATCGAGGCGAAGGATGTCGGTGGGATACGACTGGCCTTCCTCGACCATCGTCAGCTTGCCGCCCTCGAAGCGCCACTGGCCGTGCATTGGCGTGCCGTTGGGCGAATCGATGACGAGTGTGCCGTCGGAGAGGAACGCATACACCGTGTCCGCTTCAACCGCGCTGGACGACTTCACGCGCCACACCTTGTCGACGAATGCCGCCGACGTGACCTCGGGTGCGGCAGGTGCGGCGGCTTCGCCTGGCGCCGGCTGGTCGGTGGAGCGCGCGGGCTGCGACGAGGTGTCGGCGGTGACCTGCGGCGTGTCGGCGGCCTGCGCTTGCGCCTGCTCGGACGCGGGTGGCGCGGGCGCGTTGCACGCCGTCAACGTGCACGCGGCGATCACGCAGGCGAGCACCGAAAAACGCATGGATCCACGCATGACCAGCATCCCGTATTGGAAGGTGCGCGCACCTTAGCACCGCACGCGCGAGCCCCGCGTTCATCACGTCCCAGTAACCGCGGCGCGGCAAAGCTGCGGCCATCGACGCCGCATGCCGGCGCCACGGATGACGGAGGCAGAAATGAAGGTCCGCCATGTTTTCAGTACGCCCGACCTGGCCACCGCGCAGGCGGTGATGAACGCCGCGCGCGGCGCCGGCGTGCACGACGACGACATCCTGCTCGTCGCGCGTTCGGACATCGAACTGGACGCCATTCCCAACGAGTACAAGGAAGCCGACACCGACCTCATTCCCGCCGCCATGCGCGGCGCCGGATACGGCGGCGCGGCGGGTCTGCTTGCGGGCCTGGCGGCGATCGTCATCACGCCGATCGGTCTCACGCTGGCCGGCGCGGCGGCGGCAGCCGTAGCGGGCGCACTGGTGGGCTCGTGGGCGTCGGCGCTGGTGGGCTCGTCCCTGCCCGATCCGATCCGCCGCAAGTTCGACGATGAAATCCAGGCGGGCCGGATCCTCGTCGTGCTCGACGGCGACAAGGACTTCCTCGATCGCACGGAGAACATCATCACCGGCGCGGGCGGCACGCATCTGCCGTACGAATCGAGCAAGGCGATGGCGTGAGGCCTACGGCGAGGTCAGCGCCTTCGCGCGCGACTTCGCCAGCGGCTTGTCGAGCGCGGCGCGATAGTTGTCGTACAGCGCCTTCACCTTCGCGACATAGGCCTGCGTTTCCGCATACGGCGGAACGCCGCCGTAGCGCGTCACGGTACCGATGCCGGCGTTGTACGCGGCGGCCACCAGCGTCATGTCGTTGCGATAGCGGCGCATCAGCGCGCGCAGGTGGCGCGCGCCGGCCATGATGGATTCGTCCTGCGAGAACGGATCGACGACGCCGTATTCGCGGCTCGTGTCGGGCATCAGCTGCATCACGCCCTGCGCGCCTTTCGCCGAAACCGCCATGGCGTCGTAATCGCTCTCGGCGTGCGCGATGGCGCGCAACCATGCTTCATCGACCCCGGTCGCTTTCGACGCCGCGCGGAATTGTTTCGGATAGCGATCCAGGCGCGGCGGGCCCACGCGCCCAAGGCCTTCGTGCGCCGGCTCGCCCGGCGGCGCGGGCACGGTGAACGAAAGCACCTTCACCGAGCCGGGCAGCTTGCGCGTCCCGTACACCGTCTTCCCGTCCTGCACGCGTTCGTACAGCACGCCGCTCACCGCTTCGCCGGTGCCGAAGAGATTCGGCACGCTCGCGGCGTTGTCGTCGATCTGCCTGGCGGTGCAGCGCGAACCGGGCTCGGGCGCGGTGGACAGGCTGACCGTGCCGTCGCGCACGCAGCGGTAGACCGTGCGTGCATTCGCCACAGTGGCGAACGACAGCGCGATCAGCGCGACGGCGACGGCGCGGGACCGGTCCATATCCCGCGGATTCTAGGCACCGCGCTGGAACGAGGACGCAACGGACGGCGGCCGCTTGTCGGCCGGAAACCCGTGTCCGTGCGGTCGCCAGCGGGGCGCAGGCATGAATTGATCGAGGTCAAACCCCGGAGGATGGCCGTCGATAGGCTCCGCGCATGTCCACTGCGCCGACTTTTCCCGCGGAACTCCTGCGCCGCTACGACCGCCCGGGGCCGCGCTATACCTCCTATCCCACCGCGCCCCAGTTCAGCCCCGACTTCGACGTCGCGCAGCTGCGTGACGCGGCGCAGGCCAGCAACGGCGATCCGATCCCCAGCCGCCTGTCGCTCTACGTCCACGTCCCGTTCTGCACGAACCCGTGCTTCTACTGCGGGTGCAACCGCGTCATCACGCGCGACCGCGCGCGCAGCGAGCCGTACCGCACGCGACTCGCACGCGAGATCGGCATGATGGCCGGGCTGTTCGATCCGGATCGCGAAGTGGTGCAGCTGCACTTCGGCGGTGGCACGCCGAACTTCTTCACACCGACGCAGCTGCGCGCGACCGTGCAGGACCTGCGCGACCACTTCCGCTTCAGCGACGACAGCCAACGCGACATCTCCATCGAGCTCGATCCGCGCGAACTCACGCCCGACGATATCGCCGAACTCGCCGACGCCGGCTTCAACCGCGCGAGCCTGGGCGTTCAGGATTTCGATCCGGACGTGCAGCGCGCGGCGAATCGCGAGCAGGATGTCGGCGCGACGCTGGCGATCATCGACGCGTGCCGCGCGCACGGCATGCGCTCGGTCAACGTCGACCTGATCTACGGACTGCCCTTGCAGACGCTGGACGGCTTCTCGCGCACGCTCGACATCGTGATCGCGGCGCGCCCGCATCGGCTCGCCGTCTATAGCTACGCGCACCTGCCCGAGCTCTTCAAACCGCAGCGGCAGATCCGCGCCGAAGACCTGCCGTCGAACGAACTCAAGCTCGACCTGTTGCGCCTTGCGATCGAGCGGCTGACCTCGGCGGGTTACGTCTACATCGGCATGGACCACTTCGCGCTGCCGGACGACGAGCTCGCGCTCGCGCAGGCGCGCGGCGGACTGCACCGCAACTTCATGGGTTACACGACGCACGCCGACTGCGACCTGATCGGTTTCGGCGTCAGCGCGATCAGCCGCATCGGCGACAGCTACAGCCAGAATCCACGCGAACTTCCCGCATGGGAGGAAGCGATCGACGCGCCGCGGCTCCCTGTGTGGCGCGGACTGCGTCTGAGTCCGGACGATCAACTTCGCGCCGACGTCATCCAGCGCCTGATGTGCCAGGGCGAAGTCTCGATGGGCGCGATCGAGCGTGCCCACGGCATCGATTTCACGCACTACTTCGCCGATGCGTTGGCGCGGCTGCAGCCCCTGCAGGACGACGGGCTGGTGTGGATCGAACCGGATCGTATCGTCGCCACGCACGAGGGGCGGCTGCTGTTGCGCGTCATCGCGATGTGTTTCGACGCGTATCTTCGGCAGCCGCAGGCGGCGCCGGCGCGGTACTCGCGCACCGTGTAGGCTGCCCCGCTACGCCAGCGCGCCCAGCGTCTTCAGCCCCTGCTCCGTCCGCGCATCGAACGGGTGCCCGTAGTTGATGCGGACGCAGTTCCGGAAACTCCGGCTCGCCGAGAAGATCGGTCCGGGCGCGATGCTGATGCCCGCCTCCAGCGCGCGGCGATGCAGTGCCAGCGCATCGCGGCCTTCCGGCAGCTCGATCCAGGCGAAGTAGCCGCCGGTGGCGCGCGTGACCTTCGTGCCTTCCGGGAAGTGCGTCGCGATCGCTTCGATGTATTTCGCCTGCTGCTCGGCGAACGTCGCGCGCAAGCGACGCAGGTGCCGGTCGTATCCGCCGCCCTGCAGGTAACGGCCGATCGCGCGTTGCGCGGGCACGTTGGTGTTGAGCGTGGTGGTGAGCTTGTTCCGCGCGATGGTGTCGCGAAAGCGCCCCGCCGCCACCCATCCGATGCGATAACCCGGCGCCAGGCACTTCGAGAACGACGAGCAGTGGATCACGCCGCCGTCGCGATCGAATGCCTTCGCGGGCAAGGGACGGCGCGCGCCGTAATGCAGTTCGGCGTAGACGTCGTCCTCGATCAGCGGGATCCCATGACGCGCGAGCAAGGCGACGAGGTCGCGCTTGGCGTCGTCGGGCATCGTCGCGCCGAGGGGATTGTGGAAGGTCGGCATCAACCAGCATGCACGCGGCGAATGGCGTGCGATGGCTTGCTCCAATGCGTCCAGATCGACGCCGTCGCGCGGATGCGTCGGGGCTTCGATCGCGCGCAGGCCGTTGCGCTCCAGCGACTGCAGCACCGCGTAGAAGCACGGCGATTCGACCAGCACCGCATCGCCGGGCCGCGTCACCGCGGCGATGCCGAGGTTCAGCGCCTCCAGCGCGCCATTGGTGACGATGATTTCGTCGGCGGGCACGTCGATGCCGTCGATCAGGTAACGCAGGCCGATCTGACGGCGCAGTTCGGCCTGCCCGGGCGTGAGGTCGTCGACGGTGCTCCACGGGTCGAGATCCTGCGCAGCGGCGGCAATCGCGCGGCCGAGCTTCGGCAGCGGAAACAGCAGCGGACTCGGGAACGCCGAGCCGAACGGGACGAGGTCGCGATGCATCGCCGACTGCAGGACATCGAACACCAGTTCGCTCACGTCGACCGGCCGCGAGTCGCCGTCCGGACGCGATGAAGTCTCGGGCTCCGGCGGAAGTCGCGACGGCCGCGCCGCCACGTAATAGCCCGAACGCGCGCGCGATTCGATCAGGCCGCGTGCTTCCAGCAGGTAGTACGCCTGGAACACGGTGGACGGGCTGATGCGCCGCGCGGTGGTGGTCTGGCGCACCGACGGCAGGCGTTCGCCCGGACGGAACGCGCCGGACTGGATGGAGCGGGCCAGATCCTCGGCCAGGGCCTCGTAGCGCTTCACCGGGCGTCCTCGGGCAACTGATACGGTTTTTCGAGCGGCTTTCTGACTCTACTGGAACTGATACGGTCGCCCTAGACTGCGCGCACCGTCCGAGCTCCCTCCGAGTGCCCGATGTCCACCGGCGTACAGCTGCATCTCGCCCTGATCCTGTTCGCGCCGTGGTTCGCGGTGCTGTCGGTGCTGTTCTGGCGCTACCCGCGGCAGCCGCGCGGACCGGCGCGGTTCGCGTTCGATTCGATCGCGCTGACGACCGCCACGGCCGCGGCCTTCGCCGGCATGTACTGGGGCATGGGGCACGCCGATGCGGGCTTCGGCCCGATGTGGAAGCAGGTGTTCGCGACCTCGCTGGCGTACGGGCTCTACCTGGGCGTCATGGCCGCGGCGCTGCTTCTGCGCATTCGCTGGTTCGCGCGGCTGCGTGCCCTGTCGACCGCCACAGCCCGGAGCTGACATGAAGACCCTGCTCGTCGTCGGCTTCCTCGCGCTGATCGTCTACAACCTCGGCGCGGCGCTGTACTACATGCTCACCGACCGCGGCGAGAGCAAGCGCGCCGTCAATGCGCTGACCCGCCGCATCGGTCTATCGGTCGCCCTGATCGCGCTGGTGGCCGTCGGCATTGCCACGGGTGTCATCCAGCCGCACGCCGTGGGCGCCTGACCGACACACCCGCGCTGCATGACAGGACCGCCCCGGCAGCCGCCGAACGGTCCGCCGGGCTCATCCGTTTGCGTTTGAATCGCGTAGCCGACGCTTTGATCGAAATCAAGCGCGGCGCATGAACGGGTTCCTAACATGCCGCCGACCCCGGCCCTGCCGCTCGGGAGTGTCCATCATGCATACCCAACCAGAAACCTATAACGACAAGATCGTGCGCCAGTTCACCGCGATGACGGTGGTCTGGGGCATCGTCGGCATGGCGGTCGGCGTCCTGATCGCCGCCCAGCTGTACTGGCCGGCGCTCAACTTCGACGTACCGTGGTTGAGCTACGGCCGCCTGCGACCACTGCACACCAACGCCGTCATCTTCGCCTTCGGCGGCTGCGCGCTGTTCGCCACCAGCTACCACGTGGTGCAGCGCACCTGCCACGTGCGGCTGGCGTTCGACAAGCTGGCCGCCTTCACCTTCTGGGGCTGGCAGGCGGTCATCGTCGCCGCGGCGATCACGCTGCCGCTGGGCCTCACGCAGGGCAAGGAATACGCCGAGCTCGAATGGCCGATCGACATCCTGATCACCATCGTCTGGGTGTCGTACGCGATCGTGTTCTTCGGCACCATCGTCAAGCGGCGCGTGAAGCACATCTACGTCGCCAACTGGTTCTACGGCGCCTTCATCATCACCGTCGCGCTGCTGCACATCGTCAACAACATGGCGATGCCGGTGGGCCTGGGCAAGTCGTACTCGCTCTACACCGGCGCGGTCGATGCGATGGCGCAGTGGTGGTACGGACACAACGCGGTCGGTTTCTTCCTGACCGCCGGCTTCCTCGGGATGATGTACTACTTCGTGCCGAAGCAGGCCAACCGCCCGGTGTATTCGTACCGGCTGTCGATCGTGCACTTCTGGGCGCTGATCGCCGTGTACATGTGGGCCGGCCCCCACCACCTGCAGTACACCGCGCTGCCGGACTGGGCGCAGTCGCTGGGCATGGTGTTCTCGCTGGTGCTGCTGGCGCCCAGCTGGGGCGGCGCGATCAACGGCATCCTCACGCTCTCCGGCGCGTGGGACAAGCTGCGCACCGATCCGATCCTGAAGTTCCTCATCGTGGCGGTGTCGTTCTACATGATCGCGACCTTCGAAGGTCCGATGATGTCGATCAAGACCGTCAACTCGCTCTCGCACTACACCGACTGGACCGTCGGCCACGTGCATGCCGGCGCACTGGGCTGGGTCGCGATGATCTCCGTCGGCGCGGTCTACTCGATGCTGCCGCGACTGCTCGGCCAGACGCGGATGTATTCGGTGAAGGCCATCGACCTGCACTTCTGGCTGCACACGGTCGGCGTCGTGTTCTACATCGTGTCGATGTGGATCGCCGGTGTGATGCAGGGCCTGATGTGGCGCGCCACCAACCCCGACGGCACGCTCACCTACAGCTTCGTCGAGGCGCTCAACGCGACGTATCCCTATTACCTGGGCCGGTTGCTCGGCGGCCTGATCGTGTTGTCCGGCATGTTCGTGATGGCCTGGAACGTGATCCGCACCTGGCAGCAGGCGCGCGACCTCGTGCCCACGCCGGTGATGCCGCCCGATGCGGCCAGCGCACACGCCAGCACGATCTCCTGAGGCCGACGACATGAGCCATTCACACGAGAAAGTCGAAACCAACGTCGGCCTCATGGCGGTGCTGATCGCCGTGGCCGTGTCCTTCGGCGGCCTGGCGGAAATCGTCCCGCTGATGCACCAGGCCGAAGCCATCACGCCCCTGCCCGGCGTGAAGCCGTATCCCGCGCTCGAACTCGCCGGTCGCGACGTCTACGTCCGCGAGGGTTGCTACAACTGCCATTCGCAGATGGTGCGCACGCTGCGCTTCGAGACCGAGCGCTACGGCCATTACTCGCTCGCGGGCGAATCGGTGTACGACCGCCCGTTCCAGTGGGGCTCCAAGCGCACCGGGCCGGACCTGGCGCGCGTCGGCGGCCGCTACTCCGACGACTGGCATCGCGTGCATCTGCACAACCCGCGCGACGTCGTGCCCGAATCCAACATGCCCGGCTTCCCGTGGCTCGCCGAGGCGAAGGTCGACGGCGAACAGGTGCAGCAGCGCATGAAGGCGCTCAAGACCATCGGCGATCCGTATACCGCCGACGACATCGCCGGCGCGCCGGCCGCGGTGGACGGCAAGACCGAGCTCGACGCGGTCGTCGCCTACCTGCAGGGCCTGGGCCGCCACGCTCCGAGGGGAGGCTGACCATGCTGTCCGGAATCGTCACGACGATCCTGCTGGTGCTGTTCGTGGCCGGCTGGGTGTGGGCCTGGAGCCCGAAGCGCAAGAACGAATTCGACGCGGCCGCACGGCTGCCGCTCGATGAAGACCGGGAGAAACGGCAATGACCACCGGCTGGTCGATCTATGTCATCGCGATCGTCGCGATCAACATCCTCGGTTGCGTCTGGCTGATCTGGTGGACCGGCAAGCGCCGGCCGGGCGATCCCGCCCCCACCGACACCAGCCACGTGTGGGACGGCAACCTCACCGAATACAACAAGCCCATGCCGCGCTGGTGGGTGAACCTGTTCTACATCACGATCGTCTTCGCGATCGTGTACCTGGTCTGGTATCCGGGGCTGGGCGCGTTCGCGGGCGTGGCGAAATGGACCTCCGCTCGCGAACAGGCCGCCGACAAGGCGCGCGATGACGCAAAGCTCGAGCAGACTTTCGCGCCGTATGCGGGCAAGTCGATCGACGTCATCGCACGCGATCCCAAGGCCGTCGCGCTGGGCCGTTCGATCTTCAACAACACTTGCGCGACCTGCCATGGCTCCACGGCGCAGGGTGCGGTTGGCTACCCGAACCTCACCGACCAGATCTGGCATTGGGGCGGCACGCCGGACGACGTGCTGCATTCGGTGCTGGAAGGCCGCGAAGGCGTGATGCCCGAATGGGGCAAGGTGCTCACCGGCATGGGCGGCGACAACGCGGTCGATTACGTGGTCGCCTACGTCCGCACGCTGTCGAACCCGGACACCATGCAGAACAACTACATGGCCGCGCAGGGCAAGGCGCTCTACAACGGCGTGTGCATCGCGTGCCACGGCGTGGACGGCAAGGGCAATACCGCGATGGGTGCGCCCGACCTCACCGACGACTACTGGCTCTACGGCAACAGCAGCGAGAGCCTGCGCCACACGATCGAGAACGGCCGCCACGGCGTCATGCCCGCATGGCGCAACACGCTCGGCGAGACGCGTTCGCGCCTGGCCGCGGCGTATGTCTGGTCGCTGTCGCATCCCACCCAATCGACGGTGACCGCGACACGTTGAACTCCTGAGGCGAGCACGCTGCCATGAGCCAGCCAGCACCGCGATTCGACCACCCGCCCCGACCGCTCTCGCAGCGGCTCGGGGCGATCCTGTGGCCCAGCTTCTTCGCCGCATGCGTCGCGACGATGGTGTTCTTCGCGTACGTCGATCCGCTCGCGTTGCGCGACATGACCTTCCCGCACCTGCCGATGACACGCACGCTCGGGTACAGCCTGGGCTTTTTCATGTTCTGGATCGCCACCGCCGCATCCAGCGCCTTCACCTGGGTGCTCCTGCGCCCGGCCAGCCGTTTCAACGGGCCGCTGCGGCCCGAGTAGTCCATACCGCAATGAACAAGAAGATCTCGATCGACCTCCTCGACGACGGCGGCAACGCGCTGTACGTCAGCGAGCGGAAGATCTACCCGCGCAGCGTGAGCGGCGTGTTCCAGACCTGGCGCAACGTCGCGGTCGTGGTGCTGCTGGGCATGTTCTACGTGTTCCCATGGTTGCGCTGGGACGGCCGCCAGGCGGTGCTGTTCGATCTTCCGGCGCGCAAGTTCTACGTGTTCGGCCTGAACTTCTGGCCGCAGGACTTCTTCCTGCTCGCCGTGCTGATGATCATCGCCGGCCTCTCGCTGTTCTTCTTCACCGCCATTGCCGGGCGCCTGTGGTGCGGCTACGCCTGTCCGCAGACGGTGTGGACGGAAGTGTTCCTGTGGATGGAGCGCTGGACCGAAGGCGACCGCAACGCGCGCATGAAGCTCGACGCCGCGCCGTGGACCGCCCACAAGCTGCTGCGCAAGGGCGGAAAGCACGTGCTGTGGCTGGTGTTCGCGCTGTGGACCGGCTTCACCTTCGTCGGCTTCTTCACGCCCATCACCGACCTCGCCTCACGCGCGCCGTTCTTCGGCAACGCGCCGGGATGGGGCGGCTGGGAGACGTTCTGGGTGCTGTTCTACGCGTTGGCGACGTGGGGCAATGCGGGGTTCCTGCGCGAACAGGTCTGCAAGTACATGTGCCCGTACGCGCGTTTCCAGAGCGCGATGTTCGACCGGAACACGCTCATCATCGCCTACGACCCGATGCGCGGCGAACCGCGCGGTCCGCGCAAGCGCGGCCTGGGCAGCGTGCTCGAACGCGCCCGCGGCCTGCTCGATCCCGCCACCGCCTACGACTACGTGTTCCGCGCGGCGCGGCAAGGCAACGCGGTCACGCTCGGCGCCGCGGGCACGACCGCCGTCACCGACGTCGGCCTCGTCGCGCAGCCGCTGCCGAAGTTCGAGCCCGAGCAGCTGGGCGATTGCATCGACTGCACGATCTGCGTGCAGGTCTGCCCGACCGGCATCGACATCCGCAACGGCCTGCAATACGAGTGCATCGCATGCGGCGCCTGCATCGACGCCTGCGATTCGGTGATGGACAAGATGGGCTACCCGAAGGGCCTGATCCGCTATTCCACGCAGAACGCCATCGACGGCAAGCCCACGCGCGTGGCGCGTCCGCGCGTCATCCTCTACGGCGTGCTGCTGCTGGCGCTGTGCGTGGCGTGGGCGTGGGGTGTCGGCCATCGCAGCCCGCTGATCGCCGAGGTGCTGCGCGACCGCAATGCGCTCTATCGCGAAGCCGCGGACGATCGCATCGAGAACACCTACACGCTCAAGCTCGTCAACAAGGATGTCGCGCCGCGCGCGTTCCGCATCCGCGTACAGGCGCCGGCCGGCATCGAACTGCGCGGCGGGCCGCAGACGGTGAATGCCGACGCCGAGCAGGTGCTCAACCTTCCGCTGGTGCTGTCCGCGCCCGAGGGCGTCCGCGGCAAGCAGGCGGTGACCTTCCATGTCGAACGCGTCGACGGCACCGCGAATGCCGACGTGGCCTCGACCTTCTTCGGACCGATGTGATGAGCCTGGCCGTGAATGTCCGAAATCCCGTGATGTGGCTGGTGATCGGTCTTCCGTTGCTCTCGATCGTGGCCGGCGTCGGGCTCGTCGTCGTCGCGCTGCGCAGCGGTGGCGACGATGCGGTGATCGACACCGTGCAGCGCACGGCGCAGATCCAGACGACGGAACTCGGCCCCGACGAGCGCGCACGGTCGATGAAACTGTCGGCCGTACTGCACGTGGACGCGAAAGGAGTCGATCTGCTGCCGGTCGGCGGCGGGTTCGCGAATGGCGAGGTGCCGCGCGATGTACCGCTGTCGCTCACCCTCTCGCATCCGAGCGATGCGTCGCGCGATGTACGTGTCGATTTGAAGCCCAGCGAACTCGGCTGGCACGCGGATCTCGCACTCGAAACCCGCCATGACTGGCTGCTGCAACTCACGCCCGCCGACGCGCAGTGGCGTCTACGGGGCCGCCTCGTCGCCGGCCAGGGCGCAGCGCATCTGGCGCCGGCATTTACCGGCGAATAGCAATGGATGCGGCGCTGCCCCTGCGCGACACCCGCACCGCCGACATCGGCGTCTGCCACCACTGCGGCGAGACGCTGGCGGCGGATGCCATTCGCGACGGCGACCGCGCGTTCTGCTGCAACGGGTGCGCTGCGGCGTCGACGTGGATCCGCGAAGCCGCGCTCGGCGACTACTACGCGCTGCGCACCTCGCCCGCCGGCCGCGTGCAGGTCGATGCGTCGGACTTCGGCGCGTGGGATCGCGACGTCGTGCTCGCCGAACACGCGCGCGTCGTTCCCGGCGGCCGCGAGATCACCGTGCTCACCGACGCGATGCGCTGCGCCGCCTGCGCGTGGCTGATCGATCGCGCACTGCGCCGGCATCCCGGCGTGCTCGACGCGGGCGCCAACGCGGTGACCGGCCGCGTCGTGGTCGCGTGGGATCCGCAGCGCGTCGCGCTGTCGACGCTGATGCAACGCCTCGCCGCGCTCGGTTATCGACCGTGGCTGGCGACCGGCGATGCGCGCGAACAGGCGCAGCGCCGCGAACGCCGCCGCTGGCTGCTTCGACTCGGCGTAGCGGGACTCGGCGCGATCCAGGCGATGATGTTCGCCGAAGCGCTGTATCTGGACACCGCGCAGGAGATGCCGGTCGCCACGCGCGATTTCTTCCGCTGGATCACCTTCCTCGTCTCCACACCGGTCGTGTTCTATTCCGGCTGGCCCTTTCTGGAAGGCATGTGGCGCGAACTGCGTGGCCGCCGTGTCGGCATGGACACGCTCATCGCCGGCTCGACCCTGCTGGCGTACGTCGCCAGCCTGGTGGAAACGCTGCGCGGCGGCACGCACGTCTGGTACGACGCGGCGGTGATGTTCGTGCTGCTGTTGCTGGTGGCGCGCATGTTCGAGCAGCGCGCGCGCGGCATCGCCAGCGCGCAGGTCGATGCGCTCGCGCGGGCGCGTCCGGCACTCGCGCTGCGCGAACGCGAGGATGGCTCGACCGAGCAGGTTCCGTTGGGCGAAATCGCCATCGGCAACGTGCTGCGCGTGGCCGCGGGCGAAGCGGTGCCCTCCGACGGCGTGCTGCTCGATCGCGCCGCGTCCTTCGACGAAGCGCTCATCACCGGCGAATCCACGCCGGTCCGACGCGAAGCCGGCGAAGCCGCGCTCGCCGGCAGCGTCTGCCGCGAACACGCGGCGCGCCTGCGCGTCGTGCGCACCGGCGCCGACACGCGTCTTTCGCAGCTCACGCGTCTGGTCGAACAGGCGCAATCCGCACGTCCGCGTCTGGCGCGGGCGGCCGAACGCGTGGCCGGCGGATTCGTCGTCGCGCTGCTGCTGTGCGCCGTTGCGACGTTCGCGTGGTGGCACATGCACGAACCCGCACGCGCGCTCGAAGTCACGCTCGCGCTGCTGGTCGTGAGCTGCCCGTGCGCGCTGTCGCTGGCGATTCCCACTGCGCTGACGACGGCGCATGGCGCGCTCGCCCGCATCGGCGTGCTGGGCGTACGCGAGGATGCGCTGTCGACGTTGGCCCGCGTGGATCGCGTCGTGCTCGACAAGACCGGCACGCTCAGTAACGGACGCCCGGAGCTCGACAGCGTCGCGACGTTCGCTGATCTCGACGCGCGCGATGCGCTGTCGATCGCTTCCGCGCTCGAGCGCGGCAGCGCCCATCCGCTCGCGCAGGCGTTCGCGCATGTCCCGGCCGATCGCACGGCGCACGGCGTGCAGGCCGTCGCCGGCTTGGGAATCGAAGGCGAAGTCGAAGGCGCGCGCTGGCGCCTTGGCCGCGCCGACTTCGCCGCGAGCCAGACGGACGACGGGGCGCTGTGGCTCGGCGACGGCACGCGTGCATTCGCGCGCATCACCGTCCGCGAAACCATGCGCGATGGTGCGCGCGAGGCCGTCGCCGCACTGCGCGAGGCCGGCATCGCGGTGGAGCTGTGCAGCGGCGATGCCACCGAGGCGGTCGCGAGCTTCGCACGACAGGTCGGCATCGACGAGGTGCTTGCGCGGCAATCGCCCGAGCAGAAGCTCGCCCGCGTGCGCGAGGCGCAGGCGCGCGGCGACGTCGTCGCGATGGTTGGCGATGGGATCAACGACGCGCCCGTGCTCGCCGGCGCCGATGTTTCGCTCGCCATGGCCGAAGGCGCCGCCCTCGCGCAGCGCGCGGCGGATTTCGTCGTGACCAGTCGGTCGCTGCTGCGCGTCCCGCAGGCGATCGCGCTGGCGCGGCGCACGCAGCGCATCATCCGGCAGAACCTGGCGTGGGCGCTGGGCTACAACGTGCTGGCGATTCCGCTGGCCGCGACGGGACACGTGACGCCGTGGATCGCGGCGCTCGGCATGGCCGGCTCGTCGCTGCTGGTCACGCTGAACGCGCTGCGGCTGAGCCGTGGCCAACGCAACGAGAGGAGAGCCGCATGAACATCCTGCTGCTGCTCGTGCCGATCAGCCTGGTGCTGCTGGGCATCGCGATCGCTTCGTTCGTCTGGGCGGTGCGCCGCGGACAGTTCGACGACCTCGACACGCCGGCCATCGACATCCTTCGCGAAGACCCGCTGCCGGCGCGGGTTCGCGATCCGGCGAGCGAGTCCACTGAGGTCGATCAGCATGCCGATTGACTGGCTGACGCTCGGCGCGGCATCGCTCAGCGGCTTGCTGGGCGGCGCGCACTGCGCGGCGATGTGCGGCGGCATCGCGACGGGTTTTTCCGTAAGCGCGCAACGCGCTGGAGCCACGACGGTGCGACGCTCGATCGCACCGGCGCTCGAAGCGAACCTCGCGCGCATCGGCGGCTACGTCATCGCCGGTGCGATCGCCGGCGGCCTCGGCCACGGCATCGTTGGCGTCGCGCGGATGGACGGGCTGGCGACCGCGCTGCGCATGCTCGTCGGACTGGTGTTGATCGTCGTCGCGTTGCGTCTGTTCGATCGACGCGGGCGTTTTTCGGCGCTCAGCGGCCCAGGTGCGCGCATGTGGGCGTGGTTGCGTCCGCTGCAGCAGCGGATGTTGCCGGCGGATTCGCGCGCCAAGCGCATCGGCCTGGCGGTGTTGTGGGGCTGGCTGCCGTGCGGGCTGAGCACGACGCTCCTCGCTGCCGCGTGGCTGCAGGCGAGCGCACTGCACGGCGCGCTGACGATGCTCGCGTTCGGCGTCGGCACGTTGCCCGTGATGTTGCCATTGACGTGGAGCGGCGCGCGCCTTGGCCGCTGGTTGCAGACGCGTTGGCGCAATGCGGGTGCGGGACTGGTGATGGTCGCCGGACTGCTGACGCTGTCGGCACCGTGGCTGATGCAGGTGCCGGAACTGCACGCGGTGCTGTCCGCGCTGGGATGCGTCACGCCGTCGGCGTGAGCGTCCGACCGGATTACGTCGCGCTGCGCGTGCGACGTGCGCGCGGAGTTTCGTCTTCCGCGCCGTGGGCCAGTCGCGTGAGTTCCTCGAGGTCGACGATGTCCACGCGACGCCCATGCACGTCGATCACGCCGTCCTCCTGCAACCGCGTGAAGCCGCGGCTCACCGTTTCCAGCGCGAGGCCCAGGTAACGCGCGACGTCCTCGCGGCTCATCGGCAGCCTGAACTGCGTCGCCGACTGGCCGATCTGGCGGAAGCGTTCGCCCAGGCCATGCAGGAACAACGCAATGCGTTCGTTCGCCTGGCGCCGCACCAGCATGCCCATGTGGTCGTGGTCGCGATTGAGGCTGTGGCCGATGACGCGCAGCAGCTGGTGCTGCAGGCCGGGCAACTGCGTGGCGATGTCGGTGAGCTGGTCGAACGGCACTTCGCACACGTTCGCATCGCCCAGGGCCACCGCTTCGCAGCGGTGCACGCCGCCGCCGAGCGCGTCCAGGCCGATGAGCTCGCCCGGCAGGTGGAAGCCCAGCACCTGTTCGTCGCCGTCCTCGCTCAGGGTCACGGTCTTGAATGCGCCATCGCGCGCGACATAGACCGATGCCAGGCCATCGCCGATACGGAACAGGCGTTCTCCGCGCGCGATCGTACGCCGCCGGCGGACGATGTCGTCGAGGCGATCAAGTTCAGGTCCGCTGATGCCGGCAGGCAGGCAAAGCTGCTGGAGCGAGCACTGCGAACAACTGCGGCGCAGGTGCGCCAGGTCCAGGGGACTGTTCATCGCGCGTCATTGTCGCATGGGCGAAGGCGCAGCCGGGAATTGGATGGGGTGACACATTGTCCGTGCACCCGAAAGCGAAAGGCGGCCGGAGCCGCCTTTCGCGCCACACACCCGAAGTGTCCGCCCTCTTGCGGGGCCTGGCGACGCGGCCCGGAGGACCGGACCCACATCGCG
>Ga0209676_1001521_pt1 | contig 21089 bp, 18 predicted proteins | sample AraplaCvi_mLB_r2_FD_184282 | JGI IMG/M metagenome (GOLD analysis project Ga0209676, IMG submission 184282) | Arabidopsis root microbial communities from North Carolina, USA - plate scrape MF_Cvi_mLB_r2 (SPAdes) (version 2) | ecosystem: Host-associated > Plants > Roots > Endosphere | place: USA... | reverse complement strand
GATTGCTGGCAAGCGTCAACGCCAGCCAAACGAGCATGAGACATACTCGCACAGACTGCAAACACTGGCCCCCACGCCAGCGGTATCGGCTCTGGTCCCGCCGTTGCATGGCGCCGCTATGCTCCGCGCATAGCTAATATCCGGTTAAAATCGGTGGCTTGGCGGTGTTTCTGTGCGGCGTCGGGACAGAATCGACGACAACGCTAGTTGCCCGACCAATCGCCATGCTGCGCCATCCATACACCCACGGCGGCAACGGCCGCGGTTTCGGCGCGCAGGATGCGCGGGCCGAGCGCGATGCGGCGGACCGCCGTGTGGGCGATCAGCATGTCGCGCTCCTTATCGGTAAAGCCGCCTTCGGGACCGGTCAGGATTGCGGCGGGTGCGGGGGCATCGACCTTGGCGAGCGGAACGCCGCCAGCCTCATCGGCGAACAGCAGGGCGCGGTCTGCCGGCCAGTCCCTCAGCAGCTGGGGCAGTTTGATGGGTTCGGCCAGCGTCGGCAGCGCGGTGCGCCCGCATTGCTCGCATGCCTCGACGACCTGCGCTTCGAGTCGCTCGCGCTTGACGCGCTCGACGATCGTGCGTTCGGTGATCACCGGCTGCAGGCGCTCGACGCCGAGTTCGGTCGCTTTTTCGATGATCCAGTCGAGCCGCGCCTTTTTGACCGGGGCAAAGCAGAGCCAGAGATCGGGAACCCGCTCGATCGCTTTTGTCTGGCGTTCGATGCGCAGGGTCAGGTGCCGTTTCGCCACATCGGCGACGACCGCGAGCCATTCGCCGCTGATATTGTCGAATAGCAGGATCGGATCGCCTGCCTTCATTCGCATGACGTTGAGCATATAATGCGCCGCAGGGCCGTCGATCATTGGCGCTGCATCGGGCCCCAGTGGCAGATCGACGAACAGACGGGGTGTGCTGGCGGGCGGCCAGGCAGGAGTCGCGGGCATCTAGGTCCGATAACAGAAGGCGATATTTTGTGCATCCTTTGCCGTGAGGCGAAGCAGTCTGTCCCGATCCGGGTCAAAACCGCCGATCCGAACGCGTTCGCGCGCCCGCGATTAGCGTTTTGGTAAGCAGTCTTCCCCTAGGTGCGAGAATACCAGCGGCCCGATCTAGTGGGGGGCGTCGCCGGTCGAAGAGGGGTTAGCCATGCGAGGGACCGTATTCAGCCGGCTGCGGGTCGGCGCCACAAAGCTTCTGCGCGATCAGCGCGGCAACGCGATGATGCTGACCGCCGCTGCGATCGTTCCGGTGATCGGGATCGTCGGATCCGCGGTCGACATCGGCCGTGGCTATATGGCGCAGCTTCGTCTCCAGCAGGCGTGCGACGCTGGCGTGCTCGCCGGCCGACGAGCGATGGCGGGCGGTACCTATGGCCAGACGCAGCAAGCCGAAGCGAACAAGATGTTCAACTTCAACTATCCCACCGGAATGTACGGCAGCACGGGAATAAACTTTTCGTCGCAGCCGCTGGGTACCACCGCGGTTTCCGGCCAGGCTTCCGCAACGCTGCCGACCATTATCATGCCGATGTTCGGCGCGGACGATTTCGCGCTGTCGGTCGATTGCGCGGCCAGGCTGGAAATATCGAGCACCGACGTGATGCTCGTGCTCGACGTCACCGGGTCGATGGACAGTCACATTGCCGACAGCGATGTCTCCGGCGCAACGATCGCGAAGATCGAGGCGCTGAAGAATGCCGCCAAGCTGTTCATGACGACGATAACCTCCGCCGAACGCGGCGACGGGCGCCTGCGGATCGGCGTCGTGCCCTACAGCGGCACGGTGAATGTCGGCGCCATATTGCAGTCCAGCTGGATCGCCGACACCGTGACCGTCCCGTCGCGACAACCGAACACGGCCGGCCTGTGGACGACGACATCGAATCCGGCCGGGACGACCAGCAATACGCAGGCGTCGAACTGGTCGAGCTACACGTCGGAAACCATAAACAATACGACGTCGGCCAATTGTACGAAAAGCAGCGAAATCATCAGCGGCACGACGTCGACGAATGTCAACGGCCCGACAGTCAGCGGCGATACGCGCACGACGACAACGACGACGAGCGTGCCGAAGACCGAGTATCAATACCGGAACCAGAGCTTCACCAGCTCGACCAAAAAGTGCACGCGCGAAAGGCGATCGAGAACCTATACCGAAAATACGGTTCAGACCAAGACCGAGAAATATACTTATAGCTATCTCGATCGTACCTTCGCCGTTTCTTCGGCGAAGAACATGACCACGCAGCTTACCTTTGACACGGGCACGGCGGGGGCGAACCAGTCCGCCGCGTGGAACGGCTGCATCATGGAGCGCGCGACCAATGCTTTCGGGCCGAACGCCTCGCCGCCAGCAAACACCTATGACCTCGACATTGATCTGGTGCCGACGGCCGACGTCAATACCAAATGGCGGATGTTCATCCCCTATTTCGCATACTCGCGTGCATCGTCGACCAACACAAACTCGACGACCAACAGCACGAGTTTCGGCAAGCAGTCGGAGAATTTCGGCGATACGGGTGCCTGTCCGGTGCCGGTCATGAAGCTGACCAATATGGACAATGCCGGGAAGACTGCGTTTAATAACAAGATCAATGACCTGAAGGCGCAGGGCTTTACATACCACGATAGTGGCATGGCGTGGGGCGCGCGTCTAATCTCGCCCAACGGCATCTTCGCATCGGAAAATGGCGATTATCTCGGCCGCCCGGTCGGGCGCCACATCATCTTCATGACCGACGGCAAGATGGACACGCCGACGAGCAATTATTCGCACCAGGGCGTCGAGCAGGTGATGCAGCGCATCGGGGCAAACAACAATAAGGACGAGGCGATCGCGCGTCATACCAACCGCCTCAGCCAACTTTGCGCCTCGGCGAAATCGAAGGGTATCGTCGTTTGGGTCATCGGTTTCGGCGTGGATCTGGACGATGCCGCCAATGCAAAACTGGCCGGTTGCGCATCGTCGGGCAAGGCCTATGAGGCGGGCACCAGCGCGCAACTGGCAGGCATCTTCTCGCAGATTGCGCAGCAGATCTCGCGCCTGAGGCTGTCGCAATGACGCGCCGGTCCAGCCTTTTGCGCCGCCTGCGCGACAGCGAGCGCGGTGCGGCGCTCGTCGAGTTCGCCTTCACCGGACCGCTCTTCATCATGGTCCTGATGGGCATCTTCGACTATAGCTGGCAGATGTACGCCAAGCAGGTGCTGCAAGGCGCCGTGGCGAAGGCGGCGCGCGATGCGACGCTCGAAGGCAATGTCGCGAGCCAGACCGCGCTTGACAATATTGTGAGCACGGCGGTGACCAACGTCTTCCCGCAGGCGCAAGTCACCTTCTCCCGCCGCGCCTACGACAATTTCAACGAGGTCGGAAATCCCGAGCCGTTCAACGACGACAATGGCGACCACGCCTATCAGAACGGCGAATGTTTCGAGGATGTGAATGGTAACGGCGTGTGGGACAGCGATCGCGCACGCGGCGGCAATGGCGGTGCCGACGATGTCATCCTTTACACGGTCCGGATGAAGTTCAATCGCGTCCTGCCCGTATGGCGCATGCTCGGCCAGCCGCAGGAAACTACGCTGGTCGAAACGACGGTGCTTCGCAACCAGCCTTTCGCCGTCGGTGTCGACGCCAGCCCGGTGCTCTGCTCGTGAGCGCGCGTGCGAAGATGTTGCGCGCGATCGTGCGTCGGCTGCGCCGCGACCGCCGCGGTGCCGTGCTTGTCGAAATGGCATTCACCGTCCCGATCCTCATCCTGCTGGGGTTCGGGGGGATCGAGATCGCCAATCTGGTTCTTGCGCATACGCGGGTCAGCCAGATCGCGCTCAGCGCCGCGGATAATGCCTCGCGCGTCGCGACGGGCGTTTCGATGTCGCAGCCGATCATCCGCGAAATCGACATCAACGAGGTCTTCTCGGGCGTCGAAAAGCAGGCGCGCAACATGGATTTCGCGACCCGCGGCCGGGTCATCCTGTCGAGCCTCGAGCGCAACCCGGCAGGCGGTCAATGGATTCACTGGCAGCGCTGCTATGGCGGCCTCGACGTCGATTCGAGCTTTGGTGCCGCCGGCGCGGGTGCGACGGGCACTGCGTTCCCCGGCATGGGCCGGACGGGCAGGGAAGTCACCGCGGCGGCCAACACCGCTGTGATGTTCGTCGAGGTCTATTATGATTATGAGCCGCTGCTCTATGGCCGATGGCTGGGGGCGAAGCGCATTCACACGACCGCGGCGTTCAATGTCCGCGAAGCGCGCGATTTGAGGCAAGGGTTCAACCCGACCCCGACAGGGACGGCCGCCACTTGCACCTGACGGCGGTCGCTGCCCTCCAATCAGCCATTTATCCGGCCCGCGCTGCCTGCTAGGGCGCAGGCCGATGACCGCTGCACCTCCCGACAGCCAGTTTCAGGGCATCGTTGCCCTGCTGCCCGCGCAGGCGCGACCCTATGCGCTGCTCGCGCGGTTCGACCGGCCGATCGGTTGGTGGCTGCTCTATTGGCCATGCGCCTGGGCGCTGGCGCTTGGCGGCGGGGCGGTCAGCCATTGGCCGTTGTTCCTGTGGCTGCTGATCGGCGCGATCGCGATGCGCGGCGCGGGCTGCGTCTATAACGATATCGTTGACCGCGACCTCGACGCGAAGGTCGCGCGCACCGCGTCGCGCCCGGTCGCGAGCGGCACGGTGTCGGTGCGGAGTGCGCTGCTGTGGACCGCGCTGCTCTCGCTGGTCGGACTGCTCGTCTTGCTCCAGCTGCCGCGGCCGGCGCAGATCGTCGCGCTCGGCAGCCTGATCCTCGTTGCGGGCTATCCGTTCATGAAGCGCATCACCTGGTGGCCGCAGGCGTGGCTGGGCCTCGTGTTCAGCTGGGGCGCGCTCGTCGCCTGGGTCGCGGTTGGCGGGCAGGAGGGCCCCGCGCTGCCGTTGCTCTACGCCGGCTGCATCGCGTGGGTGATCGGCTACGACACCATCTATGCGCTGCAGGATATCGAGGACGACATGCTGATCGGCGTGAAGTCGAGCGCGCGCGCGATGGGGCGCCATGTGAAGGGCGGCGTCGCGATCTGCTATGCGGCGTCGCTTGGCTTTTGGGGCGGGGCGCTGTGGGCGGTACGGCCCGATCCGCTGGTGCTGGTCGCGCTGCTCCCCGCCGCGGTACATCTAACGGGGCAGGTGGTGACGCTCGATCCGTCGAATGGCGAGGATGCGTTGGCGAAGTTTCGCAGCAACCGTTTTGCGGGGTTGCTGATTTTCGCGGCGATGCTCGTCGTGGGCATGGCGCCCTAGCCTTATTCAGCCGCGAGCAGCTCCTCGGCGCCGCCGAGGTCGACCGACACGAGGCGCGATACGCCGCGCTCGATCATCGTCACGCCGAACAACCGGTGCATGCGCGCCATCGTCACCGCATTGTGCGTGACGATCAGGTAGCGCGTGTTGGTTTCGCGCGCCATACGGTCGAGCAGGTCGCAAAAACGCTCGATATTCGCGTCATCGAGCGGCGCGTCGACTTCGTCGAGGACGCAGATCGGCGCGGGGTTGGTGAGGAACAGGCCAAAGATCAGCGCCACCGCCGTAAGTGCTTGCTCGCCGCCCGACAGCAGGGTGAGCGTGCCAAGGCGCTTGCCCGGCGGCTGCGCCATGATTTCGAGCCCGGCTTCGAGCGGATCGTCCGAATCGACGAGCTCGAGATGCGCCTGGCCGCCGTTGAACAGCGTCGTGAACAGCCGCTGGAAATGGGTGTTCACCGCCTCGAATGCCGCAAGCAGCCGGACACGGCCTTCGCGGTTGAGGTTGCCGATCGACCCGCGCAGGCGGTGGACCGCTTGCGTAAGTTCCTCGATCTCGGCGGCATTTTTCTCGCGCTCGGTGTCGAGTTCGGCGAGTTCGTCGGCGGCGACGAGGTTCACCGGGCCGAGCCGCTCGCGGTCGGCGACCAGCCGGTCGTGCTGCGCCGTTTCGGCGTTCGCATCGCCGACCGTGTCGCTTTCGAAGCCCGCCTTCTGCGGCAGCAGCGGTGGCGGGCATTCGAAGCGTTCGCCCGACAGCCGCCCCATTTCGATGCGGCGTTGCTCGGCGTTTTCGGAGCGGGCGATCGCTCCGGCGCGGGTTTCGCGCGCGGCGGCGACGCGCTCGCGGATCGCATTGAGCGCGGTTTCGGCTTCGCGCAGCGCAGCCTCGGCGGCGCGTTCCTGCGCTTCGGCGGAGGCGACCTTTTCACGAAGCGCCGCCTGCTGCGCTTCGGCGGCCGCGCGTTGTTCGGCGAGCTTGGCCGGGGCGTCGGCGAGCTTCGTCGCCTCGGCGGCGAGCGCGTCGGCGCGTTTGTCCATCTCGGTCACGCGGCGCGCGGCCTCGCCCGCGCGCGCCTTCCAGCTCTTGATTTCGGCGCTGACGACCGCCTGTCGTTCGCTGAGGCTCGCGAGCGTGCGTTCGTGCCCGGCGAGGGCATCGCGCGCGGTGTTAGCGTCGCTGCGTGCGCGCTCGGCGCCCTGCTCCTCGGCGTCGAGCGCCGCGCGCGCGATGCTGTCGTCGGGCAGCGCAGCGAGCGCGGCTTCCTGCGCAGCGAGCTGTTCGGCCGCCTCTTTCGCGGCTTCGGCGATTTCGCCGAGGCGCCGGTCGAACAGCGCGGCGGCGTCGCGGTGACGGTCGAGCGCGGCCTGCGCCTGGTCGGCGACGCGCAGTGCGGTACGGCGCGCTTCGTCGGCCTGTGCGACGCTTTTGCGCGCGGTCGCGGCGGCGTCGGTCAGTTGGGCCGCCTTCGCGGCGGCGGCGTCGCGGCGGTCGCGGAGTTCCTGGACGCCGAGTTCGACCCCGGGGCGCTGCGCCGCGAGGGCATCGAGGCGGTTCTGGCGCTGCAATCTCTCGGTCGCAGTCGCGCCGTCGCCGCGCGTGACGAAGCCGTCCCAGCGGCGCATCACGCCGCCCAATGTGACGAAGCGTTGGCCGACGGCGAGCGGCTGTCCGGCGTCGGTGTCGGCCACCGCAACCTGTGCGAGACGCCGTGCGAGCGTGGGGGGCGCCTTGACGAATCTGGCGAGCGCATCGGCGCCGGCGGGCAGCGCGGGGTCACCCTTCGCCGCGTCGGCGCCACCCCAGCTGCGCGCCGCTTCCTGGTCGGTCCCTGCGTCTAGATCGTCGCCGAGCGCGGCGGCCAGCGCGGCTTCATAACCCGGGGCGACGCGGAGCTGGTCGAGGATGCGGATCTCGCCGCTGCGCGCCGCGGCGAGCGCACGTTCGAGCGTCGATGCCTCGCCTTCGAGCGCGGCCAGCGCGGCGCGCGCTTCGGCGAGGCCCGTTTCGATTCCGGTCAGCTCGGCGGTGACCGCTTCGCGATCGGCCTCGGCCTCGTGGAGCGCGGTTTCGGCCGCGCCGATGGCGGCTTCCGCAATTTCGGCGGCTTTCACGCTTTCGGTGAGCGTCGCGGCGAGCGCGGCGCTGTCGCCGAGCGCGGCGACTTCTGCATCGACGCGCGCCTTGTCGTTGGCGACGCGGCGTACCGTCGCCTCGGCGCTGTCGCGCGCGGACACCGCGATCCGCCGGTCGGCGGACTCACTCGCGGCCTTGGCACGCGCCTGCGCGAGCGCGACCTCGGCATCGCGGAGGCGAGCCTGCGCGGCCAGGTTGGCGTCGGCGAGCGCGGCCTTGCTCGTGTCATGGCTGGCAATGTTTTGCGCCAGTATCCTGGTTTCGGTGTCGAGCGCGGTCAGCGCGGCGTGCGCCTCGCGCGCCAGTTCGCCTTCGTGCGCGCGGTCGTCGGCGATGCGCCGCTGCTGCGTCGCCAGATCTTCGAGCCGTTGCAGCGCCGCACGCTCTTCGCCGTGCAAGCGCACTCGGTTCGCGGTCGCCTCGGCCAGCGCATCGCGCTGCGCCTGCGCGTCACTACGCGCTGCGGCGACGCGGGTCGCGACCTCGGTCTGCGCTTTCGAAACGGTTTCGAGTTCGTCTTGCGCGGTCTTCACCGCCGTCTCGGCAGCATCGGCGTCGCGGCGGGCCTGGTCGGCAGCGGCGGCGGCATCGCGCCAGCGCGCATAGATCAGCCGCCCCTCGGCGATGCGGATGTCGTCGGAGAGCTTCTTGTATTTCTCCGCCGCGCGTGCCTGCCGGCGCAGCGCATTGGCGCGCACCTCCATATCGGCGACGATTTCGGACAGGCGGGTGAGATTTGTTTCGGTCGCGCGCAGTTTCTGCTCAGCGTCCTTGCGGCGCACGTGCAGCCCGGCGATGCCGGCGGCTTCTTCGAGCATCGCGCGGCGATCAGTCGGCTTGGCGGCGATGACGTTGGCGATCTTGCCCTGGCTGACGAGCGCCGGGCTGTGCGCGCCGGTCGCGGCGTCGGCAAAGATCAGTGCGACGTCCTTGGCGCGTACGTCGCGGCCGTTGGCGCGATAGGCACTGCCCGCGCCGCGCTCGATACGGCGGATGACCTCCAGATCGTCGCCGTCGGCGGCGTCCGACAGACCGGCGACGAGCGCGCCTTCGGTGTCGCAATGAAGCGCGACCTCGGCAAAATCGCGCGCCGGGCGCGACGAGGTGCCGGCGAAGATCACATCCTCCATCCCGCCGCCGCGCATCGATTTGGCGGAGGATTCGCCCATGACCCAGCGGATCGCTTCGAGCAGGTTCGATTTGCCGCAGCCATTGGGGCCGACGACGCCGGTCAGCCCGGGCTCAATGCGCAATTCAGTGGGTTCGACGAAGCTTTTGAAACCGGTCAGGCGCAGCCGTTTTATCTGCACGGGATACCCCCGTGCAGCTCATCGAATCGGAGCTGGTGCAACCTTGTCGTCACAAATCCCCCATGCAGCCGTCATGCCGCGCGGCGGGGGGAGTCGCAAGGGGGGTAAGGTTAACTCACCCCCCAGGAAAATTCGGTCAGCGTGCGCCCATCGTGCGCAGGCGGTCGCGGAGCAGGCCCCATGCGGCGACGCCTTCGACGACCTGGCCGTTGATGATGAAGGTCGGCGTGCCGGTGATTTGATATTTCTCGACCCCTGCATTGGTGCCCTTTTCGATCGCCTCGACATTTTCGACCTTGGCGAGGCACTGCTGGATCGTCGCGGCGGGGACGCCGCGCTGCTGATAGAATTGATCGATGCCCCAGCCCTTGGCGAGCGCGACGAAGCGCTGTGCGGGGGGCAGCTTCATTGCTTCTTCGATCCCCGGCTGCGGCTTCGACGCACCGGCGATGAACGCCTCATGCTCGAGGAAGGTCGCGTCGGCGAGCGGGAAGAAGCGGTCGGGGCCGGTGCATTTGACGATCGCGCCCGAAATCGCGTCGACCGGGTGGAGCATGAACGGCGTCAGCTTGTACGATACGCGGCCGGTGTCGACAAAATCGCGCTTCAGTTCCTCGTGCGAATCCTGCGCGAATTTCGCGCAGTGGCCACAAGTGAAGGCGCCATATTCTTCGAGTTTGATCGGCGCGTCGGGATTGCCCATCACGACGCCGTCGCCATCGACGCGCACGACCTGCGACCAGCTCTTGCCGGCGGGCGGTGCGACCTTGGCGACGACGGCCTGCTCCTTGGAGGGGTCGGTCGCGCCGTCGCCGCAACCGGCGAGGGCGAGCGCGCCGAGCGAGGACAACAGGGCGATACGAAGCGATGCGGTCATCTTTTTCTTTCTCCACCAAAACGGGAATGCGGGGCTTTTACGAGCCCTTGAGGGCGAGGTCGAGTTTCGATTTGAGCGCGGGCCAGGCGGTGACCCCGGCGTTGCGGCCATTGACGAAAAAGCTCGGCGTGCCTTCGACGCGGTCGGCGTTGAGGCCGATATTCGTCATGCCGGTGAGTTCGGCCTGCGCCACTTCGCTGTCGAGCGCGGCGTCGATCTGTGCCTGCGTATAGCCCCGCGCGCGCATCAATGCGGTGAGCCCCGTGCCGGCGGCGATCTTGCGTGCGCGCTCGCCGGTGGTGCCTTCGAACCAGTTCTTTTTCTGCGCCTCGGTCGCCTTCTGGATTTTGGCGATCATCGCGGGGAAATTGGCGAAGATAGCCTGATGATTGCCCGCGAACGCCTGGAGGCCGCCGCAGCGCGCGAGCAGCGCGGCGGTCATATCGACCGGATCGCGCACGAGGTTGCGATATTCGAACAATATGAGCCCGCGGTCGACATAACCTGTTTTCAGCGGCAGCGTGCCCGCCTTCGCAAAGTCGGCGCAGACGTGGCAAGTGTAGCTGAAATATTCGACCAGCCGGACCTTCGCGGCGGGATTGCCCACCAGAAAGGCGCCGATCGGGGTGGTCGAGACGGTCTGCGACCAGAGCGTGGGTTTTGCGGGCGTTGCGGCAATCAGGCCCAGCGCGGCGCCCGAGAGCGCCAGCACCGCCGCGCGGCGATCAAGAAGCGGTTCGTCAAAAGCGGACATCGTCGGCCGTCTTTCCTTCAACTGATGCGGGGTAGTTTGGACGGTGCTGCCAGTCCCGCGGCCATGCGTTCGAGCACGGTACGCAGTTCCGGGTCGCCGATGTCGCGCAGACTATCCCCCAGTTCGGCGGGTATAGGTTTCAGCATTGCCGGCTGCTGAACGGGCGCGGCGGGGGTAACTTGGCCGTGCGTCATGCGGACCTGCGCCACGGCGGCGTAACCGAAGAAGCGGTTGACCGCGCCGATGATGTCGGGCGCGACATGTTGCAGCATCGGTGCGTGTGCGCCGCTGATCGTCAGATGCAACGTGCCCCCTGCTTTTTGGCCCGCCGGGAAACGGATCATCGCGGGCTGGGTGACGTCGGCAAGCCGGTCGCCGACGATCTCGCGCCAGCGGCTGACCACCGAGCTTTGGACAAAACCGAATTTGCGAAAGGCGGCGCGGCCGATTTCGGGGACGAGGTCGGACACCATCCGCGCTTCGCCACCGCGCGGGCGCTCATAGACGCGCACGGGCGGCTTGGCGGTTTTCGCCTTGCCCTTCGCCTTTGCCTTTTTGGCTGGCGCATCCTCGCCTGCGTCTTTCGTCATGCCGGGTGCCATGCCATAGGCGGGGGGTGAGCGTCCAGACTTCCCAAATCGTCGGCGACTTCGCGGACCGGCTGCTCGGCTGGTATGATCGGTCGGCACGCGTGCTGCCGTGGCGCATCGCGCCGAACAGTGGCGGCATCCCCGATCCCTATCGTATCTGGCTGGCCGAGGTCATGCTCCAGCAGACGACGGTCGCCGCGGTCCCGGGATATTTTGCCCGCTTTACAGAGCGCTGGCCGACGGTTGCCGATCTGGCGGCGGCGGCCGATGCCGATGTGATGGCTGCGTGGGCGGGGCTTGGCTATTACGCCCGCGCGCGCAACCTGCTCGCCTGCGCCCGCGCGGTCGTTCGCGAGCACGACGGGCGCTTTCCCGATAGCGAGGCAGGGCTGCGCGCGCTTCCGGGCATCGGCGACTATACCGCCGCTTCGGTCGCGGCGATCGCCTTTGGCCGCGCCGCGGTCGTAATCGACGCCAATATCGAGCGCGTGATCGCGCGCCACCGGCTGATCGAGACACCGCTGCCGATGGCGAAGCGTGAGATCCGTTCCGCGCTGGCGCCGCTCGTCCCGCAGGATCGGCCGGGCGATTTTGCGCAGGCGCTCATGGACCTTGGCGCGACCATTTGTACCCCGCGCGGCCCCGCCTGTGCGATCTGCCCGCTGATGGACGACTGCCGTGCTCGCGGACGGGCGGATATCGAGCGCTTGCCCGTCAAGCCGCCGAAGAAAGCGAAGCCGCATCGCCACGGGATCGCACACTGGATCGAGCGCGACGGGGAGCTGTGGCTCGTCCGTCGGCCCGACAAGGGCATGCTCGGCGGCATGCGTGCGCTTCCCGGGGGCGAGTGGACCGATACGCGTCCTGCCGAGTCGGGGATCGTCAGCGTCGATCATGGTTTCACCCATTTCGACCTCACATTGACATTGGTAAGCCGCGAACGCCCCGATGCCGCAGCGGAAGGCGAATGGTGGCCGATTGCGGAGCTTGACGCCGCAGGGCTGCCGACGCTCTATCGCAAACTGACCGACAAGATGCTGGAGAGAGATGCATGAACATGATTGTGTCGCGCCGCGCGCTGATGGGTGGGATGGGGCTGGCCGGTGCGGGGGCGTTGCTGCCGCGCGCCGCGCTGGCGTGGAAGGTCGACGGCGCTGCGCTCTATCCCGCGACCAACGCATTCATCAAGGGCTTCGTCGATCGCCGCGAGCTGGCGGGTACGCTCGCGGCGATCGGCAAGGGGCAGGAGGCGCCAGTGTTTTTCGGTGCCGGGGTGCAGTCAAATGATTCGGCGACGCCGGTCGGGCCCGACACTTTGTGGCGCCTCTATTCGATGACCAAGCCCGTCACCGGCATCGCCGCGATGCTGCTGATCGAAGACGGCAAGATGAAGCTCGACCAGCCGATCTCCGATTTCCTGCCTGCCTTTGCCAAGATGAATGTGCAGAATGTGCCCGACGGATCGATCACCGATGTGCGTCCCGCCAAGGGCCCGATCACGGTGCGCCAATTGCTCACTCACACCGCGGGGCTCGGCTATAATATCATCCAGAAGGGGCCGATCAAAAAGGCCTATGACGACAATGGTATCGTCGGCGGGCAGGCGAGCCGCCTGCCGATCCCCGGTTTTGCGCCGGTGACGCCCGCGCCAAGCCTTGCCGCTATGGCCGACCGGCTGGCGACGCTGCCGCTCGTCTATGAACCCGGCACCAAGTGGAGCTATTCGATCGGCCTCGACCTGATGGGGCGGTTGATCGAGGTCGTGTCGGGGCAGGCGTTCGATGCCTTCCTGAAGGCGCGGCTGTTCGACCCGCTCGGCATGACGAGCACGGGCTTCATGGTGGCCGCGAAGGATGTGTCGCGCTTCACGAGCAATTACGCGCCTTTCGGCGGGGCACTTATCCCCTTCGATCCCGCGGCGAGCTCGATTTATCTCGACCCCCCGCCCTATCCGTTCGGCGGCGGCGGGCTCGTGTCGAGCGCGCGCGATTACGACCGCTTCCTCGCTATGCTGCTCGGCGAAGGAACAACGGGCGGTGTGCGCGTGATGAAGGCCGAGACCGCGCGGCTCGCGATGTCGAACCTCCTTGCCGACAGCGTCGACCGTAAAGGAACCTTTATCGACGGCCAGGGCTTTGGCGCGGGCGGCCGCGTGTCGTTGCCGAACTCGCCGGGGGGCGAGGGGATTTTCGGCTGGGCTGGTGCGGCGGGCACCATCGGTTTCGTCCACCGGGGCCTCGGTTACCGCGCGGCGGGCTATACGCAGATCATGCCGCCCGACGCGGTGTCGTTCCAGGGCAAGTTCGGCGAGACCTTCTTCTCGGACGTTGCGCGCTGATGCCTTTGCCGCTCGGTTTCACCGGCGCGTGGCTCGACCGTGCCGATCAATTGCGGACGAATGCCGAGGCGTTTGCCGGGGCGGCCGTTGATCCGCGTGCGGTGTGCCTCGTCCTCGACGGCATCGACTTCGTGCCGGGTGAAGGTGGCGGCCTCTTATGGGAGCCACTCGACCCCGTAGACGACCGTGCGCTGATGTTGCTCGGGATCGACGACACGGGAATCCCGCATTTCGTCCGTGAGGCGGCTTCGGGCGCACGCATCGACGCGCGCTCGCGGACAGTGATGCGGATCTTGCCCTTGCTGTCGGGTGCCGATGCGGCGCTATATGGCGGTGCGCGCAGCCTCGTCGACTGGCACGCGCGGCATCGTTTCTGCGCGGCGTGCGGATCGTCGACCGATCTGTTTCGCGGCGGTTGGGGGCGGCGCTGCGGCAGCTGCAACTCCGAACATTTCCCGCGCGTCGATCCCGTCGTCATCATGCTCGCCGAATGCGAGGGGCGCGTACTCGTCGGGCGGCAGGGCGGTTTTCCGCCGGGCTTCTTCTCGGCGCTCGCGGGGTTCGTCGAACCCGGCGAATCGCTCGAGGAGGCGGTTGCGCGCGAGTTATTCGAGGAGGCGGGCATCCGCGTCTCGAACGTATCTTACTTGGCGAGCCAGCCCTGGCCTTTTCCGTCGTCGCTGATGATCGGGTGCCGTGCGGTCGCGAACGACCCCGCGCTGACGCTCGACACGACCGAGATCGAGGCGGCGATGTGGGTCGACAAAGCCGAGGTGCGCGCGGCGCTTGCAGGCGATATGGGCGCGCCTTTCATGGCACCGCCGCCGCTGGCGATCGCGCGCTATCTGCTGGAGGATTGGGTGGGTTGACCAAGAAGAAGCATATCCTCTTCGAGAAGTTTGGCTTCAGCTACATGCCGGCCAATCTGACGGGCTGGCTGCTGCTCTTCATCTATGTGGCGATTGCGATATCGCTTCTGATCGCCCCCGCGATAATTTTCCCTCAAAGCCGAATCGTTTTCGGTTACCAGATCGCGGTATTTCTTCTGTTCTGGTGGTGCGGGCTTCGCTTTGCCAAGCGGCACAGCGCCTGGCGAATCATCGAGACTCTAGAATTTCTTGCCGGTGATCCGGCTGATTTCCTTGGCCACCATCGCTTCGACGAGCGCGGGCAAATTGGCGTCGAGCCATTCCTTGAGCATCGGGCGGAGCGCGTCGAGGACGACATCCTCCATCGTGCGGCCGGCAACGGTCGGTGCGGCGACGGTCGCCGCGGCAACAGCGGGCGCAACGGCGGCAGTCAGCGCTTCGAGCGACTGGCGCGCAGCATCGGCGCTCGCTTCGGAAACAAGCTCCTCGGCGGCGGGTGCTGCTTCGGCCAAATCTTCTTCATCGTGGAGGTCGAGAATGTCGTCGGCTTCGGGGACGCGCAACTCGCGCACCGAACCCGGCGCCTCGTCACGAGCGATTACGCGCCGAATCGACGACAAGATATCTTCCATCGAAGGTTCCCGCGACATATCGCCCATAACCAAGCCCCCTAAACCATCGCGATTACCGGATGGTTAACCGTCTTCTTACCGATTCGGGGCGCGCTTTGCCAAGCTTTATTGTGGCGTGAGCGAGGGCGGGCCCACAGGGACGCTGGCGGTTGCCGCCGGGACGGCGCGCGTGTCGGTCGCGACCTGCTGCGGCTCCGGATCGTCGGCCCAGTCCCAGATTTCGCCTCTTACGCGCTTGTAATTGACTTCGGGATCATAGAGCGCACCGCCGCCGATGCCGAGATCGCGTGCTTCGGCCTTGCCCATCGCGGCGAGGACCGAGAAGGCGGCGACGTAGCTGTTGCGTTGCGCCGACACGAGCTGGACCTGCGTGTTCAGATATTCCTGTTCGGCGTTCAAAATATCGAGGATCGATCGCGTGCCGACGCTGTTTTCGGCGCGTACACCCTCCAGCGAGAGCGCGTTGGCGCTCACCGCCTGCTGCGTCGCGGCGATGATCCGCTCGTTCGCTTGCCACGCGGCATAGGCGCCGCGCGTTTGTGCGATCACACCGCGTTCGGTTTCGACATATTGTTCGATCGCCTGGCTGCCGCGCGATTGCGCCTGGCGTACCTGTGCCGAGCGGCGCCCGCCGGTGAAGATCGGCAGCGTTACCGAGACGCCCGCTGCCGCGGCCGAGGTTTCCTGCGTCACACCAACGCCAGTGACGCCGCTGTTCAGCGACCCGAGATAATTATTATAGTTACCGCTGAGCGTCGCGGAGACTTTCGGCGCGCGCGATGCTTTGGCGGCGCCGATATCGGCTTTCGATGCGTTGACCAGCTGATTCGCCGATTCGATATCGGGGTTGCTGGTGAGCGCGATCGCCACGGCTTCTTCGGCGTTCGCGGGCAGATTCGGGAGCGTCGGGGGCGCTTGCAGGTCGGTCGGCGCGTCGCCGACGAGCCGGATATAGGTTTCGCGGCTGCCGATCAGATTGGCTTCGGCGTTGCGCAGGTCGCCTTCTGCGAGCGCGAGCCGCGCTTCCGATTGAGCGACGTCGGTGCGTGTCAGGTCGCCGATCTCGAAGCGATCACTCGTCGCCTGCAAATTGGTGCGCAGGACCGAGACATTCTTCTGGTTGAGCTGGACGATCGCCTGATCGCGGATGACGTCCATATAGGCGCCGACGGTTTGCGAAAATATGCTGGCCTCGGTCGCGCGAAGGTCGGCTTGCCCGGCTTCGACACGAAATTTGGCGGCGCGCACGGCGTTGCGGACTGCGCCGCCCTGATAGATAGGCACCGACAATTGGCCCGACCCGGTGACCGAGCGCATCGGCGAGTTGAAGCTGTTGCCCGGGGTTATGATATTTTCTTCATAATCCGCGCGGGTGTTGACCTCGGGAAGGCCGAAGCTCTTCTGGATCGGTACATTCTCGTCATTCGCGCGCTGTCCCGCGCGCGCGCCGGTCAGTGTCGGGTTGTTTTCATAGGCTTTTGCGAGCGCGCCCTGCAATGTTTCGGCGTGCGCCGCAGCGGGCAGCATTAGCGCACCGACCGCGAGGCCGGTGAGCCAGCGAGACTGGCGAAGGGGCTGTTTCTTATTGTTATCGTTCATAAACATGTCAGCCCCGAAACAGGAAGAAAATAGTCTTAAAACTGGAACCCCGCCGGTGCGGCGAAGCCCGGCAAGGGTGTGACGTCCATGTCGGCAAAGCTGCGCAGCGCGACCGTGCCGCCGGCCTTCACGCCCTCGACGAGCCGTGTCACTGCGCCTTCGCGCCGCGCGGTGACCAACCGGCCGCCGTCGGCGAGCTGCGCGACCAGCGCGTCCGGCAAAGTTTCGATCGCGCCTTCGATGATGATGCGTTCGAACGGCGCGGCACCCGGTGCACCGGCGGCCAGCGGGCCGGCGACCCAGTGGATATTGTCCTTGGCGATCGCGCCCTTCGCAGTCGCCATCAGCTCGTCCTGTTCCTCGACGGCATGGACGTCGGCGCCGAGCAGCGCGAGCAGCCCGGCGGTATAGCCCGTCGCGCTGCCGACCAGCAGCACGCGCAGGCCGGGGCGGATCGCCGCTGCGACGAGCATGCGGCCGGTAACCAGCGGCGCGTTCAATACGCGGCCGTGACCGAGCGTGATCGCGCGGTCCATATAGGCGACGCTGGCGAGCGCGGCGGGCACATGCGCCTCGCGCGGCGTCGCGGCCATCGCGCCGATCACCGCGGGGTCGATGACGTCGTTGGTCCTGAGCTGGCTGTCGATCATGGCGGAGCGCATCTCTGCCGTCGTGATTTCGCTAAACTTCGTCGCCATCAGCCTTTTCCAATTCCCTGGAATATGAACCTTTGCGGGGCAGCTTTAGCCGAAGCAATGCTGTATTGCAATAGTAATACAGCCCCGCAGCCGCATTGTCGCCGCGCATAGCTGCCAATGGGGATGCCGCCAACCCTCATCGCGCGCCGCCCGGCGCGTCGGATGACATGGCTTGGGCGAATCCTTGACAAGCCAGCCAAAGCCCCTCACTAGCGGCGCCGTCCAACACCCGGCCCGTCCCATGAGGATGCGGTAATTTGGCATGAGGCCCGATGGCGGAGTGGTGACGCAGCGGACTGCAAATCCGCGCACGCCGGTTCGATTCCGGCTCGGGCCTCCAAACTTTTCTCAAAGCGGCGAAAGCGAATTTCGCGTGCGTCGATGCCATAGACTTGGCCCCCATCGCGCAATCTGTAGCGCCGGATTCTGACGGCAACCTGACGGGCGTGGGGCCTTCGTCAGCCGCAATGACAAAGGGCTGCCCCTTTCGGAGCAGCCCTTCCATTGTCGTGCCTGTTCGCGGACGATTATCCGAGTCGGACCCCCGCGAGGAAGGTCATGCTCAAATCTGCCGCATGCGGCGTGTGACAATGAGACATTCGACCACCTCCTTTCGCTTTGTTGACGATGCGATCAATGTAGGTTTTCTGGCGATTAGTTCAAGATATTTGCGGCCACCTCTGGCGCCACCCGATCGTCGCCACCTCCCGGGCGGTCCGTCACTGGCTGTCCCGTCCCGGCGAGCGCGGATTTCGCCGGCGCAGAATTGACTGCATTTCCTTGCCGTGTATCGCCGTGAGGACAGAGGTGCCGGCGAAGCAATGTTTCCCGCCCCCCCAGAAGGAAATTAGTATGGCTCACGGTACCGCCCGCATCGGCAAGGATCATTATCGCACCGAAATTTCGGTGAGCGGCCATGGTCTGGTCGGGGACGAAGGGCCGGGTTTGGGCGGCAAGAATCTGGGGCCCGCGCCCTATGATTTCCTGCTCGCCGGCCTCGGCGCGTGCACCGCGATCACGCTCCGCATGTATGCTGACCGCAAGGGCTGGCCGCTCGAATCGGTCGAGGTGGGGCTCCGGCTCGTCAATAAGGATGGGCTGCGCATCGACCGGGTGCTGACGATCGCCGGGCTCGAAGATGAACAGATGGCTCGTCTGGCCGACATTGCCGAGCGGACGCCGGTGACGCTGACGCTGAAGGGCGGGCTGCCGATCGACACACGGCTCGCCTGACCGTCTGGCACTGGACAAGTTGCAAACAACCACTTATATACCAGCCGTTATGGAAATCGAAACCGCCACCGTCGCTACTCCGCACAAGGGCCGTCCGCGCGAATTTTGCGTCGACATGGCGCTGGCGTCAGCGCTGCGCGTCTTCTGGTCAAAGGGCTACGAAGGTGCGTCGATGGCAGACCTGACCGAGGCGATGGGCATCACCAAGCCGAGTTTGTACGCGGCCTTCGGCAACAAGGAAGCACTCTTCAACAAGGCGCTTGACCTCTATGAACGAGAGAAGGCCGACTATATGCGCGCGGCGCTCGAAGCGCCGACCGCGCGCGGCGTCGCCGAACGGCTGATGTACGGTGCGCTCGACATGTATACCTGCCCCGAAAATCCCAATGGGTGCCTCGGCGTGATCACGTCGGTTGCATGTGGTGCCGAAGCCGAATGCATCCGACAGGCGGTGCTCGAGCGCGGCGCTGCTGCGAAGAAGGCGATGCTCGAACGCTTCGCGCGCGCCAAGGAAGAGGGCGATTTTCCGCCTGATACCGATGCCGAAGGCCTCGCTGCTTTCCTGACCGCGGTCAATCAGGGCATGTCGGTGCAGGCCGGCGCCGGCGCGACGCGCGCCGAGCTTGAGCGCCTCGTCGAAACCAGCCTGAAGCTGTGGCCGGGACGCTGATAGAATTATTTTACTGACCGGTACAATATGGTCTTGACGCAGCGCAGCAAGACTTATATACCATTCAGTACACAAAGGCTCTCCCCCGAGACCGACCGCTGTGTGACAAAGATCATGCGGCGGTCGGAACCTTCATCACCGATTTTTCCCGGGAGCGGGTCCTGTTCCGGTCGGGCGTCATTCGCGTTCGTCCGCAAGACATAACAGGGAGCCGGCGCGCGCATCGATAAGGTGCGGGTGACTGGAGGGGCGGCCGTCCTCTTCGAAGAGGGCCGTCAAGCATCAAGGACTGTTTCAAGACCAGGCCGAAGGCGCGCGCTTTCGGTGCTGCGAACCTTTGCGCCCCGCGCGCAGCCGAACCGAACGAAAAGAAGAAGAGGGCAACGTCATGACCGTCCACACCCCGATCGAAAAGCTCGACCCCGCCGACGCGAAGGTCCGCCGCGAACTCAAGACATTGCTCCATCCCGGCCGCGGCCGCCGCGCTGCTTGGATCGGCGCGTTTCTGGTGTTGGTGATCGGCGCCTGGTGGCTCCTTCGCGATGGCGCGCCGCCGGCGGCAGCCGCGCCCGCGCCCGTGCTCACCGTCGCGGCCCCGATCGCGCGCGACGTGACCTTATGGGACGAATATATCGGCCGCTTCGAAGCATCGAAGGCGGTCGAGGTGCGCCCCCGCGTTTCGGGCGCCATCACCGGCATCCACTTCACCGATGGCCAGATCGTTCGTCAGGGCCAGCCGCTCTTCACCATCGACCCGCGTCCCTATCGCGCCGCGCTCGCCGAAGCACGCGCGTCGGCCGCCAGCGCGCGCAGCGATCTCGCGCTCGCAAGGCTCGAACTCGACCGCGCCGGCCGTCTCGTCGATGTCGAGGCGGTGTCGCAGAGCGAGATCGACCGGCTGCGCGCCCGCGTCAACGCGGCCAATGCCGCGCTCGCCGGTGCCGACGCCCGCATCGCCGCGCGCGCGCTCGATGTCGAATTCACCGTCGTCCGTGCCCCGCTCAGCGGCCGCATTTCCGACCGCCAGATCGACGCGGGCAACCTTGTGTCGGCGGGCGATGCCGGCGGCACGCTGCTGACCACGATCAACGCGCTCGACCCCGTCTACTTCACCTTCCAGGGATCGGAGGCGCTGTTCCTCAAGACCAAGCGCGAGGGCGGCGATAAGGGTGCGGCGGTCGAAGTCCGCCTGCAGGACGAAAGCGATTACCGCTGGAAGGGCCAGCTCGACTTTACCGACAATGGTCTCGACCCGCGTTCGGGCACGATCCGCGCCCGTGCCAGCTTCCGCAACCCCGAGATGTTCCTGACCCCCGGCATGTTCGGCAACATGCGCCTGTCGACCGGCCAGACCGCCCGCGCGCTGCTGATCCCCGCTGCCGCGGTGCAGACCGACCAGGCCCGCAAGATCGTCTATGTCGTCGGCAAGGACGGAACCGTCGCGGCGAAGCCGGTCGAGCTTGGCCCCGAAGTCGATGGCCTGCGCGTCATCCGCTCGGGCCTGACTCCGACCGACCAGATCGTCATCAACGGCTATCAGTTCGCCCGCCCCGGCACCAAGGCGGTGACCAAGGCCGGCAAGATCGCCGCCACGGCACCCCCCAAGGGTGCGGCCGCTGCGGTCGAACCGGTGTCGGCGCAGGCGACCTTCGCAAAGTGAGTTGAATAAGGCCCCTCCCGTTCAGGGAGGGGTTGGGGTGGGGTGCTGCGGTGTCCCCTATGGCCGACAGCCCCACCCCGCTGCGCCCCGGATCCAGTCCGGGGCTCGCTGTCCCTCCCCGTGACGGAGAGGGGTTGGTTCAGACCGTTTTTCAGACAGGGGCTCTCCCATGCGCCTATCCCGCTTTTTCATCGACCGGCCGATCTTTGCCGCCGTGCTCGCTGTCATCATCACCATCGTCGGCGCAGTCGCCTATATCGGCTTGCCCGTCTCGCAATATCCCGACATCGTGCCGCCGACGGTGACCGTCACCGCAACCTATCCGGGCGCGTCGGCCGAAACCGTCGCCGACACGGTGGCGGCGCCGATCGAGCAGGAAATCAACGGCGTCGACAATATGCTCTATATGAGCAGCCAGTCGACCGGCGACGG
>Ga0209676_1001519_pt1 | contig 21116 bp, 20 predicted proteins | sample AraplaCvi_mLB_r2_FD_184282 | JGI IMG/M metagenome (GOLD analysis project Ga0209676, IMG submission 184282) | Arabidopsis root microbial communities from North Carolina, USA - plate scrape MF_Cvi_mLB_r2 (SPAdes) (version 2) | ecosystem: Host-associated > Plants > Roots > Endosphere | place: USA... | reverse complement strand
CGCCGTGCTCGTGTGGCAGATGGTGGTGTACTACATGTTCGCCCCCTGGACCCGCGACGGCCACATCCGCGCCGACGTGATCCAGATTGCGCCGGACGTATCCGGGCTGATCCAGAAGGTCGAGGTGCGTGACAACCAGACCGTCAAGCGCGGCGATGTGCTGTTCACCATCGACCAGGACCGCTTCACCCTGGCCCTGCGCCAGGCCAAGGCAACCCTCGGCGAACGCCAGGAAACCCTGGCCCAGGCCGCCCGCGAAGCGCAGCGCAACCGCAAGCTGGGCAACCTGGTGGCCGCCGAGCAGCTGGAAGAAAGCCAGTCCCGCGAGGCCCGTGCCCGCTCGGCCGTCAGCGAGGCGCAGGTGGCAGTCGATACCGCCCAGCTCAACCTCGACCGCTCGGTGGTACGCAGCCCGGTGGACGGCTACCTCAACGACCGCGCACCGCGTAATCACGAATTCGTCACTGCCGGCCGCCCGGTGCTGTCGGTGGTCGACAGCGCCTCGTACCACGTCGATGGCTACTTCGAGGAAACCAAGCTTGGCGGTATCCATATCGGCGATGCCGTGGACATTCGCGTCATGGGCGACAACACCCGCCTGCGTGGCCATGTGCAAAGCTTTGCCGCCGGTATCGAAGACCGTGACCGCAGCAGCGGCGCCAACCTGCTGCCCAACGTCAACCCGGCGTTCAGCTGGGTGCGCCTGGCCCAGCGTATTCCGGTGCGCATTGCCTTTGACGAAGTGCCGCAAGACTTTCGCATGATCGCCGGGCGAACCGCCACGGTGTCGATCATCGAGGGCCAGCGCCCATGAAACAGCTGATCCTGGCCGGCCTGTGCCTGTCGCTGGGGGCCTGCATGATGGTTGGCCCCGACTACGAAGTACCGAAGGACGCCGCGGTGCAACGCAACGACCTCAACGGCCCGCTGCGCCAGGATGCCGACAGCGTGGTATCTGCACCGGTGCCCGAGGACTGGTGGCAGCTGTACCAGGATCAACGGCTGAACGAGCTGGTGCGTCAGGCCCTGAGTGCCAACACCGACCTGCGCGTGGCTGCTGCCAACATCGCCAAGGCACGCGCCCAGGTCGAAGTGGCCGAGTCGCAAGGCGGCTTCAACGGTGGCGTCAAACTGGGCGCCCAGCGCCTGCAGGAGTCGGGTGAAGCCTTCCTGCTGCCCGAGAAAGTGCCGGTGGCCAACATCGGCGAGGCGATCATCAGTGCCTCGTACCAGTTTGACCTGTGGGGCACCTTCAAGCGTGGCACCGAGGCAGCCAAGGCCAATGCCGATGCAGTGCAGGCTGCTGCCGATACCGCCCGAATCACCCTGGTGGCCGACGTGGTCAAGGCCTACACCCAGGTGTGCTCGGCCAACGAGGAATACCACATCGCCCGCGAGTCACTCGACCTGCAGGAGCAGAGCGTGAAGCTCAACCAGCGCCTGCGTGATGCCGGGCGCGGCGACGAAACCCAGGTCACCCGCTCGCAGACCCAGTTCAAATCCCTGCGCGCCGAAATGCCGCGCTTCAAGGCGGAGCGCGAGACCGGTATGTATACCTTGGCCGCTTTGTTGGCCAAGCCGGTCGACCAGTTGCCTGCCGGCACCGCCGATTGTGCCGAGTTGCCGCACTTGAACCAGCTGGTCCCGGTGGGCGATGGTGCAGCGCTGCTCAAGCGCCGCCCCGACGTGCGCCAGGCCGAACGCCAGTTGGCCGCTGCCACCGCCTACATCGGCGTGGCCACCGGCGCGCTGTATCCAGACATCAGCATCGGCGCCCAGGTGGGCACCATCGGTATCCTGGAAAACCTCGGCGAGCCGTCGACCAACCGCTGGGGCTTCGGCCCGCAGATCAGCTGGACCATCCCCACCAACGGCACACGCGCCCGTATTCGCATGGCCGAAGCCTCGACCCAGGCGGCGCTGGCGAACTTCGATGGAGTGGTGCTGAACGCCATTCGCGAGACCCAGACCCGCCTGGCGCAATACAGCGCCCTGTTGGACCGGCGTGACGCGCTGGCCGAGGCGGAGAAGTCGGCCAAGGAAGCGGCGGACCAGACACACCGGTATTACCAGGCTGGGCGTGAGTCGTTCCTGGCGGACTTGCAGGCGACTCGGACTTATACCGATATGCGTGCGCAGTTGGCGGCGGCCAATAGCCAGGTGGCGTTGGGGCAGATTGGCGTGTTCCTGGCGTTGGGTGGGGGCTGGAAGGCAAGTGCGGATGTGCAGCCACGCTGACCGAACGATTGTTCAAGTCTGATGGTTGGGGGGGAACTGATTGCCCTTGATAGTGTTGCTAGTTACTCAGCTGTTTGATAGTTCGCCATGCTCTGCCTGACTTAATCAGGTAGGTGGAATATGGCAAAAGTTACGCGTGGTATGCCTGAAGGCAATGTGAAAGGGCAGGCTGAGCACGCTCGTGCAAAGTCCGGCTATGCGCCTTACGGGTTCGATGCTACCCAGCCAACCCGGGTGCTGGGCTTCAATGGCCAGCCTCGTAATCAGGGGACGGGGTATTATCTGCTGGGTGCCGGCTACCGGGCCTTCAGCCCGGCACTGATGCGCTTCAACAGCCCGGACAGTTGGAGCCCGCTCGGTGAAGGCGGGTGGAACAGCTATGCCTATGTGTCTTGTGATCCGGTGAACTTCTGTGACCCTACAGGGCATGTAAAGTACCCTCAGAAAGCGCTGCAGCAGCCAGTAAAAAGGCCTGATTCGTTAGCCTTGCCTCCCCAGAAGCAAAGCTCTCCCGTTGCACCGACAGCGCTGAAATCTCGATCAAGTTCAAGGGCGTCCAGCGCTTCGACATCGCTGACGCCTTCTACCCCATCGGCGGGGAGTTCGCCCCGGAGCGAACGGTACAGTTCGCAAAGCTCTGTTTTCTCCAGTACATCCTCAGAACAAGATCAAGGGTGGACGTTGGATAAATCAAATGTAGATTTCAAAGAATTTGTGCTTACGAAGGCTGAGCAGAAGTCTTTCGATATCTTTCAGAATGCAATTTATCATGATGGGATATCCCCTAAACATGCTGCGAAAGAGATGGGCGATGCCAACTACAAACTGCTGCAAAAAAAAACCAACCTCTACCAGATTCGGCTGAGTGGCGGTAAGCGTGTGACGTTCACCATCGAAGACAAGCGAGCGATCATTCGCCAGGTAGGTGGGCATACCTGACATTTCAGAACCTGAAACCAAATGCTTCAGTTCGGGGGCCATGTCGAATCATCCTGTTTTTCACTAGCCTTCAAGACCCCGGGGCCGCTGTGCGGCCCATCGCCGACAAGCCAGCGATGGAGGCCCTGACAGGTCAGCACCTGCCGCAGGCCTGATGAATACCCTGTGGGAGCTGGCTTGCCGGCGATAGGGCCCTCACAGGCGATACCCGATCAGAGCCAGATAGCATCCCAATGCGGATAATCCCCAGCCCTCGTAACCAGCCCCGCCCGCTTCGGGTTCATGACGATGTACCGCGCCACATCTTGTACATCCTCCTCCCGGCGCAAGGCCCGGTCATGAAACCCCTTCTGCCAGAGCTGACCGCTTCGCTCTCGATGCCTGTTGATCATCATGGTGCTGCGGGACTTCACCCGGCGCATCAGGCGCTTCAGGCTGGCGGGCCCAAGCTCGACCAGCCAGTGAAAATGATCTGGCATCACTACCCAGGCCAGCGATCGGGCGGCACCTTCCTCCTCAGCCTGGCGGAGCTCTGCCACCAGCAAATGGGCCGAGTGAAAGTCATTAAAGATTGGGGCCCTGTTAAGGGTGGTGCTGGTAAGCAAATACAAGCGGCTGGTTTCCGAAAACCGGCCAAGCCGCAACTGCTCTGAATGGGGACGATCCATGTTCCCTGCCTCCTGATGATTTGTTGATCAGGCTAGTGGCTATGAATGTGCTGGTGATGAATCAATTGGTACCCGGTGTTTCCAGTGATATCGGTGCAGCCTTCATCGCCGGCAAGCCAGCTCCCACAGGTACTGCGCATGCCTTGGTCTTTGCGCTGTGTCTGTGGGAGCTGGCTTGCTGGCGATGAGGCCCTGACAGGCAACACAAGACAGCCTCTCCCGCTTCATCTGATTTGTAGCAAGATTTTTCATGAAATCCGCCCAGCGCCCTTGAGCGAAGCAAAGTGGAAGTGAACAATGTTCTCTTTCGCATTTCCTTCGAGACTGGCCATGAAAACCCGTTCCCGTCTGCTTGCCTGGCTGCCGGCCATATTGCTCGGCCCGGTGCTGGCGCTGTGTAGCACTTTGGCCCTGGCCGAAGCCCCTGCCGAGGCCACCAAGGCCCTGCACCTGCTCGACTACATTGGCGCCGACTACCCGCCTACCGTGCAGGCCGGCAAGGTGATCGATGATGGCGAATACCGCGAGCAGCAAGAATTCAGCACGGTACTGGCCGAGTTGGTCAAAGGCCTGCCTGCCAATGCCGAGCAAGCCGCGCTGGAACAAGGTATTCAGGCACTGCGTCAGGCCATCGACCAGCGTCAGGACGGCCTAACGGTGGCCAAACAGGCCCGCCAGCTGGGCGCGCGCCTGGCAGTGGCCTATGAGGTCAGCCAAGCCCCGGTTATCACGCCTGACCCAGCCCGTGGTGCTTCGCTATATGCGCAGAACTGCTCGATCTGCCACGGCGAAACCGGTGCAGGTGATGGCCCGGCAGGCGTCGGCCTGCAGCCCGCCCCGGCCAACCTGCGCGATGTCACGCGCCTCGACCAGTTGAGCCTGTTCGATCTTTACAACACCTTGGCGCTGGGCATCGACGGCACCGAGATGCCTTCGTTTGCCGATCAGTTGGACGATCGCCAGCGCTGGGACGTAGCCGCCTACATCGCCAGCTTCACCGCCAAGCCGGACGCCGGCAAAGGCGACAAGACCTGGAATATCGCCGACCTGGCCCGCCAGACCCCGGCCGAAGTCGCCGCCAGCGAAGGCCCCACGGCCGTGGAGGCCTTCCGCGCCCAGCGCGCCCAGCCGCCGCAGGTAAAGCGTGGCCCAGCGCAATTGCTCGAATACACCGCCAGCACCCTGGACAAGAGCCTGGCCGCCTACCGGGCAGGTGACCACGACCAGGCCTATGACCTGTCGGTGGCAGCCTACCTGGAAGGCTTCGAACTGGTGGAAAGCTCGCTGGACAACATCGACACCCAGGCGCGCAAGGACACCGAGAAATCGCTGATGGCCTACCGCCAATCGCTGCAGGACGGCCTGCCCGTGGCCCAGGCCGAACAACGCCTGAGTGAAGCCAAGGCGAAGCTGGAGCAGGCTTCCAGGCTGCTGGGCAGCGATGGCCTGAGCTGGTCGCTGAGCTTTGTATCCGGCTTGCTGATCCTGCTGCGCGAAGGCCTGGAGGCGATTCTGGTGCTGGCGGCGATCCTGGCCTTCCTGCGCAACACCGGCCAGCAGTCGGCGGTGCGCAGTGTCAACATCGGCTGGGGCCTGGCACTGGTGGCCGGTTTTGCAACCTGGGCACTGGCCGCCTACGTGATCGACGTCGGTGGCGCCCAGCGCGAACTGCTGGAAGGCTGCACGGCGCTTTTCGCCGCGGTAATGGTGCTGTGGCTTGGCGTGTGGATGCACGACCGCCGCCATGCCGCCGCCTGGAAGGACTACATCAAGAGCAGCCTGCTCAGTGGCGGTGGACGCTTCGGTTTTGCCGTGCTGGCGTTCTTCTCGGTCTACCGAGAACTGTTCGAAGTGATCCTGTTCTACGAAACCCTTTGGCTGCAGGCCGGCCCAGCCGGGCACCAAGCGGTGCTGGCGGGCGGTGCCACGGCGCTGGTGCTGCTGGTGGGATTGGCCTGGGTGATCCTGCGTGGCTCGGCCAAGTTGCCGCTGTCGCTATTCTTCAGCATCAACGCCGCGCTGCTGTGTGCCTTGTCGGTGGTGTTCGCCGGGCATGGCGTGAAGGCCCTGCAAGAGGCCGGAGTGCTAGGCACGCGACCGGTGGCGTTCTTCGAGTTCGACTGGCTGGGGATTCACGCTGACGCCTATTCGCTTTCGGCGCAAGCGGTGGCCTTGCTGGCCATCGTGTTCCTGTACGGGCGCTCACGGCTGGTGGAAAAGCGCAGGGTAGCGGCCAACTGATTGGGCCGCGCTGCGGCCCATCGCCGGCAAGCCAGCTCCCACCCCGAGCGCATCGTTTTCAAGCCGTGTGCAGTACCTGTGGGAGCTGGCTTGCCGGCGATGGGCTGCAAGGCAGCCCCATGCAATATCAGTTCAGGCCGGTTGTGGTGCCTTGAGAATGTTCTGCAGCAACTGGACACTTTCGACAGCGTCATGACCCAGGCTGGTCAGGTAGCCGCCATCAGGTTGATCGGTCAGCCCCTTTTCATGCAGGCGCTGCGCGGCGGCGACCAGGGCAGGGGAGGCGTTCTTGTGAATCTTGATGCCTTCCTGGCTACTGTCGTGCTTGAACAGCGAAAGTACTTCCAGTTCAGCGATCAGATCGGGGGTAAAAGGCATGGCGACTCCTGACTTCCAGACAAGGATGACGGCACCGTTCTACGGTGCCTGATCTTCGAGTGTAGCCGGGTTATTCGTCCTCGCCTTGATCCATCTCAGGTGGCAGCTCGGGCAGCGCACGCAGGGCGTTCTCGTACCACTCGCGGTCGAACTCGCGGTCTTCCATCAGCATGTTGTCAATTTCGAAGGCCAGTACATGGGCCATCAGGTTGAGAATGTCTTCGCGCTCGTAACCGACCAGGGTCAGTTTGTTGAACGTGGCTTTCGCCGCCGCCGGGTCGCCGCTTTCTATCTGGTTCTCGATGGCCTGGGTCAGCGTGGCCTCGGCGAAGGCTTCGTCGTCGTCATTGTCGATGTCGGTGGGCTCGCTCATGGCGGTACTCCTAGGATGGGATGCACAGTGTGCCACGCCTGTGGCGCCAATGCCCGGGCATTGACAGGGTGCATGACGCTGGTCAGGAACGGGCGATCGGTCTATAAAAGCCGGGCCAACCCCTTACGGCCTGGAGGCTGTTACCTCATGCTCAAGCTTCATGGATTCTCGGTCAGCAACTACTACAACATGGTCAAGCTGGCCCTGCTGGAAAAAGGCCTGCCTTTCGAGGAAGTCACCTTTTATGGCGGCCAGGCGCCACAAGCGCTGGAAGTGAGCCCGCGAGGCAAGGTGCCGGTGCTGCAGACCGAGCACGGCTTCCTCAGCGAAACCAGTGTGATTCTCGACTATATCGAGCAGACCCAGGGTGGCAAGGCGCTGCTGCCGGCCGACCCGTTCGGGCAGGCCAAGGTGCGTGAACTGCTCAAGGAAATCGAGCTGTACATCGAGCTGCCGGCGCGTACCTGCTATGCCGAGTCTTTCTTTGGCATGTCGGTTGAGCCGCTGATAAAGGAAAGAGCCCGTGCCGACCTGCTGGCCGGTTTTGCCACGCTCAAACGCAACGGCCGCTTCGCACCCTACGTAGCGGGTGAGCAACTGACCCTGGCAGACCTGATGTTCTGCTTCTCGGTCGACCTGGCTTGCGCCGTTGGCAAGAAAGTGCTGAACATCGACTTCCTGGCGGACTTCCCGCAGGCCAAGGCGTTGTTGCAGTTGATGGGCGAGAACCCGCACATGGCCCGGATCGTGGCGGACAAGGAGGCGGCGATGCCGGCCTTCATGGAGATGATTCGTAGCGGCAAGCGCTAAGTCTGGTGCTGGACCCTTCGCGGGCATGCCCGCTCCCACAGGGAAACGCTGTACCTGTGGGAGCGGGCGTGCCCGCGAACGAGGGCGAAGCCCTCGCAATGGGCCTTAACGCGAAGCCAGCAGCGCCTTGCCGCGGGCAACGGCGGCACGCACCTGCGCCGGCGCCGTACCACCAATGTGGTTACGGGCATTAACCGAGCCTTCCAGGGTCAGCACGGCAAACACGTCCTGCTCGATCTGGTCGCTGAACTGGCGCAGTTCGTCCAGGCTCATCTCGGCCAGGTCCTTGCCGGTGTCCACGCCATACTTCACCGCATGGCCCACGATCTCGTGGCAGTCACGGAACGGCAGGCCACGACGTACCAGGTAGTCGGCCAGGTCGGTGGCGGTGGAGAAACCGCGCAACGCCGCTTCACGCATGATCGCATGCTTGGGCTTGATCGCCGGGATCATGTCGGCGAAGGCACGCAGCGAGTCGCGCAGGGTGTCGGCGGCGTCGAACAGCGGTTCCTTGTCTTCCTGGTTGTCCTTGTTGTAGGCCAGCGGCTGGCCTTTCATCAGGGTCAGCAGGCCGGTCAGGGCGCCGAATACACGGCCGCTCTTGCCACGTACCAGTTCTGGCACGTCCGGGTTCTTTTTCTGCGGCATGATCGAACTGCCGGTGCAGAAGCGGTCTGGCAGGTCGATGAACTGGAACTGCGCGCTGGTCCACAGCACCAGCTCTTCGGAGAAGCGCGACAGGTGCATCATCGCCACGCTGGCGGCGGCGCAGAATTCGATGGCGAAGTCGCGGTCCGACACGCCGTCCAGCGAGTTGCCGGCCACGGCTTCGAAGCCCAGCAGCTTGCAGGTGAGTTCGCGGTCGATCGGGTAGGTGGTGCCGGCCAGTGCGGCGCTGCCCAGGGGCATGCGGTTGGCACGCTTGCGGCAGTCGACCAGGCGCTCGTAGTCGCGGCTGAGCATTTCGAACCACGCCAGCAGGTGATGGCCGAAGGTGACCGGCTGGGCCGTCTGCAGGTGGGTGAAGCCAGGCATGATGGTTTCGGCTTCACGCTCGGCCTGCTCCAGCAGGCCCTGCTGCAGGCGGGTAATCTCGGCCAGGATCAGGTCGATTTCGTCACGCAGCCACAGGCGAATGTCGGTGGCCACCTGGTCGTTGCGGCTACGGCCGGTGTGCAGCTTCTTGCCGGTGATGCCGATACGGTCGGTCAGGCGTGCTTCGATGTTCATGTGCACGTCTTCGAGATCGACGCGCCAGTCGAAGGTGCCGGCCTCGATCTCGCCCTGGATGGTCTTCAGGCCATCGATGATGGTGTCGCGCTCGGCATCGCTGAGCACGCCGACCTGCGCCAGCATGGTGGCATGGGCGATCGAACCCATGATGTCGTGGCGGTACAGGCGCTTGTCGAAATCGACCGAGGCGGTGAAACGGGCGACGAAGGCGTCGACGGGTTCACTGAAGCGGCCGCCCCAGGACTGATTGGTCTTGTCGGTGCTCATGGATTCACTCATTGCAGGCGTGAACGAAAAAGTGGCGCCGATGATAGCAGGGTTGGGCGGGCCGCCGCAGGGCGCTGGTCGAGAGAAATGCGCGGAAAACGACAGAGAAGGATTTGCAGGAATGAACGGCAGTGTTCCACGGACCGTCTACAGTTGGACAGAGGACTGGCAGTGAATCTGCCGGCCGAGTGAATCTTTGGCCATCGCACCGGTCTAGAGCGTGACCTTTGTGTCGCTCGAACCATACCTGTCTACGCTATACCTGTGCGAGACTCATTCAGGAATCCAGCGCAATTATGAATGTCCTGATCGTTGATGACGAACCCCAAGGCCGTGAGCGCCTCAGCCGGCTGCTCGGCGAACTGGAGGGTTACACCGTGCTGGAGCCTAGCGCCACCAACGGCGAGGAGGCCTTGGCGCTGATCGAAAGCCTCAAGCCCGATGTGGTCCTGCTGGACATCGGCATGCCAGGCCTGGATGGCCTGCAGGTTGCTGCTCGCCTGTGCGAGCGCGAGGCGCCGCCGGCGGTGGTGTTTTGCACCGGGGACGACGAATACGGTGCAGAGGCTTTCAAGGACAGTACCCTCAGCCATGTGACCAAACCTTTCCAGGCCCAGGCCTTGCGCGATGCCTTGCGCAAGGCCGAAAGGCCCAACCGCGCCCAGTTGGCGGCGCTCACCCGGCCGGCCAATGAAGGTGGCGGCCCGCGTAGTCACATCAGTGCCCGCACGCGCAAAGGCATCGAGCTGATCCCTTTGCCCCAGGTGATCTACTTTATTGCCGACCACAAGTACGTGACCTTGCGCCACGAGGCCGGGGAGGTGCTGCTCGACGAGCCACTCAAGGCCCTGGAAGACGAGTTTGGCGAACGCTTCGTGCGTATCCACCGCAACGCGCTGGTCGCCCGTGAGCGTATCGAACGCCTGCAGCGCACGCCGCTGGGGCATTTTCAGCTGTACCTGAAAGGCCTTGATGGTGACGCCCTGACCGTCAGCCGGCGCCATGTGGCCGGTGTGCGCAAGATGATGCAGACCCTCTGAGCCTGTACCGGCCCAATCGCCGGCAAGCCAGCTCCCACAGGTACAGCGTCAGCCTTGAGCCTTGCTCGGCTCCTGTGGGAGCTGGCTTGCCGGCGATTGGGCCGGTACAGGTAGGTACAGGATCCTGATCCACATCTGCTAGCGATACCGGCGATGCTGTTATCATCGACAGCATTTCTCTGGATCGGGGCGTTTCATGTCCACTCGCGAAATCCGCATTGCCACCCGTAAAAGTGCCTTGGCCTTGTGGCAGGCCGAATACGTCAAAGCCCGCCTCGAGCAGGCCCACCCCGGTCTGCTGGTGACCCTGGTGCCCATGGTCAGCCGTGGTGACAAGCTGCTCGACGCGCCACTGGCGAAGATTGGCGGCAAGGGCCTGTTCGTCAAGGAACTGGAAACCGCCCTGCTGGACAATGAAGCCGACATCGCCGTGCATTCGATGAAGGACGTGCCCATGGACTTCCCCGAAGGCCTGGGCCTGTACTGCATTTGCGAGCGCGAAGACCCGCGCGATGCCTTCGTCTCCAACCGCTTCGCCAGCCTCGACGCGCTGCCGGCCGGCAGCATCGTCGGCACCTCCAGCCTGCGTCGCCAGGCCCAGTTGCTGGCGCGTCGCCCGGACCTGCAAATCCGCTTCCTGCGCGGCAACGTCAACACGCGCCTGGCCAAGCTGGATGCCGGTGAGTACGACGCCATCATCCTTGCCGCCGCCGGCCTGATCCGTCTGGGCTTCGAAAACCGCATCACCTCCACCATCAGCGTCGATGACAGCCTGCCGGCTGGCGGCCAGGGCGCGGTGGGCATCGAGTGCCGTAGCGCCGACCAGGAAATCCACGCGCTGCTGGCGCCGCTGCACCATGCCGATACCGCCGACCGGGTAGTGGCCGAACGCGCCCTGAACAAACGCCTGAATGGCGGCTGCCAGGTACCGATTGCCTGCTATGCGGTGCTGGAAGGTGACCAGCTGTGGCTGCGTGGCCTGGTTGGCCAGCCCAGCGGCGGCACCCTGCTGGTGGCCGATGCCCGCGCGCCACGTAGTGCCGCCGAAACCTTGGGCGTGCAGGTGGCCGAGGACCTGCTGGGGCAGGGCGCCGAGGCCATCCTCAAGGAAGTCTACGGCGAGGCCGGCCACCCGTGAGCTCATGGCGCCTGTTGCTGACCCGGCCTGCCGAGGACTGTGCGGCACTGGCGCAAAGCCTGGCGGCGGCAGGGGTGGCCAGCAGTTGTCTACCGCTGCTGGCGATCGAGCCCGTCGCTGTGGTTAACCAGCAACGCCCGGTGCTGGAGGGCCTGCATGGCTACCAGGCGATCATCGTGGTCAGCAAGCCGGCAGCCCGGCTGTTGCTTGAGCAATTGGCCGATGCCGGCCTGACGCTCCCCGTGCAAGGCTGGTTCACTGTGGGCGAAGCGACCGCTGCCGTGCTGCAGGGGGCGGGCCTGGCGGTGAGCGTGCCGCCACGTGGCGATGACAGCGAAGCGTTGCTGGCGCTGCCGGCCCTGCGCCAGGCAGTTGCCATGCCGGCGCCACGAATCTTGATCGTTCGTGGCGTTGGAGGTCGCGAACTGCTGGCAGAGCGTCTTGCAGAGCAAGGTGCTAGTGTCGATTATCTGGAACTGTATCGTCGCTGCCTGCCGGCTTACCCGGCGGGCACCCTGATGCGCCGCATCGAAGCGGAACGCCTCAATGGCCTGGTGGTCAGCAGTGGGCAGGGTTTTGAACACTTGCAGCAAATGGCCGGTGCCGATTGGCCGCAGCTGGCGCGCCTGCCGCTGTTCGTGCCCAGCCCGCGGGTCGCTGAACAGGCAAGGGCCGCCGGGGCCCAACAGGTTGTGGATTGCCGTGGCGCCAGTGCCGCGGCCTTGCTGGCAGCCGTGCAGCGCAGCGCTGCACCTGCCTCTTAAGGCGCTAAGCTGAACGCGATGCGCCCCCATGCAAAGGATGGATACGTGAGCGAGACTGTCTTGTCCAATAACGATCAGCCGTCGGCGCAGGCGCCGGCGGAACCCGTCACCGCCCCACCTGCCAAGCGCTCCGGCAGTGGCCTGGCAACGCTGGCCCTGCTGTTGGGCGCGGCCGGAGTGGCGGTAGGTGGCTGGGGTGTCTGGCAGGTGCGTCAGCTGCAAGGCAGCGAATTCAACCAGGGCCAGCACATCGAGGCACTGAACCAGCGCGCCGAGGCCCTGCAGCAGCGTGAGCAGCAGATCAGCGCGCAGCTGGCCAGCCTGCCGGCGGCCAGCGAGCTGGAAGACCGCCGCCGCCTGGTGGCACAGCTGCAAGGCGACCAGCAGCGCCTCAGCCAGCGCCTGGAAACCGTGCTGGGCGAAAGCCGCAAGGAATGGCGCCTGGCCGAGGCCGAGCACTTGCTGCGCCTGGCCACCCTGCGTCTGTCTGCGCTGCAGGACATTACCAGTGCCAAGGCCTTGGTCGAGGGTGCCGACGAGATCCTGCGCGAGCAGAGCGACCCGGGTGCCTTCGCCGCCCGTGAGCAGCTGGCGCGCAGCCTGGCCACGCTCAACAGCACCCAGCAACCGGACCGTACCGGCCTGTTCCTGAAACTGGCCGCCCAGCGCGAACTGGTGCAGCAACTCAGCGCCCAGTCGCCGGAATTCGACACCAATGCCGATGCCCTGGGTGCCCTGACCGCCGAGGGTGATGGCGCCAGTCGCCTGTCGCAGTGGTGGGCCGAGATCTCCAAGTACTTCCAGATCGACTTCAACGCCGATGACAACGTGCGGCCGCTGCTGGCCGGGCAGCAACTGAACCAGCTGCGCCTGGCCCTGAGCCTGACCATCGAGCAGGCCCAATGGGCAGCGCTCAATGGCGACAGCAAGGTCTACACCCAGGCGCTGGACGACGCCCGCAGCGTGCTGCTGGCCAACTTCAACGCCGACAACCCGCAAAGCAAGGCCATGCTGGACAGCCTCAATGCCCTGGCCGAACAACCGGTGTCGGTGGTTACCCCTGACCTCAGCGAAAGCCTGGCGGCAGTGCAGGCCTACATCCAGCGCCGCCACCTGCCGGCCGAGGCTGAAGGGGGCAAGCCATGAAGCGTGTGTACCTGCTGGCCGTGCTGGCGATCGTGGTCGCCGCAGCACTGGGTATCGCGGTTGCCAAGCACAGTGGCTACGTGCTGATTTCCTATGGCAGCTTCCGCTACCAGTCGGGGCTGTGGGCGGCCCTGGCCGGCTTGCTGGCCGTGCTGCTGCTGTTGTGGCTGGTGCGCTACCTGGTTGGGCTGGTGCTGACTTCCAGTGGTGTGGTCAACCCGTGGTCGCGGCGTAATCGCAGCCGGCGCGTGCGCCTGGCCATCGAGCAGGGCCAGCTGGACCTCGCCGAGGGTCGTTGGGCCAGTGCCCAGCGCCACCTGCACCGTGCCGCAGAGGCCGAGCGCCAGCCGTTGCTGTACTACCTCGGTGCTGCGCGTGCAGCCAACGAGCAAGGCCGGACCGAAGACAGCGACAATCTGCTGGAGCGCGCCCTGGAGCGCCAGCCGCAAGCGGAACTGGCAATCGCCCTGACCCATGCGCAGTTGCAGATGGACCGTGGCGAAAGCGATGGCGCGCTGGAGACCCTGCTGGCCATGCAGGAGCGTCACCCGCACAACAGTCAGGTGCTGCGCCTGTTGCAACGGCTGCACCTGGAGCGCGGCGACTGGTCGGCACTGATCCGCCTGCTGCCCGACCTGCGCAAGGGCAAGGTGCTGCCGGCAGCCGAGCTGGCTGCCCTGGAGCAACGTGCCTGGGGCCAGAACCTGAGCCTGGCCGCCACCCGAGGCGAGGACGCGCAAAGTGCCCGTCAGGCCCTGGAGCGCGCCTGGCAGCAACTGACCGCGGCCCAGCGCCAGGAGCCACAGCTGGTGCTGGCCTATGCCGAACAGTTGCGCCAGGCAGGGGCCCAGAGCGAAGCCGAACAGGTGCTGCGCACCGCCCTCAAGCGAGAGTACGAAAGCCACCTGGCCCGCCTGTACGGTCTGGTGCGTGGCGATGACCCGGCGCGCCAGCTGCAAACTGCCGAAGGTTGGCTCAAGGCCCACCCGCAAGATGCCAGCCTGCTACTTACCCTGGGCCGCCTGAGCCTGCAGAACCGCCTGTGGGGCAAGGCGCGCGACTACCTGGAAAGCAGCCTGCGCATGGAGCGCAACCCCGAGGCCTGCGCCGAGCTGGCACGCCTGCTCGCCAGCCTTGGCGAGACCGAACGCAGCAACCAGCTGTTCCAGGAGGGCCTCGGTCTGCTGGACGAGCGCCTGCTGGCCCTGCCTTTGCCAGAAGGCGTGCGCGCCTGACCTACCCCCGGGCCCGTGCCATGGTGCGGGCTCCGGGGGCGGGTAACTTGTCCACCGACGTAAGTTAGATCTGCAGTCCATTTCTTCAGACGCTTCCTACCGCATTGCTGGAAATTTCCTCAGCGATTCAGCGACTTGTCGTTGCTGTCGCGCCTTGAAACAAAGCGTGTCTTTCCTCTACCGTTCCAGTCACTTCCACTATCCCGGGACCTTCACCGCCCATGCTGCCGGCCCGTTTGCGCACCTTTTTCCTACCTGCCTGCCTCGCTGCACTGGCGGTACTGGCTGCGTCCTTGCACCTGGAAAACGCCCTCGGCCTGGTGCCATGCCCGTTGTGTTTCAGCCAGCGGCTGCTGCTGGGCGTATACGCGCTGCTGTGCCTGACGGCAGTGCTGCAGGCACCGGGTACGGCGGGCATTCGCTGTTACGCGCGGGCGACGCTGGCCTGTTCGATGGCCGGGGCGTTGCTGGCCGCGCGACATGTCTGGTTGCAAGGGGATGACGGGGCCATGCCTGTCTGCCCGGTGCCGATCGGGCATCTGTTCGAACAGTCCTGGGGCGAGGCGGTTCGGCAACTGTTGCTCGGCGGCCCGGATTGCAACGCGCTGACCTGGAGCTTTCTCGACCTGACCCTGCCCGAGTGGAGCCTGCTGGCCTTCCTGCTGCTGGCGGCGCTGCCCTTGAGTTGCCTGCTGGCGTATCGTTTCCGCAGCCTGGCGAGAACATGACCTGGCGCAAGGTTGCGCCATTGGTACGACCAATGGCCGTGTAACAGGGTATTAAACACTTGTATGAACTTTGTCCGCTGCGTACCTTGAAGGCCAGCCCGTGCGGGAATAATCTCCCAGCACGCATACCGAAAACACAACTGCTCGATGCCGCCTGCTGATGTCACCTTTGTGCTGCATGGTCGTGGTGCGAGGTGCAGCGGCATCTACCCAGAAGGGAAGAGATAGCCATGCTCGATAGTTGCCAGAACGCTCAGGAACGCTGGGGTGGGGTTCATAAACTGATCGACCGCTGGCTGGAGGAGCGCCATCAACTGGTGCAGGCTTTCCGCGCACTGCGCGATGCGAAGCCGGCCTTCGCCGACAAGGACACGAACGGGGAGTTTTGTACGCTCCTTGTCGACTACGTTTCGGCGTGGCATTTCGAAGTCTGCGAGCAGCTGGTCAGTGAGGCCAAGGCCTTCGGAGACGAGAAGGCGCTGAAACTGGCCGAAGAGATCAACCCGCGGATCAACGACAGTACCCAGATTGCACTGGCCTTCAATGACCATTGCGCCAAGGGTGAGTGCAAGGACACCGAACGCTTTGCCGAAAAGCTGGGCAAGCTGGGTGGCCTGCTGCACGAGCGCTTCGAACTGGAAGACTGCCTGATCGAAGTGTTGCACAACGCGCACAAGGAAGAAGGCGCGGTCCAGGTCTGAGTATCGGCGTCAGTCGCCAACCGCCAGCAGTTCGATCTCGAACACCAAGGGTGTGTAGGGTGCGATCAGGTCACCTGCACCCTCGGCGCCGTAGGCTTGTGCCGACGGGATCACCAGGCGCCATTTGGCGCCAGCGTGCATCTTTGGCAAGGCCACCTGCCACCCTTCGATCACCGAATCCAGGCTGAACCACTGGGGGGTCTGGTTCTGGTCGAACACTGAGCCGTCTGGCAGCCTGCCTACATAGCGCACCTGCACCTTGCCACCGGCTTTGGGCTGCGCGCCCGCACCTGCTTGCAGTTCGCTGTAGAGCACACCCTCCGGTAATTCGTGCACACCATAACGACCACGCTCGTTGGCCATGAAACGTGTTTCGGCAGCCTGCAGCTTCTGCATGGCGGCATCGCCTTCCTGCGTTTCATGCTGCTGGAGCACGGCCTGCATGCGTGCCTTGTCGAGTTTCAGCGGTTGCCCCTGGTAGGACTGGCGCAGGCCTTCGACCAGCGCATCCAGTTGCAGGCCCGGCATCTCCTGGCGCAGCCGCTCACCCAGGCTGGCGCCCAGGCTGTAGGCGAGATCATGTTCGTCGCTGTCGGCCAGGGCGATGGGTGCCAGCAGGCATAAACCTAAAACAAGATATCGAGGCATGGTCAGTTCCTGCGCCAATGAACGTGGAAGTATGCCAGTGTTCGTTACTTGTATTGGCCTTTTCATGGCCCTTGTGGGAGCGGCCTTGTGTCGCGATGGGGCTGCAGAGCAGCCCCGCGATATTGACGACGGCGCTGAAACCGGGGGCCGCTACGCGGCCCTTTCGCGACACAAGGCCGCTCCCACAAGGCGATAGCGGTCTGTAGGAAACTGCCAAATATCAGCAATGATTTATTCTGCAACTACACTTGCTCGGAGCTGCAAGATAACAACTTTGCCCAGGCATGCAACGCGGCGTAAACAATACTGTCAACATGCCCTAGCGGCGGTAGCAGCAGAAGCATAGTATGAGCCGCAATCTCGTCAGCCAGGAGGTAAACCATGTCGGCTAAAAAGAAGCCAGTAAGTACGCCGTTACACCTGCTCCAGCAACTTTCGGGCAGCTTGCTCGAACACTTGGAGGATGCCTGCTCGCAAGCGCTGGCTGATGCGGAAAAACTGCTGGCCAAGTTGGAAAAGCAGCGTGGCAAGGCCCAGGAAAAACTGCACAACGGTCGTCTGAAACTGCAAGACGCGGCCAAGGCAGGTAAAGCCAAGGCGCAGACCAAGGCGCAAAAAGCCATTGGCGAACTTGAAGAGTTGCTCGACTCCCTCAAGGACCGTCAAACCCAGACCCGTTCTTATATCCAGCAACTCAAGCGCGATGCGCAGGACAGCCTCAAGCTGGCCCAGGGTGTAGGCAAGGTTCGCGAAGCCGCAGCCAAGGCGCTTGATCAACGTGCTGCCAAGACCACCAAACCGGCAGCCGTCAAACCCGCCACCAGGGCTGCTGCGGCCAAGCCAGCCGCCAAAGCCACCGTTGCTGCCAAACCGGCTGCCAAGGCCACCGCTGCAGCCAAACCTGCAACCAAACCGGCTGCCAAGGCCGCCGCTGCTGCCAAACCTGCAGCCAAGCCGGCTGCCAAAACCACCGCTGCAGCCAAGCCGGCTGCCAAAACCACCGCTGCAGCCAAGCCTGCAGCCAAGCCTGCAGCCAAGCCTGCAGCCAAGGCCGCCGCTGCTGCCAAACCCGCAGCCAAGCCGGCAGCCAAGGCCACCGCTGCAGCCAAGCCTGCAGCCAAGCCGGCTGCCAAGGCCACCGCTGCTGCCAAACCTGCAGCCAGGCCGGCTGCCAAGGCCACTGCTGCTGCCAAACCTGCAGCCAAGCCGGCTGCCAAAACCACCGCTGCTGCCAAACCTGCGGCCAAGCCGGCTGCCGCAGCCAAGCCTGCGGCGGCAAAAGCGCCAGCCAAAGCCGCTGCTGCCAAGCCAGCCGCGAAACCAGCGTCTGCCAAGGCTCCCGCCCGTGGGGCCACCAAACCCGCCGCAGCCAAGCCTGTTGCCAGCAAACCAGCCGAAACCAAACCGGCCACGCCTGCTGCCAGCACCCCGGTCGCCGCGACCAACTCGGCCACCCCGGCAGCTTCGGTAGCACCGTCGGCACCCGTCAGCACCCCGGCTCAGGCACCGTCTTCGGCGTCCTGAAGTGCTGCCGCCGCGACGCGCAAACAAACCAGCGCGTCGTGGTGGCGGGCCTGGTCCGGCGCCAGCCGGGCCAGCCAGTCGTCCATGCGCTCATGGGCGCCCGCTGGCCACTGTCGCGAGCGCGCTTGCAAGCGTTCCAGCAACGCTTTCTCGGCCAGTAATTCCAACCCCTTCACCTGCTCACGCAGCGCCGCCAGTTGCGCATCACTCTGCGCTGCTGCTCGCCACTGTTGGCGCAAGGTACGTAACGGGTTGACCACTTCGCGCTGCCAGGGCCCGGCAACCTCGCGCAGTGCCTGTACGCGCTCGTCCCGCACAGCCACGCCACGCGCCTGTAGCCAGGTTGCACACAGCAGCAGGCAGACATCGCCACCTTGCGCCTGCAGGGCGAGGCAGGCCGCTTCCACGCCGGGCCTGGCATACAGGGCCAGGGCGTGATTCCACAGGTCGGTGTGCATGGTTCCACTCGCGCTATGGGCCGAGGAAGCTGGTAGACTCCGCGACCATCATGATCAGACTATCCAACCTCACTTTACAGCGTGGGCCGCAGCGCTTGCTAGAAGGCGCCGAGATGACCCTGCACACCGGTCACAAGGCCGGCCTGATCGGCGCCAACGGCGCCGGAAAATCCAGCCTGTTCGCCTTGCTGCGCGGTGAGCTGTCGCCCGATGCCGGCGATTGCCAGCTACCGGGTGACTGGCGCATCGCCCACATGCGCCAGGAGGTCGATACCCTCGACCGCCTGGCCGTGGACTATGTGCTCGACGGCGACGCGCGCCTGCGCAAGGTCCAGGCCGACCTGGCCGCAGCCGAGCAGGCCCACGACGGTACGGCCCTGGCGCGCCTGCACATTGAGCTGGATAGCGCTGACGGCTATACCGCCGACGCCCGCGCCCGCAAGTTGCTGGCCGGGCTGGGCTTCACCAACGAGCAGATGGACCGCCGCGTCGGCGACTTCTCCGGTGGCTGGCGGATGCGCCTGAACCTGGCCCAGGCCTTGATGTGCCCGTCCGACCTGCTGCTGCTCGACGAGCCCACCAACCACCTGGACCTGGACGCCATCCTCTGGCTGGAGGACTGGCTAAAAGGTTACCCCGGCACGTTGTTGCTGATCTCCCACGACCGCGACTTCCTCGACGCAGTGGTCGACCATGTGCTGCACGTCGAGCAACGCAAGCTGAACCTGTACAAGGGCGGCTATACCGCCTTCGAGCGCACCCGTGCCGAGCGCCTGGCGCAACAGCAGCAGGCCTACGAGAAGCAACAGGCCCAGCGTGCGCACATGGAAAAGTACATCGCCCGCTTCAAGGCCCAGGCCACCAAGGCCCGCCAGGCACAGAGCCGGATCAAGGCCCTGGAGCGCATGGAGGAGCTGTCGGCGGCGCATGTCGATTCGCCGTTCGACTTCGTCTTCCGCGAGTCGCAGAAAATCTCCAGCCCGCTGCTGAGCCTGTCCGAAGGCCGCCTGGGCTACGGTGACAAGGCGATCCTCGACAAGGTCAAGCTGCAGCTCACCCCGGGTGCGCGCATTGGCCTGCTCGGCCCCAACGGCGCCGGCAAATCCACCCTGATCAAGAACCTCGCCGGCGAGCTCGGGCCGCTGTCGGGCCGCCTGGTGCGCGGCGAGAACCTGGCGGTGGGCTACTTTGCCCAGCACCAGCTGGACTCGCTGGACGACAAGGCCAGCCCGTTGCTGCATCTGCAGCGCATCGCCCCCACCGAGCGTGAGCAGACCCTGCGCGATTTCCTGGGTGGTTTCGACTTCCATGGCGACCGCGTCGACGAGCCGGTGGTGAACTTCTCCGGGGGTGAAAAAGCCCGCCTGGCGCTGGCGCTGATCGCTTGGGAGCGGCCGAACCTGCTGCTGCTCGACGAACCGACCAACCACCTCGACCTGGAAATGCGCCTGGCGCTGACCATGGCCCTGCAGGAGTTTGCCGGTGCCGTGGTGGTGGTGTCGCACGACCGTCACCTGCTCAAGAGCACCACCGACGACTTCCTGCTGGTAGCTGACGGCAAGGTCGACGTCTTCGATGGTGACCTGGACGACTACAGCCGTTGGCTGGTCGAGTACCGCCAGCGCAGCGCGCCGGCCAGTACCGCCCCGGTCAACCCGGACAAGACCGACAAGAAAGCCCAGCGCCAGGCTGCCGCAGCCTTGCGCCAGCAACTGGCCCCGCACAAGAAGGCTGCCGACAAGCTGGAAGCCGAGCTCAGCCAGGTGCACGCGCAACTGGCCGAGATCGAGACTGCGTTGGGTGATGGTGGCCTCTACGAGGCGTCGCGCAAGGACGAGTTGCGTGACCTGCTGGCGCGCCAGACCAAGCTGAAGCAGCGCGAAGGCGAACTGGAAGAGGCCTGGATGGAAGCCCTGGAAACCCTCGAAAGCATGCAGGCCGAGCTCGAGGCGCTGTCCTGATAGGGCTGTGCTGCCTGATCTGGCCTCTTCGCGGGCAAGCCCGCTCCCACAGGATCTGAAACCTGCACCGTACTTGTGGGAGCGGGCGCGCCCGCGAAGAGGCCGAGACAGGCAGTAAAATTCCTCAAAATCTTCTGGTTATTTTTTCACCAACACCTTAGCTTAACGTTTTGCAGCATATGTTCGAGCGAGGTGTGTGATGTCGATGGAAGTGTGGTTGGGCTTCTTTGCCGCCTGTTGGGTGATCAGCCTTTCACCCGGTGCCGGGGCGATCGCCTCGATGTCCAGCGGCCTGCAATATGGCTTCTGGCGTGGTTACTGGAACGCCCTGGGCCTGCAGCTGGGCCTGATCGTGCAGATCGCCATCATCGCCGCCGGCGTCGGCGCCATCCTGGCCGCCTCGGCCACGGCCTTCCAGATCATCAAATGGTTCGGTGTCGCCTACCTCATCTACCTGGCCTACAAGCAGTGGCGTGCCTTGCCCATGGACATGAGCGATGAATCCGCCGTGCGCCCGATCGGCAAACCGCTGAGCCTGGTGTTCCGTGGCTTCCTGGTCAACGTCAGCAACCCCAAGGCGCTGGTGTTCATGCTGGCGGTGCTGCCGCAGTTCATCAACCCGCATG
>Ga0209676_1001518_pt1 | contig 21123 bp, 16 predicted proteins | sample AraplaCvi_mLB_r2_FD_184282 | JGI IMG/M metagenome (GOLD analysis project Ga0209676, IMG submission 184282) | Arabidopsis root microbial communities from North Carolina, USA - plate scrape MF_Cvi_mLB_r2 (SPAdes) (version 2) | ecosystem: Host-associated > Plants > Roots > Endosphere | place: USA... | reverse complement strand
CCGCGTCCCACGACGCCCATCCGACCCACTGCGAGAACTGCGGCGCGCCGCTGCAGGGGCACTACTGCCACGACTGCGGCCAGTCCGTGGTGAACCCGGTCCGCCACGCCGCGCACGCGATGGAGGAGGTGTTCGAGGCGTTCTGGCACCTGGACGGGCGCATCTTCCGCACGTTGCGCGACCTGTTCTCGCCGGGCCGCGTCGCGATCAACTACCTCTCCGGCCAGCGCGCGAAGTACGTGGCGCCGTTGCGGCTGTTCGTCGTGCTGAGCGTGTTGACGTTCTTCGTCGCGCAGTTGGTGATCCACGTCGACACGCAGGACGCGTCGGTCACGCTGCTCGACGAAGGCGTGTCGAAGAACGCCAACCGCACGCAGAACGTCAACCGCGAGAACAAGCGCTTCGCCACCGCGACCAGCATCGAGGACATCGAGCGCATCCGCGCGACCGAGCTGGCCGAACTGGCCGAAGGGCGCGATGCGGTGTCAACCATGCTGCCGCACGTGCGCAAGCCGTTCGAGATCGCGATGGGCGACGTGAACGCCGCCGCCGATCGCCGCACGCAGGAACTGATCCGCGAGCGGGACCTCTCGCCGCGCGAGGTGGAGCGCGAGCAGGCCGCGACGAAGCGCGAGATAGACGCCGAGCGCAGCGAGAGGAAGTCAACGCCCGAGATGGACAAGGCCAGGACGCTGGCCGAACTGGAGAGCCTTCGAAACGCCAGCGTCACGAAGCAGCGGGCGGAGCTGGACGCGCTCACGACCGCGCAGTCGGCCGAGCGTCGCCATCTGCTGGGCAAGATCCGCGATACCAACGAGGCATCCGGTTGCCGCGCCGCGCAGTTGCAGATCGCGGCGGCGCGCGGCAGCGAAGACATGCGCAAGCGCAAGGCCAGCGACGACGCGCGCGTCTACGGCGAAAGCACCTGCGGCAACCGGCTGACGCTGTTCGGCAGCGACGAGCCGTGGGACGAAGAGCTCAATCCGGTCGTGGTCTCGTGGGCGCCGGCCTTCGTCAACACCTGGCTCAACAAGCAGATCGGGCACGGCAAGGAGAACATGGCGCGTTTCCAGCATGACCCCAGCCTGCTGGTGAAGGCGGTGCTGGCTTCGATCCCGTCCGCGCTGTTCCTGCTGGTGCCCGTGTTCGCGCTGCTGCTCAAGCTCGCCTACGTCGGCTCCAAGCGCCTGTACCTGGAACACCTGGTCGTCGCGCTCTACAGCCACGCCTACCTGTGCCTGGCGATCCTCACCTTCTTCCTGCTGATGGCGCTGGACAACGCGATCACGCCGAAGTGGGCCGGATTCGGCTGGATTTCCGGCACGCTGGAATTCCTGATCTGGGCGTGGATGCCGATCTACCTGTGGATCATGCAGAAGCGCGTGTACGGCAACGGCTGGCTGCTGACGTCGCTGCGCTATTTCGTGATCGGCAACCTGTACTTCGTGCTGCTCGGCTTCGCGGTGGTGTTCATCACGATCGCGAGCATCGTGCGCATGTAAGGCAGTTGGCCCCTCTCCCAACGGGAGAGGGGTCGGGATGAGGGGCAACGAATCGAGCCCGACGAACCACCAGTGGAGCGCTGCACCTGATGGTCGAGCGCTGGCACGTCCTTGGAATCAGTGCTGCAGGCGTCGCCACAACCAGTCGCCGCGTTCCTGCGCGCTTACCGAGACCAGCTCGCGTCGCAGTGCCGCGCGTGCGCCCGGCGGCGTGCGCTGCACGAGCACGCCCAGTTCGCGCCGCTGCTGCGGTGTCATCGAACGCAGCGCTCGCAATAGTGCGGCGTGTTCGGCTTCGGGCACCTGCGCCAGCAACGGCTGCAAGACCGCGTAATCGGCGCCCAGCGACGGGCCGAACAACCAGCCGCGACGCTCGCTGCGGTCCATCGCGTCGAACTGCGCGCGCCAGGCGGCCTGCAGGTCCGGCGGCATCGCGGCGTATTGCGCGGCGGCGGCCTGCGCCTGCGCGCGTTCGGCCGGCGACAACGCTTCCCAGGCGAGATAGCGCTCTCGACGCTCATCGCGGCCGGCGCGCGGCAACGCGTCCCATTGCGCGACCCGCTCGCGAAACGCCTTCTGTTCGTCCGGAGAGAGCGCGTCCCAGCGCTGCGCGTTGGCGCGCAGCGTCGCCTGCGTGGCGGGCGGCAGGCGCTGGAGCAGGTCAGCGAGTTCCGGTGGCGTCGAGCCCGCGACGGAAACGACCGCCGCCAGCGCGAGGAGCATCCAGCGGCGGCGGATGGGTTCACGGCGCATCTTCGGTCTCCGCCTGCGTCTCGCTCGCGATGCCCTGCGCGACCGGCGAGGGGGCTACATCCTGTTCGACCGGCAGGTCCGGCGGAGGCGTCGGTGCCGTCACGCCGGCGGCCTGCTGCGCGGCCAGCCAGCTGTTGAATTCCAGCTCCTGCGCGGCGGCTTCGCCCTGCGGATCGGCCAGAAGCGCGAAGTCGCGATGCGTGACCACCGCCGCCTCCTCGCCGTAGCGGGCGGCGGGGGAATCGGCTTCCGGCAGCGGCTCGATTTCCACCCGGCGGTTGCTTCCCACCCCACCGGTGTTCGATCCGGGCGGCAGCGCGAAGGTCGCGGCCAGCGCCAGCACGCACAACGCGAGCAGACTCCACAGCAGCGGCATCAGCCAGCGTGGACGCGCGGCGATTGCGGTCGAGGCGGTGCCGGCCGGAGCGGCCACGTCGTCGCCGCGAAGCACCGTTTCGCGGGCCGAACTCAGGCGGACCAGCCGATCCGGCGGCAGGGTCTTGATGCGGCGATGGATCTGCTCGCGCATCTGCTGCCAGGCGAGCGGGTCGGCGCGGCCGTCGGCGTGATGCGGCAGGGCGCGCTGGAGGGCCAGGCGGTAACTCGCCACGCCCACGCCGAGCACGTCGGCCGCTTCCTCTTCGGACAACCCGGCGGCCACGCGCAGCAGCAGCGCGGCGCGGGGGCCGCTGCCGAGCTCGCCCAGTCGATCGGTGGCTTCTATTTCCACCGCCACCGCGGTGCGGTGCTGGAGGCGGGGCTGGGCGAGCAGCAGGGCCCAGAAGCGGCGGGGCCAGTCGGCCATCGGCAGGCCGCCGGCCTCGGGGCGGAAGCGCCGCATGGCCTCGGCCAGGGCGGCGTCGCCGGCGATGGCATCGCCGGCCTGGAGTTCGGCCAGGACCGCGCCCCGGCGTTCGATACCGCGCAGGAAAGCGGACAGCGCGGGAGGCCCCGAGGGGCGGGAAGAAACGGTCGGAACGCTCATCGGGACTGCATCACCATGACCGGCATCATAGCGATGCAGATCCGTGAAATAGCGCTTGACAACGCTGAGTCAGGCGCTCCTTCAAGCGGGACGCGGCCTGCACCGGAAAAGCGGTTGTGCACAGCAGTAACCGCATCGTCACGCAGGCCATCCTGAACGCGCCCTTCAGCTGGGTGACAACTGTGTTTCACGCCTAACCTCATGATTCAAAAAGAAATATCGGCTTTGGCACTTTTTTCACCAACGTGGCTGCGATGCCTTATTTCAAGCAATCGCACCCTGCTCCCGACACACCATGCACAGATTTATCCACAGCTCGTGTGGATAAGGACGTTTTCGCTTTGTGGCCGGGCACTTGCGTGATTTTTGTCACAGACCTGACAGCAATGCTCCGCAAGGTGAGCGGCCTCAGCCATGGCCGCCGGGACCGGTAGACTGCCCCGATGCCCGACGCCCCATCGACCCCGCCCGCCGTCTGGCGGGTGGCCCTGCCGCTGCCGCTGCCGCGCCTCTTCGACTACCGGCCGCCGATCGGTGAGACGGTCGAAGAGGGCGACGTCGGGCTGCGAGTGCGAGTGCCGTTCGGAAACCGCGAACTGGTCGGGATCGTCGTCGAAACCGGCCCCGTCGACCCGGAAGCCCCCGACGCCAAGCCCGCCCTCGCCCGGCTCGACCCCGGGCCGATCCTCGAAGGCGAGCTGCTCGAGTCCCTGCACTGGCTGGCGCGTTACACGCACGCCCCGCTGGGCGAGGTCCTGGCGACCGCGCTGCCGGCGTCGCTCCGGCGTGGCGACCTCCTGCCCGACACACACGCCTGGGCCTGGCAGCTGACCGAGGCCGGGCAGACGGCGCGCGAGGGCCTGCGCGCCGGCAAGCCGCGCCGGCTGGCCGATCTCCTGCAGGCCGGCGCGTTCGACGAAGATCGCCTCGATCTCGAATTCGAAGACTGGCGCGCAGCGGCCCGGACGCTGGCCAAGCGCGAGCTGGCCGAACGCATCGCCATTCCCGCGGTGGCCCATGCGGTCGAACCCCGCCCCGGCCCGGAACTGCACCCCGAACAGCAGGCCGCCGTCGACGCCATCCTCGCCGTGCGCGACGGCTTCGCCGCGCTGTTGCTGGACGGCGTGACCGGCAGCGGCAAGACCGAGGTCTACCTGCATGCGATCGCCGACTGCCTGGCGCGCGGCAAGCAGGCGCTGGTGCTGGTGCCGGAGATCGGCCTGACGCCGCAGACCCTGGCGCGCTTCCGCGCGCGGCTGGGCGTGCCGGTGCACGCACTGCATTCGGGCCTGAGCGATGGCGAACGCGCGCGCACCTGGACGGCCTTCGCGCGCGGCGAGGCGCGCGTGGTCGTGGGCACGCGCTCGGCGGTGTTCCTGCCGTTGCCCGAAGCGGGCCTGATCGTGATCGACGAAGAGCACGACGGCAGTTTCAAGCAGTTGGATGGCATTCGTTACCACGCGCGCGATTTCGCCCTGGTGCGCGGCAAGGCGCTGGGCGTGCCGGTGCTACTGGGCAGCGCCACGCCGTCGCTGGAGTCGCTGCGCAACGCGCAGGCCGAACGCTACGTCCATCTTCGCCTGCAGCAGCGCGCCGGCCAGGCGCAGCCGCCCACGGTACGCGTGTGCGACGTGCGCAAGCGGCCGCTGGAGGCCGGGATGTCGCCGGAGATGCTCGACATCATCGGCCAGGCGCTCCAGGCCGACGGCCAGGTGCTGGTCTTCAAGAACCGCCGCGGCTACGCGCCGGTGCTGCTCTGCCACGACTGTGGCTGGAGCGCGCAATGCCAGCGTTGCGATGCGCCCATGACGGTGCACGCGGGCGGTCGCCGCCTGCAATGCCATCACTGCGGCGCGCGACGTCCGGCGCCCGATGCCTGCCCGGATTGCGGCGGGCTTGCACTGCAACCGCAGGGCGCGGGCACCGAGCGCATCGAGGAAGTGCTGACCGCGCGATTCCCGGACGTCCCGGTGCTGCGCGTCGACCGCGGCACGACGCAGCGTCGCGACGCGCTGGAGCATGCGCTGGCGAAGTTCGGCACGCAGCGCGGCATCCTCGTCGGCACGCAGATGCTGGCGAAAGGACACGACCTTCCGAACCTCACGCTGGTCGCCGTGGTCGGCGTCGATGAAGGCCTGTTCTCTGCCGATTTCCGCGCGCCGGAAAAGCTCGCGCAGTTGTTGATCCAGGTCGCCGGCCGCGCCGGGCGCGCGCAGCGCAAGGGCGAAGTGCTGCTGCAGACGCACCATCCCGGGCATCCGCTGCTCGCGACGCTGCTTGCGGGCGGTTACCACGCGTTCGCCGACGCCGAACTCGCGCAGCGCGAAGTCGCCGGCTTCCCGCCGTTCGCGCACATGGCGATGTTCCGCGCCGAGGCGCAGCAGCTCGAAGCCTGCGATGCGTTCCTGCGGATGACCCGCCAGGCGCTGCATGAGGTGGGCGCACCGATCGACCTGCACGGCCCGCTGCCTGCGCCGATGCCGCGTCGCGCGGGTTTCCAGCGCATGCAGCTGCTGCTTTCCGCGGCCGATCGCCGCAGCCTGCATCTCGCGCTGGACGCCGCGCTCCCAGCGATCCACGCCTCGGCGCAGGCACGCAAGGTGCGGTGGTCGCTCGACGTGGATCCGGTGGACCTTTACTGACGCATCGTCATTTCCGCGCGGGACGCCACACCCAAGCCGCGAAGACGTACAGCGCCAACGCGATCACCAGCGTTGCGCGCAGGCCGATCGCAATCGCAAGCAAAAGCGCGAGGATCGCCGCGACGACCGACGCACACCCGTTGAGTCCCCAGGCCCACGGCACGAAGGCCGGCGCGCTTCGCGCCAGGCGCGCCAGGCCGAGCGGGAACGGCATGCCCATCGCGAAAGCCAGCGGTGCGATGCCGACGAAGGCCAACAGTGCGCGCAAGGCCAGCGGCCATGACGCGGCGAGCGAGAACGAGGCCACGAGCACGACGAACTGCCAGACCAGCCCCAGCACGATCGCGCGAACGGCCCACGCGATGCGCCTGGCTATCGCGGCATCGTCCGCACCGGATGCAGACAGCCAGCGCTGCGCGTGCAGGCTGCCCAATCCCGCGCACAGCAACATCGCCGCCAGGCCGACGTTCGCCGCCAGCCACGGATGTCCCAGCAGCAGCGTCAGGCGCGACAGCATCGCGATCTCGATCAACAGGAACGCGAGCCCCAGCGAGAGGAAATACGCGCCGATGCGAAGCCGCGAAGGCTGCACCTCGTACGCGTCGCGCTTGAGCGCCCGCAACGGCAACAGCACGAGCACCAGCGCCAGCACCACCGCCTGCACCAGCGTCGCCACCAGCACCAGGTAGCCCGAATCCAGCAGCACCACGCCCCCCTGCGCGCGCAATCGCCACAGCTCGGGCAGGCTGCGCCAGCGGAAGAAATGCGAGAAATACGGCCGATCGTCGCTCGCCGGCTCGATGTCGAAGCGGTACGCGCCGATGTACTGGCGCGCGCCCGGCGACAGCAGCGCCTGCACGCCGTCGAACAGCGTCGGCGGATCCAGGTGATGGAAGCGGTCCTGCATGGCCACGCGCCAGTCAGGCGCGTGCACGATGTCGAAACCGCGCCGCTCCGCGAAGTGGCGCAATGCCGTCACGGCGCGCGGATCCAGAGGCGAACGCGCGAACAGCCACGTGCTCGCATCCCAGTTGCGGATGGCGATGATGTTGCGCGCCGGATCGCCCACGCCTTCATCGCGCAGCGCCTCCACCGCCGTGGCGAAGAGTTTCAGCTCGTCACGCGGCGGCTGCTTGCTCCACTGCGTGGCCACGAGCATCCCGCGCGGCGTGAGCGTTGCCAGGTATTCGCGCAAGGCTTCGACCGTGAGCGCGTACTGCTCGCTCGCCGATTGGACGCCCGCACCGCCGCTGGCGAACGATTCGCCGCCCGCGAGCACGATCAGGTCGTAGCGGTCGCCGCTGTCGCGCACGAACGCGCGCGGGTCGGAGACGAAGCTGCTGACGCGACGATCGTCGAGCAGATGGCCCGAGTAGGCGCCGAACACGTCGCGTGCCCAATGCATCCGCTTGGCCGATTGCTCGACCGCATCGACGTGACGCGCACCGAGCGTGAGCGCCTGCAGCACGTCCATCCCGCCGCCCGCGCCGAGCACCAGCACGCGGTCGGGCGTGCGCATGCGATAGGGCAGCGCCGAGGTCATGTCGTCCAGCCACTTCCAGTCGGCGTGTCCATCGTCGCGCACGATGGGCGACATCGCGTCGCCATCGGTGTAGATCGCCAGTTGCGGCGGCAGCTCGTCCTGGTGCGACAAGCTCAGGCCCGGCGCGAAGCGGAGCGGCACATGCCGGCTTTCGACCAGTTCGAAACTGCCGTAAGGGTCTTCGCTGCGTGCGATCACGCGCGCGCCCGGCAACAGCAAGGTCCTGCTCAGGCCCTTGAACTCGTTCGCATGCGGGGCAAGCAACTGTGTTGGCCAGAGCAGCGCCAATGCCACCACGACAATGAGCGAGGCCACGCGCAGCGCGATGCGCCGCGTCACCAACCACGCCGCAGCCGGGCCGCAGATCGCCGCGACCAGCAGGCCGCGTTGCACGGGCAGCGCACTGGCCGCCAATGCGGCGAGCGCGCCGAGCGCGGCGCCGATCAGGTCGGCGCCGTAAAGCGCGGGAATGCGCGAGCCGTGGCGCGCGAACGCCAGGCCGAAACACGCCGCGGCGAAGAAGAACGGCACCGACAACGTGAGGTACAGCGCGGCCAGCCACAGTAACTGGCGCCAGTTCCACACCAGTTCGAGTCCGTTGAACGGTATGGCGCGCGCGATGACCAGCGTGACCGCCGCGCTGACTGCGAACAGCAATGCGCACGTCGCGAACGCAGCATCGAAGTCGCGCTCCAGCCGGGTCTTCCGTTCGCCCCGCAGCCACAGGCTCAGCCACGTACCACTGGCGCCGTGCCCAAGCAGCGCGAGGCTGATGATCATCACCGCGAACGGATGCCAGTGCGCGATCGCAAGCCAGCGCATCAGCAGCAGCTGCCACGCGAGCGCCGCGGCGGAGACGAGCGCGATGGCGATGGGAAGGGCGATCGCATGCGTCCGCGCGCCGGCGGAGGCGGCGCGTTCGACAACCCCGGCATCGGCGACGCTCACGGCCCACCCGTCAGCGGCACGAAACGCACCGGCAGCACCTGCCGCGTGCGCACGCGCCCACGCTCGTCCTTCGTCACCAGCAACAACGTCTGCGTGAAGAAGCTGCTGCCGACGGGAATCACCATGCGTCCACCGGGCCTGAGCTGCTGCACCAGCGGCGGCGGGATCGATGAGGCGGCGGCGGTGACGACGATCGCGTCGAAGGGGGCGTGTTCCTTCCAGCCGTAATAGCCATCGCCGGTGCGCGCCTGCACCGCCGGATAGCGCCGCAAGCGTTGTGCGGCCTGCCTGGCGAGCGGTTCGACTATCTCCACGGTGTAGACCTTCGCCCGGGCTTCGGCCAGCACCGCCGCCTGGTAGCCCGAACCCGTGCCGATCTCCAGGATCGACTCGCCCTCGCGCGGCGCCGCCAGCGTCGTCATCAGCGCGACGATGTACGGCTGCGAGATCGTCTGCCCGTAGCCGATGCCCAGCGGGCGGTTGTCGTAGGCGTTGTCGCGTTCGGAGGCCGGTACGTAGTCGTGGCGCGGCACGCGCGCGAGGATCGCCAGCACTGCCGGATCGATGCGCGTCGCCGTGCCCGCATCGTCGCGCGACTGCTCGCGCAGTTGCGCGATGAGTGCGGCGCGCGGGGCGGCGTAGCGGTCGGCGCGCGGCGCGGTCTGCAGCGCGAATGCCGCAGGCGCAAGCATGAGCGATGGCGACAGCGCGATCGCCTCCACGATCGCGCGACGATGCAGGAAGCCTGCACGGGCGTCGGCGCCGGACATGCCGCGCAGTGTAGGTCGACGCGTGTTACGGCCCGGGCAATGCCGGCGCCCGGGCCGACGTCAGGCGGCCGCTTTTTTCGCGGCGGCCTTCGCGGGGGGTTTCGTCGCAGGCTTCTTCTGCGCCTTCTTGGCGGCGCCGGTGCGGGGCGGGTTGCGGATCCACACGTTCAGATTCTCGCGCCTGCTCTGGAACAGGCCGATGGCTTCCACCAGGTCGCTCAGTTTCCCGTAGCCATAGTTGCGCGGATCGAAGGAGGCCTGGTTGCCGATCTGGCTTCCGACGGCACTCAGGCGCGCCCAGCCGTCCTCGTCGCTGGCCGCTTCCACGGCGCTGCGCAGCATCTGCACCAGGCGCGTGTCGTTGCGCAGTTCCTGCGACGTCCTGGGCCTGGTCAGCGCCGTTGCGCTCTCTGTTTCCGCGACGCCACCCAGCGCCTCCAGGTACGTGAACTTCGAACAGGCGTTGCGGAAGGCTTCCGGCGTCTTCTTCTCGCCGAAGCCGTAGACCTTCATGCCGTCGGTGAGCAGGCGCATCACCAGCGGGGTGAAGTCGGCATCGCTGGACACGATGGCGAATCCGTCCAGGTTGCGCGCGTACAGCAGGTCCATCGCGTCGATGACCATCGCCATGTCGGAGGCGTTCTTGCCGGTGCTGTAGGCGAACTGCTGCATGGGGCGGATCGCGTACTCGTGCAGCGTCGCCTCCCAGCCCTTCAGGTGCGGGCTCTTCCAGTTGCCGTAGGCGCGGCGGACGTTGGCGACCCCGTGGCGGGCGACCTCGGCCAGGATCACGTCGATCTTGGCCGCTGGCGCATTGTCGGCGTCGATCAGCAGGGCGATGCGGCGCTCGGTTTCGGCCATGGCGATGGTTCCGGAAGCGGCTGTTAAGCGTTGTCCGGAGCCTAGCGCACGCGGCGCGCGGCCGGCATGACGGTTAGCGCTACCCCCTGCCCGCCCGATCCTCCACAATGGGCCGGCACTCACGACAAGACCTCAGATCCCCACCATGACCACCCAGCTCGAACAGCTCCGCGCCTATTCGGCGGTCGTCGCCGACACGGGCGACATCGACGCCATCGCCCGTTTCCACCCGCTCGACGCCACCACCAATCCTTCGCTGCTGCTCAAGGCTGCCTCGCTGCCGCGCTATGCGCCGCTGATCGACTCGGCGATCTCGCAGGCCCGCGGCACCGACCTGGCCGCACGCGTGGCCGACGCGGCCGACCTGCTGGCGGTCACGGTAGGCGTGGAAATCCTCAAGCTCATCCCCGGCCGCGTCTCCACCGAAGTGGATGCGCGCCACAGCTTCGACACGCAGGCCACGCTGGCGCAGGCGCGCAAGCTGGTCGCGCTGTACGAACAGGTCGGCATCGGTCGCGACCGGCTGCTGATCAAGATCGCCTCGACCTGGGAAGGCATCCGCGCCGCCGAGCAGCTGGAACGCGAAGGCGTCAACTGCAACCTCACCCTGCTGTTCTCCTTCGCCCAGGCCGTGGCCTGCGCCGAAGCCGGCGTGTTCCTGATCTCGCCGTTCGTGGGCCGCATCTACGACTGGTACCTGGCCAACGGTGCGCAGAAGCCCGCGACCCCGCAGGACGACCCGGGCGTGCAATCGGTCACGCGCATCTGGCACCACTACAAGCGCCACGGCTTCAACACCGTCGTGATGGGCGCGAGCTTCCGCAACACCGGGCAGGTGCTGGCGCTGGCCGGCTGCGATCGCCTGACGATCTCGCCCGACCTGCTGCAGGCGTTGGCCGAAGGCACCGGCGAGGTGCCGCGTGCGCTGGTCGACAGCGGCGAACGCGCACCGGCCCCCACGCGCATGGACGAACGCACCTTCCGCTGGGACCACAACGAAGACGCGATGGCGACCGACAAGCTCGGCGACGGCATCCGCAAGTTCGCCGCCGACCAGCGCAAGCTGGAGGCGATGCTGGCGGAGCGGCTGGGGTAACCGGTTCGCCGTCCGACTGCGTGATCACGAAGCCCGGCCATTGGCCGGGCTTCTGCCATGTGGCCACGTCAAGGCGCCGTCTTCCCGCTTCGGGCAGACTATGCGCATGGATGCCACCGCCCCGATGACACCCACCCAGCGCCTGCGCAGCATCTTCAGCGGTTCGGTCGGCAACCTGGTCGAGTGGTACGACTGGTACGCGTACTCCGCCTTCGCGATCTACTTCGCACCGCACTTCTTCCCCAAGGGCGACACCACCGCGCAGTTGCTCGATACCGCGGCGGTCTTCGCGGTGGGCTTCCTGATGCGCCCCGTCGGCGGCTGGCTCATGGGCCTGTACGCGGACCGCCACGGCCGCAAGGCCGCGCTGATGCTCTCGGTGCTGCTGATGTGCGCCGGCTCGTTGCTCATCGCGGTCGCACCGGGCTTCGACCGCATCGGCATCGCCGCGCCCGCGCTGCTGGTGTTCGCGCGCCTGCTGCAGGGGTTGAGCGTCGGCGGCGAGTACGGCACGTCGGCGACGTACCTGAGCGAGATGGCGCAATCGAAGCATCGCGGCTTCTGGTCGAGTTTCCAGTACGTGACGCTGGTGATGGGGCAGCTGCTCGCACTGGCCTTGCTGGTGCTGTTGCAACGCGCGTTGCTCACCGAGGAGCAACTGCACGACTGGGGATGGCGCATTCCGTTCGTGGTCGGCGCGCTGTGCGCGGTGACCGCGCTGTGGCTGCGGCGCGGCATGCAGGAAACCGAATCCTTCGCCGCCGCGCGCGCGCGCAACGACAAGCAGCGCGGCAGCCTGCGCGTGCTGATGCAGCATCCGCGCGAGGTGTTCACCGTCATCGGCCTCACGATGGGCGGTACGCTGTCGTTCTACACGTTCACCACGTACCCGCAGAAATTCCTGGTGAACACCGGCGGTTTCAGCAAGGCCGACGCGACACTGATTTCCGCCGCGTCGCTGTTCGTGTTCATGCTGCTGCAGCCCCTCGTCGGAGCGCTGTCGGACCGCACGGGGCGGCGCCCCATCCTGATCGCCTTCGGCGTGCTCGGCACGCTGTTCACCTACACCATCCTCAGCGGCATCGCGGGCTCGCGTACGGTACTTGAGGCGTTCGCCTGGGTGATGTCGGGCCTTTTGATCGTCAGCGGCTACACGTCGATCAACGCCGTGGTGAAGGCCGAACTGTTCCCTGCCCACATCCGCGCGCTTGGCGTCGGATTGCCGTATGCACTCACCGTGTCGGTGTTCGGCGGCACCGCCGAGTACATCGCGCTGTGGTTCAAGCAGATCGGCCACGAGTCCTGGTTCTACGTCTACGTGACCGCGTGCGTCGCGGTGTCGCTGGGCGTCTATGCACTGATGCGCGACACGAAGCTGCATTCGCGCATCGATCGCGATCACGACATTCCGAACACGGGAGAACACGCATGAGCTCGTCCGATCCAAGGCCGCACGTCGTCATCGTCGGCGGCGGCTTCGGAGGCCTGTGGGCCACGCGCGCGCTCGCGGGCAGCGACGTGCGCATCACGCTGGTGGATCGCCGCAACCACCACCTGTTCCAGCCGCTGCTGTACCAGGTGGCGACGGCCGGGCTGTCCTCGCCCGACATCGCCGCGCCGCTGCGCCACATCCTGCGCAACCAGCGCAACGTCGAGGTGCGGCTGGGTGAGGTGGTCGGTATCGACACGGGCGCGCGCACGGTGTCGCTGGTCGAAGGCGACACGCTGTCGTACGACTACCTGCTGCTGGCCAGTGGCGCCACGCATGCGTATTTCGGCCACGAGGAATGGAGCGCGGACGCGCCCGGCCTGAAGACGCTGGACGATGCGCTGGCGATCCGCCGTCGCCTGCTGCTCGCGTTCGAGCGCGCCGAGGCCTGCGAGGATCCCGCGCAGCGCGACGCATGGCTGAACTTCGCCGTCGTCGGCGGCGGCCCGACGGGCGTCGAACTCGCCGGCACGCTGGCGGAGATCGCCCGCCACACGCTCAATCGTGAGTTCCGCAACATCGATCCATCGCACGCGCGCGTCCGCCTGATCGAAGCCGGGCCGCGTGTGCTCGCGTCGTTTCCGGAGTCGCTGTCGGAGAAGGCGCGCCGGCAGTTGGAAAAACTCGGCGTGGAAGTCGTCACCGGCACGCCGGTGAATGCGATCGACGCCAATGGCTACACGCTGGGAGACACCTTCGTGCCATCGCGCACGGTGCTGTGGGCTGCAGGCGTCGCGGCGTCGCCGCTGGGCGCGCTGCTTGGCGTGCAGCGCGACCGCGCCGGCCGCGTGCCGGTTGAAGCCGATCTCAGCGTGCCGGGCCATCCGGACATCTTCATCGCCGGCGACCTGGCCAGCGTGCAGCAGGACGGCAAGCCCGTGCCCGGCATTGCGCCTGCGGCGAAGCAGATGGGTGCGCACGCGGCGGCTGCGATCAAGGCGCGGCTCGCGGCAAAGCCCACGCCGGCATTCCGTTACCGCGACTTCGGGAACCTGGCGACGATCGGCCGCATGGCGGCCGTCGTCGACCTGCACGGTTTCAGGATTTCAGGACTCATCGCGTGGTGGTTCTGGCTCGCCGCGCACGTGTTCTTCCTGATCGGCTTCCGCAACCGCCTCATCGTGCTGCTCAACTGGGCGTGGTCGTACTGGAGCTACCAGCGTCATGCGCGGATCATCCTGGGACGCGATCCACCGCGCCCGGACTGATCACGCCGCCTCGCGCGTGATGCGGCACGCGTAGCAGCCGTACTTCGCGAAGTGCACATGCAGGTAGTCGACGTCGGCGCGTTCGAACAGACGCGCGACGAGCGATTCGAGGTCGCGGCCGTCGACGACGTCGGCGATGCGCATCATGGCGTCGTCGCCGTACGCGCGGATCGACAGCAGGCGCCGGCGCAGTTGATCCGGCACCTCGTCGATGGAGGGCATCGCTTCGGTGGCGTTCTCGCGCACATAGACCGGGCCGGAGGCGCGGTAGGGCGTGGTGACCGCATGATGTTCGTATGGCAGCAGGAGCAGGCGCTCGCCGGGTTCTGCATCGCGCAGGCTGACGCGACACGGAGAAGCGTTCGGACGCTCGGCGACTTCGCGACGGATATCGCGTGCGGCCAGTTCGTCGTCAGGGAGCGCGAACAGCGGCTGGAACTGCGCGGCGGGTAGTGCGTGGATGCGGAACATGGCGGACTCCTGGTGGATGTGGCCATGCTCGCCGTGTCGCGCCGGGCTGGATATCCGATCCTTGCGGCGAATCGTATTCGCGTCGCGCAAAAAGAACGGCCCGGTTTCCCGGGCCGTCCTGCATGCATCGATGAAGACTTGCGCTTAGGCCGCGAACAGCGCGCGCATCTTCTTCAGCGCGTTGGCTTCGATCTGGCGGATGCGCTCGGCGCTGACGCCGTACTCGTCGGCCAGTTCCTGCAGCGTGATCTTGCTTTCCGAATCCAGCCAGCGGCGCTTGACGATATCGCGTGAGCGCTGGTCCAGGCCCGACAGGCCTTCGCGCAGCAGGGCGAGGTGGCTGTCTTCCTCGTCTTCGCGCTCGTAGGTCTGCGACGGATCCTCGGCGTCGGTGCGCAGGTACGCAGCCGGCGACGGCGGAGCGTTGTCGTCGTCATCGTCCGGTGCATCGAAACCGATATCGCGGCCCGACAGGCGCGATTCCATCTCCAGCACTTCGCGCTCGGACACGTTGAGGTCCTGGGCGACGGCGCGGACTTCCTCGGCGTTCATCCAGCCCAGGCGGGTCTTGGACTTGCGCAGGTTGAAGAACAGCTTGCGCTGCGCCTTGGTCGTGGCGACCTTCACGATGCGCCAGTTCTTCAGGATGAACTCGTGCATCTCGGCACGGATCCAGTGCACGGCGAAGGACACCAGGCGCACGCCCTGTTCGGGGTCGAAGCGCTTGACCGCCTTCATCAGGCCGATGTTGCCTTCCTGGATGAGGTCGCCCAGCTGCAGGCCGTAGCCGTTGTAGCCACGGGCCACGTGCACGACGAAGCGCAGGTGCGAATGCACCAGCTCACGGGCGGCATCGAGATCCTCGCCGTCGCGGAAACGACGCGCCAGCGCCTGCTCGTCTTCCGCAGTGAGCACCGGGATGCGATGCACGGCGTTGACGTAGGCGTCCAGCGAACCGAGCGCACTCGGCACCGGAAGATTGTTGGAAACCAGCGGGAGGGACAGGGTGTTCTGGGTCATGGGGGTCATCTTAGCAGTCGATATGGTGGTCTGCTAAAGGTCGAAAGGGCCTCAGTGTTTCATGAGTGGGACAAACGCGGGCGGCTCGACCATGGGGCCGGGCGCCTCGCAAGGCTTGCGAATCAACCACTTGGAGCGTGATGGGCGCGTCGCCATCGGATGACCGTGACGATTCCCCGCACCCATTCATAGACCCGACCGGGCCCTGAAAGTTCATTGGGACGGCCGCCGCGTTGCACAAGGCCGGCAGGGGCTCCCAGGGCGGGGTCAGCCCTGCAGCGCGTCGCGCGAGGGGAGCGACCAGTCGATCGGCGCCTTGCCGTGGCGGGCGAGGTATTCATTGGCGGCCGAAAAATGCCCCGACCCAATGAAGCCCCGGTACGCCGACAGCGGCGAGGGATGCGGCGCCTTCAGCACCCTGTGGCGGCGCGGGTCGATGACCTTGCCCTTGGCTTGCGCATAGCTGCCCCAGAGCATGAAGACCAGCCCTTCGCGCTCGCGGTTGAGCACGTCGACGACGTGGTCGGTGAAACCTTCCCAGCCCTTGCCCTGATGGGCGCCGGCGCGGCCTTCCTCCACCGTCAGCACGGCGTTGAGCATCAGCACGCCCTGGCGCGCCCACGGCAGCAGACAGCCGTGGTCCGGACGCGCGATGTCGAGGTCGCGCTGGATCTCCTTGAAGATGTTGTCCAGCGACGGCGGCACCGCCACGCCCGGCTGCACCGAGAAGCACAGCCCGTGCGCCTGCCCGGCGCCGTGGTATGGATCCTGGCCGAGGATGACGACCTTGACCTGATCGAACGGCGTGGCGTCGAAGGCGGCGAAGATGTTCGGCCCCGGCGGGAAGATCCGCGCGCCGGCCGCCTTGCGGTCCCGCAGGAAGCCCGAAAGCTGTTGCATGTCGGGGCGCTGCAGGTAGTCGCCGACTTTCGCCTTCCACGACGGGTCCAGCCGGATGCGGTCGCCGTTGTCGGCCGCCTCGTTCATGCGTCCAGCGCCGTCGGCTCCGGCAGCCGCGCCAGGCGCAGCTGGAACAGGGTCTTGGTGACCAGCAGGCGTTCTTCGATCGGCTTGAGCACCAGATCGTTCGCACCGGCGCGGATCAGCGCGCTCTGGTTGTCGGCATTGCCGTCGCCGGTCATCACCAGCACGGGAAGGCGGCGCTTGCCGTAGCCGAAGTCCTCGCGCAGGCGGGCGAGCAGGTCGTTGCCGCTCAGCGCGCCCTTCAGGTACACGTCGGTCAGCACGAGGTCGCAGCCGACGTAGTCCTGCCCGCGATGCTGCTCCAGGTATTCCAGCGCCTCTTCCACGCCGACGAAGTGCAGCACGGTCAGGCCATGGCGTTCGAGCATGCGCTTGGTCGCCAGCGCGACGACCTTGCTGTCCTCGACATACAGCACGCGCGCGCCGGGGATCGGCTGGGGCTGCACGTAGCCGCGGATGAAGGCGGCCAGCGCGGTGTGGCCCAGCGCCTTGTCGAAGTAGTCGGTGACGTCTTCGGTGAAACGGCGCGATTCCAGATGCGACTGCGCATCGCCGGAGACGACGATGACCGGCACGTACGCCTGCCCCGCCGACTCGCGCACGGCGCGCGCGAGCGCGATGCCGTCGCCGTCGGGCAGCACGAGCGAAGTGGTGACCAGATCGACCGCGCCGCTTTCCAGCGCAGCGCGCGCCTCGGCGATGCCGGCGCACGGCACGACGATGGCGTCGCTCAGCTCGCGCGCCAGCACGTCGCCGATCAGCTTGCGCACCAGTTTGGAACCGTCGACCACCATGATGCGGGGCGCGGCGCTGGCGAGATGGCGGAGATCCTGGCTCATGTCGTCGGGCGCGTCTGGCGCAGGTAGTGGCCGGTCACCAGACCGGCGCCGATCCAGCCGAGCAGGCCCGAACCCATGACGATGGCGACGGCGTTGATCAGGTCGAAACCGTGCAGCGCGAACTGGCTGCCGTAGCTTTGCGCCAGCGCGGCCAAGGGCTCGCGCAGCGCGTGATCGGCCGCGGTAAGCAGGCCGAGTGCGAGCAGCCCGGCGACAAGCCCGTAGCTCAGGCCCAGATAAAGGAACGGGCGACGGATGAAGCCGTCCGTGGCACCGAGCTGCTGGAGCACGGCGATTTCGTCGCGGCGCGACTGGATGTCCAGCCGGACCGTATTGCCCACGACCAGCAGCGCGCCCAGGCCCAGCAGCGCCGCCAGCACCCACGCCAGGCGGACGCCGAAGCGCAGCCACTGGTCCAGGCGCTGGCGCCATGCGGCGTCGTGCTGGACGACGTCCACGTCGGGCAGCGTGCGCAGCGAATCGGCGAGCACGGTTTCATCGCCCTTCGGCGTCACGATCAGCACGCTCGGCAGCGGATTGCCGTCCGCGGCGCTGATCGCCTCGCCCAGGCCGCTGCTGCGGCGCAGTTCGTCCATGCCCTGCTCGGGCGTGCGCAGTTCCAGCGTGGCGATGTCGCCGCGCCCGCGCAGTTCCTCAGCCAGCGCCCGGGCGCGGTCGAGCGTCACCTGCGGCTTGAGGAACAGGCTGATCTGTCGCGACTGTTCGACCGTGCCGGTGAAGCGTTCGACATTGCCCAGCGCCGCCCACAGACCGAGCGGCAGCGTGATCGCCACCGCCATCACGCCGATGGTCAGCGCAGTCGCCCACGGCTTGCGCGCCATGCGGCCGACGCTGGCGACGAGGCTGTAGACGTGGTGGTCGAACCACGTGCCCAGTCGCGAATTCGGTCGCGCCGGGCGGGTCGAGGCATTGGCGGTCGGCGCGCTCACTGGGCGAGGTCCTGCGGCGAGATGTCGTCGACCAGGCGGCCCTGGTTCAGCACCAGCACGCGCTTCTTCATGCGCTTGACCAGCGTCAGGTCGTGGCTGGCGACCAGCACGCTCGTGCCGAGTTCGGGCAGCGATTCGAACAGCGCCATGATCTCGGCCGACAACGTGGGATCGAGGTTGCCGGTGGGTTCGTCGGCCACCAGCAGGCGCGGCTCGCCGACGATCGCACGCGCGATGCCCACGCGCTGCTGCTCACCGGCCGACAGTTGCGACGGCAATGCCGTGGCACGAGCGCCCAGCGACACCTTGTCGAGTACGGCGCGCACGCGCTTGCCGATGTCGCCGCGACGCATGCCGCGCAGGATCAGCGGGAGCGCGACGTTGTCGGCGACACTCCGATCCCCGAGCAGGCGATGGTCCTGGAACACCACGCCCACGTCGCGACGATGCAGCGCGATGCGACGGCCGCGCACCTTCAAAAGGTTGCGGTCGCCGAAGACGACGGCGCCGCGGCTGGGGCGTTCGGAAAGGTGGATCAGTTTGAGCAGCGTGCTCTTGCCCGCGCCGGAATGGCCGGTGACGAACAGCATTTCGCCCTGCGCGACTTCGAAGCTCACTTCGCTCAACGCGTCGTGGCCGCCGTCGTACCGCTTGCTGACGTTGTCGAAGCGCAGGACGCTCATCGCTCACCGTGAACACACTCGTGCCGCCCAGTATCGGCGGCACGGGCGGCGCTGGCTAGGGCGAAATCAACTGCGACGCGCAAACCGCGACACGGTTCGCGAGGCCGGCGCCGGCGCATCGCCCGGCGCCGTGCGGGACTCAGTGCTGGCTGCGCGGCGAACGCGAGATCAGCGACTTCAGGCCGCGGCCGATGCGGTGCAGCAGGCCGAGCTTGTCGCCGTCCTTCGCGGCGGCCTTGGCGGCGGCCTTCTGCGCGTGGACCTGGGTCGGCGACTTCGGTCCGGTCTGCGCCGGTGCGGCGGCCTGCGTGGCGGCGTCGTCGATGCGGCGACCGCCGCGACGGCGACGACGCTTGCGCGGCGCGCGCTCGGCGTCCGGGGTCGGGATGGCCGACGGATCGACGGCAGCGACTGCATTCGCGGCGACGGGCGCCGGCTGCGGACGCGGCTTGCGCTCGCCGCGCGGGGCGCCGTCACCACGGCCGCCCTCGCTACGGCCGCCTTCGCGACGACCGCCACGGCTCTCGCCACGACCGCCGCCACCGGGCTTGCCGGAACGGCTGCGACCACCGCCGCGACGCTCCTCGTCGGCGGCGCGCTGCTCGCGCGCTTCCTTGAAGATCGCGCCGATGCTTTCGTTCTCGCCCTCGGCATCGCCTTCAGTGCCTTCCGGCAGCTCGCGAGGCGCCCGCGGAATGGCGACCAGCAGGTCGGCGTCCACCGGCGCCACCGGCAGCTTCTGTTCGATGTAGGCCTCGATGTCCGGCAGCGACATCGCATAGCGCTCGCAGGCGAAGCTGATCGCGTCGCCTTCCGCGCCCAGGCGCGCCGTGCGGCCGATGCGGTGGACGTAATCCTCTGCATCGAACGGCAGGTCGTAGTTGTAGACGTGCGAGACGCCGTCGATGTGCAGGCCGCGCGCGGCCACGTCGGTGGCGACGAGGATTTCCAGCTGGCCCTTCTGGAAGCGGTTGAGCAGCGTCTCGCGCTTCTTCTGCGGCACGTCGCCGGACAGCACGCCGACACGATAACCGCCCTTCTCCAGCGCGCGGGCGACGCGTTCGACGAACGCCTTGGTGTTCACGAACACCATCGTGCGCGCGCCCTCGCTGCGCGAGAGCAGGCCCAGCAGCAGCGGGATCTTCTCGTCGTCGGCCGGGAAGAACACCTTCTGGCGCACGCGCGCGGCGGTGACGGTCTCGGCCTCCACGACGAGCTTTTCCGGCTCGTTCATGTGCTCGTACGCGAGCTCCAGCACGCGGTGGCTGAGCGTGGCGCTGAACAGCAGCGTCTGGCGCTCGGTGCGGATCGGCATGCGGCGCAGCAGGAAGCGGATGTCCTTGATGAAGCCCAGGTCGAACATGCGGTCGGCTTCGTCGAGCACGCAGATCTCGCAGGCGTGCAGCGAGACGACCTTGTGCTGCTTGACGTAGTCGATCAGGCGGCCGGGCGTGGCGATGATGATGTCGGCGCCCTTCTGCAGCAGCTCGCGCTGCTTGTCGTAATCGACGCCGCCGTAAACGAGGGCGAACTTCAGGCCCAGGTCGGAGCCGAACTTCACCGCGTCCTTGTGGATCTGGATGGCCAGTTCGCGCGTGGGCGCCAGGATCAGCGCACGCGGGTCTTCCGGCTTGCGCTCGGCCAGCGCCGGACGGGTCAGCAGGCGGTTCATCACCGCCACCAGGAACGCCAGCGTCTTGCCGGTGCCGGTCTGCGCCTGGCCGGCGACGTCGCGCCCCTGCAGGGCGATGGGAAGGGTCAATGCCTGGATCGGCGTGCAGCGGGTGAAGCCGGCGGCTTCAAGCCCGGCCAGCAGGCTCGGATGCAGGTCGAAGGAAGAGAAGGAAATGTCGGTAAGAGGCTTGTCGCTCATCAGCTTGGAAGTCCGCGCGCGCCGTGCAGTTGCGGCATGCAATGTTGCGTTGGTGCGCTTGCGTGGGTGGCGTCCGCATCGCAGACTGCCGGGGCCGGGCGCGGTCGGGTCCCGGCTCGGAAAAGGTGTTGCGGACGGGCCGGGCCAGGGTGCTGGACCGGGCTTGAAGTCGCCGCGAAACGCCCCAGTTTACCGTAACGACCGATCCGGCAGGCCGCAGGGCCCCGCCGGGTTGGGCACCCCGTCCGTGGGACGGCCGCGGACCGTCCGCGGGCCGTCCGCCATGCCCCATCCGCAGGAGAGTCCCGTGAGCGAGAAAATTTTGCACGTTGGCGATGCCGACTTCGACGCCGCCGTGCTGCAGTCGTCCGAACCGGTGCTGGTCGATTTCTGGGCCGAATGGTGCGGTCCCTGCAAGATGATCGCCCCCGCGCTGGACGAACTGGCCGCCGCCTACGACGGCAAGGTCAAGATCGCCAAGGTCAACGTCGACCACAACCGCGCCA
>Ga0209676_1001512_pt1 | contig 21177 bp, 20 predicted proteins | sample AraplaCvi_mLB_r2_FD_184282 | JGI IMG/M metagenome (GOLD analysis project Ga0209676, IMG submission 184282) | Arabidopsis root microbial communities from North Carolina, USA - plate scrape MF_Cvi_mLB_r2 (SPAdes) (version 2) | ecosystem: Host-associated > Plants > Roots > Endosphere | place: USA... | reverse complement strand
ATCGGGTTGGTCAGCGACAGGCGGTTGTTCACCGCCGTGCTGTTGGCCATGAAGCCGATGTGCGGGTCGGAGTTGCGGTAGTTCTGCCCGTACTGCGCGCAGCAGATCAGCGACTGGGCGTTCTGGCTGCTGCTGATCGGCCGCAGGATGGTGGCGGCGGCGGCGAGGTACACCTCGGCACTGAGGGTATTGGGGCCGGAGGTCAGGTGCATCGCCCCGCCATACTGGCCGGGCACACTGACCGTGCCGGCATTCCATTTGTTGACGGTGTCGTACGCCGGCTTGCCGGTGGTGGGATCGATGACCGGCTCACCGGCCTTGCCGGTCGGGCCGTCTTCGGTATAGCGCAGGTACAGGTCTTCGAGCTGCACGTTCGGGTCGATGTATTCGCGGTACAGGCCCAGCACCGCGTTCGGGTCGATGCGCCACATGGTCAGGAAATACGCCGGGTTTTCACAGGTGAAGGTGATCTTGCGCATGTTGCCGTTGGCATCGCGCACGATCGACCACTCGCAGTACTCGTCCAGCCAGCCCCGTGGGCCGGAAGGCGAGAAATCCTTGTACGGGCCCTCCCAGGCGATGCTCGGGCAGCGCTTGGCCGGCAGTTTCAGCAGGTTGCCCTGCTTGTGCGGGTCATAGAGCCTGTAGACGGTGTTGTCGAGGCTGATCTGGCCATGGTCGGCCAACTCCATCACCTGGTCCAGGGTCATGGCCTTGCCACCCAACTGCGGAATGACCGCCGCGCCATTGTTGTAGAAGAACGTCCACAGCCGGTTGGGGAAGGGCGCCCAGGTGATTGCCGGCGGGGTCACGTCGCCGAAGCCTTCCACCAGCGGGTTGTAGTAACCCGAGCGGGGCGCATCGTTCAGGCCCGACCAAGGGTTGCCGATGATCGACGACTCGGTCCAGCCGGTGAGGTTGTTGTTCCAGTCGGTTTCGAACTGCGGCAGCTGGTCTTCCAGGCCCAGCTTGTTGTAGTCCTTGGGGGCTTGGCCGGCGGGCGAGGTGAACTGCTTGAAGGGCGTGCTCATGTCGGTTCTCCTGGTGTGCGTGAGGTGGAAGCAGAGCAGCAGCCGGCGACCGGGGGCGGGCCGGCGAGGGTCTGGCGCGGGTCGTCCCACACCAGTTGGGCGGTGAAACCGGGCAGGGTGGTGTATTCGTCAGGCGTCAGCACGCGGCCACTGTCGAGGTGGGTCACCACCAGCGACAGGGGCACCGCATCGCCGCGGCCAAGGCCCAGCGCAGCGGCATTGCGGGCTGCATTCAGCGCCCGCGACACGCCGTGGGTGATGCACCGGCCCTTGTCGTCGACCAGGCCCATGCCGATGCGGCTGAAGCGCCCCACGTAATGCGGGTTGTCGGCGCTGACGTGCTGTGCGGTGGCGTCGGGCTGGGCGAGAAAGACGTCGATCAGGTAGGTATCGTGGGTGCAACGGACATGGTCGAACACCACCCATGGCCCGGGCCCGGCAGCGTTTTGCGTTGCGCTGCCGGCGATTGCGCTGTGCTTGCAGCACGACCGGCTGGCCATCTTGGGCGCACCAAACTGCGGCGCCACCGGCACACCGTAGTCGTAGCCGATGTGCCGGCTGTCCTGGGCCATGTCGCCGAGGGTGGTGTAGCGCCAGGCGTCGGCGCTGGTGAACGTTACCTGCGTGGCGTCGCGGCCGGCGAACGGCTGCAGCAGGCACTGGGTGGTGAACTGTGCCGCCGGGTTGGCCCTGATCCAAACCTCGAGCATGCGGTCGATGTTGGCGTGGTAGGAGCAGAACACCGGGTCGAAGGCGGTATAGGCGTTGTCGGCCATATCGCCGCCGATCCAGCCGTGATAGTTGTCGTGGGGTTGCTCGTACAGGCCGTCGAAGTTGAGGGCACGATTGGGGTACAGGCTGTCTTTCTGGGGCGGGTCGAACACCGGAATGTTGGCCCACGGATAACCGGGCACACCCTGTGGTTGGCTGAAGGTGGTGAACTTCAGGGCATCCACTACCTGTTGCTGGAAAATCCGGCTCATGCCGTACAAGCGGGTGCGATCCGCGCGCGAGTCGTCGCCGTGGGTGTAGAACAACCGGTCGCGTTGCACATACCGGCAGTCCACCCCGTTGACCGCGCCACCGGCGCACACCTTGGAACACCCATCCTTGGCGGCCGCGTAACGCAGGGGATTGGGCCGGGTTTCGCCGGTGTGCGGGTGCACATAGGTTTCATCCAGAAACGCCTGGGGCAGGCCGGCCTGCGGGCTGCCGTCGACGCTGGCATCTTCGGCCATCCAGTCCCAGTAGGGAATGGCGCAGTCGATCAGTTGTTCCAGGTACAGCAGGTAGGCCCGGTGCCAGAGGGCAAATGCCTCCTGGTAATGCAGGCACCAGTTGGTGTGGATGTAGGCGTAACGTTGCCAGGGCGAACCGCTGTCGGGGTCGCCCACCTGCATCACGTCGTCCAGGCGGGCGCGGTACAGGTTCAGCTCCTCAAGGCTGAGGGCGCGAATGTCTTTTCTCACCCGCTTGACCGGTTGGGGCAGGTCCGGTGGCGGAATGCGTTCTGCCAGGTCGAATGGAGAACTGGCCTCCAGGCGCCAGCCCTGGTTGACCCATAACCTGAAGGTTTCCAGCGCGTCGATCGGCCAGAACTGCTGCTGGTCGAGGGTCAGCGGCATGTTGCGCGAGGCCAGGTGCTGGTAGATGGTTTCTGACCAGGCTTTGACCGATTCCGGGTCGTCCAGGTAGACGAAATAGGCGTTCATGCACCCGGTCCAGGAGGCCGCCACGGCGGCACGCTGCGCGGCGGGAATCCAGTAAGGGGCGTTAAAAAGGCCGTGGATGTCTGCGGCCCAGGTCGGTTTCGCGATGATCATAAGGTCCCTCCATGCGCCCCACAGGCCATCTCTGGCCGGGCTGCTAAGCTGAGTTGATGGTAAAGAGATGGCACGCAGGGAATCGTGCAAATTGGCCCGCCCTTGCGGCGGATTCATTGCAGTTTTTCAGGGAAGACACGGGAAAAATGACAGACGCCATGGATCTGAAGATTCTGGGAAAGCTGCAAAAGGATTGCAGCCAGAACCTGGAGTTGCTGAGCGACAGCGTCGGGCTGTCTTCCACCAGTTGCTACCGGCGTATCAGGCGCCTGGAGAGCGCCGGCATCATCAAGGCCAAGGTCGCGATACTGGACGAGCGCAAGCTTGGCATTCAGGTGACTGCTTTTTTTCTGGTGAAGCTGGACCGCGACAGCAACGACATTGACCGCAAGATGCAGCACATCCTGGCCAGCCACCCGGAGATTCAGGACTGCTACCTGATGACGGGCGAGTTCGATTTCGTGATGGTTGCCAAGTTTCGCGATGCCACCGAGTACACCGACTATATCTACCGGTTTCTCGACACCTACCGGGATATTCCGATTCGCACCTATTCCTCCACGCTGGTGGTGCGGACGGTGAAGAAATCCTATGAGTTGCCGCTTGAAGGGGGGCTGCACCGGGCTGTCGATGCCTGACAGAAAGCCAGCGCGGTGCATGGCACGGGCTTCGCCCGTGTTCGCGGGCAAGCCCGCTCCCACAGTGACCGCATGTGCATTTGAATTTTGAGCAAGACAGTTGCTCCTACAAGGCCCCGCGCAGGCCAGAAGATTGATGCAAGAAATGCGTGATCTCTGTGGGAGCGGGCATGCCCGCGAAGAAGCCAACGCACTGTATGCCACCAGCTACGCCGGTGTTCACGGGCAACCCCGCCTATCATGCAGCGCAAGCAGTGTCTGGGTTGTCCACTAGCTGATGGCTTATGAGTCCCGCGCCATGTATCCCATGACACCAGACGGTCGCTATTGTGTAGTCAAAGGTCAAGGAAGGCGGGCGTCCTGCTCGATTCTTTCTGCACCCAGGCGTAATTCCGAGATATCGCGTTTTGGCGGCGTGCCGAACTGCCGCCCATATTCGCGACTGAACTGCGAGGGGCTTTCATAGCCGACCTTGAAGGCTGCAGTGGCGGCATCCAGGTGTTCATTGAGCATCAGCCGTTTTGCCTCGTTCAACCTCAACCATTTCTGATACTGCAACGGGCTCATTGCGGTGAGCTGGCGGAAGTGCTGATGGAAGGTCGAGAGCCCCATCTGCACCCGAGAGGCCAACTCATCTACCCGCAACGGCGCGGCGTAGTTCAGCTTCAGCCAGTCGATGGCCTTGGCGATTCGATGCCCCTTGCTGCCGACCGAGGCGATGTACCGGAGCAGCGGGGCCTGGTCGCTCAGCAACAATCGATAGTGGATTTCTCGCTGAATCAGCGGCCAGAGCACGGGTATCGCATCAGGCTCCTCCAAAAGCTCGATCAGTCGGCTGAAGCTCTCCAGCAGCTTTGGGCCCAGCACACCGACGCCGGCGCTAGTGTGAACAGACTCACCGCTCACCGTAAGACGGCCATCTTGCGCGATCAGCTCTGCCAGTGTGCGCAGGTCGAGCTTGAACACCAGGCCCAGGCAAGGTGCGCCTTCGCTGGCCATCGTCACTGCCGAATGGGCGGGGATGTTCAGCGAGGTGACCAGGAAGCGGGTCGTGTCATAGGGGAACACGTCGCTGCCGATGACCATTTCCTTGGCACCCTGCACGACCAGCACGATGCTCGGCTCGACGATGCAGGTGATCGGTGGGGCTGGTGTGTTACGCCGGTAGACGCCGAGGTCTGCGATGCGTGTCGCGAAATCGCCAGCCGTTGGCGCGTGGGCGCCGATGACCTTGCATAGCGTGGCCATCGGGTGCGTGAGCAAGGGCGGTTGTGTGGTGGCGGACATAGGAAACCTCCGATCATCTCGTGGAAAACACTACTCGCGCGTCCGTTCAGGTGTCCATGCCTGGGCGGTATGGTCTGGAGATTCAGGCAAGAAAACTACTCGTTTGATCTACTGATACACCGTTTTACCCGAGGAACATGGGCGGCAGGCGAGGTGGCCAGAGTGCTTTGCAGCGACTGCCCCTCGCACCACTTCCATTTCGAGCAGACAGGAAAATGTGCATGAAGTCTTTGTTCGTTGCGTTTGCCCTGTTGGCCAGTTCATTCACTGCGGGAGCCGCCGACATGTCCCATAGGGCCAACAACTTCTACAAGAGTGAGCAGGTATCACTCGAACGCGTTTCCTTCAAGAACCAGTTTCAATTGAGCACGGTCGGAAACCTGTTCGTTCCCAAAAACCTGAAGCGCAATACCCGTTATCCCGCCATTATCGTCGGCCACCCGATGGGGGCGGTGAAGGAACAAAGCGCGAATCTCTACGCCCAGAAGCTGGCAGAGCAGGGGTTCGTCACCCTGGCTATCGACTTGTCGTTCTGGGGCGAAAGCGCGGGGCGTCCGCGCAACCTGGTGTCGCCGGACATCTACGCGGAAGACTTCAGTGCGGCGGTCGATTATCTCGGCGCCCAAGGCTTCGTCGATCGCAAGCGTATTGGTGTGCTGGGCATTTGCGGCAGCGGCAGTTTCGCTATCAGTGCAGCCAAAATCGATCCTCGAATGAAAGCCATTGCCACGGTCAGCATGTATGACATGGGCGCCGCCAATCGTAATGGACTCAAGCATGGTGTAACCCTCGAGCAGCGCAAACAGGCTATAGCCGAAGCGGCTGCGCAGCGTGATGTGGAGTTTGCCGGTGGGGAAACCAGGTACACCAGCGGCACGGTTGATCAGCTGACCGAGCATTCCAACGCCATCGAGCGGGAGTTCTACGACTTTTACCGTACACCTCGGGGTGAGTTCACTCCCAAGGGCCTGCCGCCGCTGCTGACAACGCACCCCACCCTGACCAGCAACGTCAGGTTCATGAACTTCTACTCGTTCAATGATATCGAGACGATTTCGCCACGCCCGATGCTGTTCATCGCAGGAGAGAACGCGCACTCGCGTGAGTTCAGCGAAGAGGCGTATCGCCTTGCCGGCGAACCCAAAGCGCTGGTGATCGTGCCTGGCGCCGGTCATGTCGACCTCTATGATCGCGTCGGCTTGATTCCCTTTGGCAAGCTGGCCGCTTTCTTCCGCGAAAACCTCAAGTAACCGCTGTTTTCAGCCCGGCAAGCTCGGCTTGGGCACCCGCTTTTCTGTAACCTGCGCCACGAGAACCACCATGACCAGCTCAGCGATACCTCTTCAACATTCAAGCAGACAGGTCTGGGGCGCCGTCCTGGCGATGTCGCTCTGTGCCTTTGCCCTGGTGGCGTCCGAATTTCTGCCGGTGAGCCTGCTTACGCCACTTGCCTCTGATTTGTCACTTACCGAAGGCCAGGCCGGTCAAGCCATTTCGATCTCGGGCTTCTTCGCCGTAGTGACCAGTTTGTTGCTGTCCACCCTGACGCAGGGGATTGATCGAAAGCCCGTCCTGTTGGGCACCACGGCGCTAATGCTGGTTTCCGTCACAATGGTGGCGTTTGCCCCGAATTACATGACCTTGATGATGGGGCGGGCCGTGCTTGGGATCGCCATTGGTGGCTATTGGTCGATGTCCACCGCAGTGATGATGCGTATCGCGCCTGAAGCCCTCGTTCCCAAGGCCATTGCCGTGATGCAGGGCGGTACTGCGCTGGCCACGGCAATCGCGGCCCCGGTGGGCAGTTACCTGGGCGGCCTGATCGGCTGGAGAGGGGCATTCTTCTGTGTCGTACCTCTGGCCGCAATTGCGTTGATCTGGCAGGCCTTCACGCTGCCGGCCATGCCTAGCGAGCGCGGTACGGTTTCGGTGACCGGATCCCTGCGTTTGCTGGGAGACAGCAAGGTTGCGCTTGGCATGGCTGCAGTCGCATTCCTCTTCATGGGGCAGTTCACGCTGTTTACCTACCTTCGCCCGTTCCTGGAAACCGTGACACACGTGGATGTGCCCACGCTGTCGCTGCTTCTGCTGATTATCGGCGTCGCGGGACTGGTGGGAACGATGATGGTTGGTTCGCTCGTAAGCCGGCATCTGTTCAGAGTGCTGCCAGGTATTCCCCTGCTGATGGCCGTCATCGCATTCGCGGTGATTTCGACTGGTTCATGGATTGTCCCGACGGCGGTGCTGCTTGGTGGCTGGGGCTTGATTGCCACTTGTGCGCCAGTAGGGTGGTTCACCTGGCTGGCCAGAATGCTGCCCGAGGACGCCGAGGCCGGGGGAGGAATGATGGTCGCGGTGATACAGCTGGCGATTACGGTAGGCGCGACTTCAGGTGGGCTGCTTTACGACGGAATTGGGTATCAGGCGACATTCATCGCCAGTGGGATGATGCTCTTGGTTGCGACTGCTTTGACCCTGAGGGTAGGGCGGCAATCAACCTTGAACCGCTCGTGATACTCCGCTTTTCTTCAAAGGTCGATTGCTGCCGTTGCATCGGAAGAGTACAAATGTGCTCCTTGGCTAAGCAAAAGCTCGGTTTAAACAGACGCTTGTCGCTGCCAAGCCTGCGGCGACATCCCCTCGGCCTTCGCGAATGTCCGACAGAAGTGGGACTGATCGCAGAAGCCGCACTCCAGTGCGATCTCGGCGAGCATCATTCCCGAGCCCCCCAGTAGCTCTTTGCTTTTGCGCAACCGTTGTTCACGCATCCACTGCTGCGGGGGCACCTGCAGGGTATCCCTGAACATGCGTGTGAAATGGCTGCGCGACAGCGAGCAGGCTTGGGCGAGTTCCGTAACCGTTATGCCGGTGTCCAGGTTCTCCAGCATCAACCGCTTGGCAGTCGTGACCTGCCAGGGCTTGAGCAGCCCGGTTGTTTTCAGTGCGACAGTCGCCAGCACAGTGCAGTGATCACTGTTCATACAAATCCATTTATCAATCAAGTGGGCACGCACGTTTCGACTGGGCAGAGCAAGCCACTGCAGCCCCGGCGCGGGCTACAGACGATAACGCTCGATTTGATGGCCTGGCTCAGCCAGCCGGCGTACCCACCAGCGGGTCAATGAACAGCCCCTGGATGCAGGGGCTGGCAATGGTCAGACAGTGGCAGCAACCGGGGCCAGGGTTGCGCCGTGCTGAACGCGCTCTGGTGCTTTGTGCACCATGGTGTAGGCATAGTCGACACCCATGCCGTAGGCGCCGGAGTGTTCTTTCACCAGCTCCATGACGGCATCGTAGGTGTCGCGGTTTTTCCAGTCGCGCTGCCACTCCAGCAGCACTTGCTGCCAGGTCACCGGAATTACGCCTGCCTGAATCATGCGCTGCATGGCGTAGTCGTGGGCTTCCCGGGTGGTGCCACCGGAGGCGTCAGCAACCATGTAGATTTCATAGCCGGCATCGTTCATCGCCGACAGCGCGAAGGTGGTGTTGCACACCTCCGTCCACAGGCCGGATACGATGATCTTGTTGCGACCGTTTTTCTTCAGTGCATCTCGCACCTTCTGGTCATCCCAGGAGTTCATGGAGGTTCGCTCCAGCAGCGGAGCGTCGGGGAAGACGGCAAGCAGCTCGGGGTAGGTGTGCCCGGAGAAGCTTTCAGTCTCGACCGTCGTGATGGTGGTGGGCACATTGAAGATCCTGGCTGCCTTGGCCAGGCCTACGGTGTTGTTTTTCAGCGTCTGGCGATCAATGCTCTGAACGCCGAAGGCCATCTGTGGCTGCTGATCGATGAAGATCAGTTGGCTGTTGAATGGGGTCAGGACTTCAGTTTTTGGATTGTTCATTTTGGTTCCCTGTCAGCTGGATGATGGTCATCGCACAAGTCACGGCGCCTGCCTTCTGCAGACTGTGCTGAGGCACTGGATGACGTCCTCAGTGATGCCCGTTGCTTGAGTCCGAGCACAAGATAGCGAATCGCAGCGCGAAGCGGTGGCGCACTTATGCGCTCTCAGAGGCGCAATAATGCGCCCTTTGCTTGTTCATCCTGCTGCTAGCATTGGCACGCAAACGCGGGTCTACCTGACCCGGTTTGCGCCAGGAGAAAGCGATGGCAGCTTCACAACCATTCAACAAACAAACTGCCTATTGGGGCGTTCCGTGGGAGAAGACTTACGGGTATACGCAGGCACGGCGGGTAGGGAACGAGATCTACGTTTCGGGCCAGTTCAATCATGACGAAGAAGGGAACCTGGTCGCGCCGGCCCCGTTGGATCGTGACGGCAGGCCTTGTGATTTCGCTTCGATGGGGGACCAGATGCGCGCCTGCTACGACAATATCGCCAAGCTGCTCGCACTGTATGGCGCGACGCTTGAAGATATCGTGGAAGAGACGCTCTACGTACTGGACATGGACGCGGCCTTCGCCGTGGTCGGCACGGTGCGCAAGGCCGCGTACGGCACTGAGCGGCCTCAATGCGCCAGTAACATCATCGGCGTCTCGAGGCTTGCCCAGCGCCCACAGTTGATCGAAATCGCCTGCAAAGCGGTACTTGGCTCACGCGCTGAGTGACCTGCACTCCCGGTTTCGCGCTACGTGGCCGGGAGTACCCAGTGGCCCTCGATCAACGGCTTCTGGTTGGCAACGGCCGCTGCACAAAACGTCATGAAGGCTTTGACCCGCCACGATTTGCGGATGTCCTGGTGCGTCAGCAGCCACAGTTCATCCTGCAGCTCCGGCACCACCGGGCCGACCCGTTCAAGCCCAGGCGTGATATCACCCAGCATACAGGGCAAAAAACCAATCCCCAGGCCGGCCGCGATTGCAGCACTCGCCGCGGCAACCGAGTCGGTGCGGTACGAGATGCACTCGGCAGCGACCCGGTTTTCGACATAGCTCGTTGCCTTGAGCCCGCGTAGCGCCGCGGAATAGGAAACCCATGCCTGGCCTTCAGTGAACAGGGGAGCAGGCGTTATATGGTGGCTACTGCCGTAGGGCGCCCAGGCGATCGTGGCCAGTTTGCGACCCACCAGGCTTTCGGCGGGTTTCCTGGTCGCGCGAACCGCAATATCCGATTCGTCTCGCGCAAGGCTCAGTGATTCGTTGCCCACCAGCACCTCAATCGTGATGCCTTCATTGAGGGCCTTGAAGTCCGCGATGATGGGGGTGAGGAAGTAAAGCAGCAGTGAGTCGCTGGTGGTGATACGGAGCTTGCCGAGTGGCCCCTGGCCGGCACGTGAGACACGCCGCGTCACGCTGACGATGTCCAGCTCCACGCGCTCGGCGAGCGCACGCAATTCCGCGCCCTCGAGGGTGAGCAGATAGCCTGATTTGCGGTGGTCGAACAAGGCTACGCCAAGTGTCTTTTCAACCTGGGAGACCCTGCGGGAAACGGTGGACACGTTGATGCCGAGCTTTTTGGCCGTGGCAGCGCGATTGCCACACTCACTGAGCGTTTTGATGATCCGCAGGTCGTCCCATGAGAGCTGGTTGGCAGCCTCACTCGCGTTCCATTTCACGTCCTTGGGGGTAGCGGGGGCAGTTGGGACATTTCCAGGTAACGACTTCACGAAATCCGTTCCAAATCAGATTGCGACGATCATACGAGAAGGGGCGGTGTGAACCAAGCATGCGCATGAAGCCGAACGAGGGGTTTCGGTCGTCCCTTCATGTGCACATCAACCCTGGTCGGCGTTATTCTGAAGAGTGAGCCCGGGAGCCTTTGGGGAACTACCATGCGCAAGCTGACACTGTTGTTCGCGATCGCTGCATTTGCGGGTTGTCAGGTACCGATGCCCGCAGCCAACCCACAGATGGCCTGGGTCGACCTTTCGATACCATTCCCTAATGACCGTGTACTGTTGGCCGAACGCCTGGATAAACAGCGCTTGCGCGACGGTCGCTTCTTCGAGGTCAGCCCCGGCAGCCATGAATTGGTCGTCAGGTTCGACTACGAAGTCAATGGGGGGGGTGGCATCAGCCTGATGGGGGGCAGCACGGTAAGGCAGTGCTACCTGACCATCGACTACGCGGATTTCAAAGCAGGGCAGCGCTATGTACTCGAGGCCCGCTCCATGGCCATGACGCCAGAGGCGAGGCTTTATGATGCGAAGGGAGAGATTGTGGCGCAGGTCACCGAACTCTATTGCCTGATGTGATGGCGCTGCATGCATCATCCTGGCATGCCGGCGTGTTCGCGAAGCGCGGCCGTTGAGTTCTTAGAGAATATTTGTCCGCAACGGAAATCCGTACGATTCGAAAAGCTCCCAAACGTCCTCGCGATCGAAGAGCCGCCACCCCAGTGTCGTGAACTGCATCAGGTCATCCTCGCCGGGAAAGGAGTAGTAGGCCCCGGCAGATGGATCCTGAGGCGTCCCCGTCACAGGCTCATCGCGCTCCAGGCGCCTGATTGCGTTCATGATGAGACGCGCGCCTGGTTGATAAAGTGAAAGGATGTGCCACAGCAGGGAGTGCTCCTTTTCGACTGCCACCCGGGCAGTCTCGATGATGCGACCAACATCAATGCCGGGACTGTCAATCCAATGGAGGGTACAGCCGATCTCCGTGGCCCCGTTCAGCAGCGCCCGGAAGGTCGCGAGAACACCTCGATACTGAGGCAAGAGGCCAGAATGAAGATTGAGGACGCCGCGTGACGGAATTGCCAACGCTTCATTATTCAGGATTTGACCAAAGCGGATCGAGATGAACAGATCCGCCCTCGCATCCTGCAGCATTTGCAGGCCCGCAGGGTCCCTCAAACTGGGCAATACCCGTACAGGCACCCCAAAGCGTTGCTGCAGTTCTGCAAAACTGAATCGACGCCCGCTGCTGACCTGGTCGCTCGACCTGATTGGCCCAGGGGGCAAGGCATTGAAGAGGTCCTGCTCGATCAATGCCAGTTGTCCGAGCATGCGTGGCACCTTCCTGGCCGATCCCACTCTTTCGGAGAGGAATATGCCCACTGTGCTCTCGTGAATCTCGGGTAACAGGTAATTGAGAGTGAGATTGCTCTCGACGTCCCGGTTCACCAGAAAAGCGATTCGCAACGTTAGACCTCCGGCAGACCTGCCTTGAAATGCTGCAATGGCCAAACCATTGTTTGCCATGACGTATGGACGCAAGGCCCGATCTGCTCAATCCGTTCGGGTATCGACCTAGCATAGTTGCATTCATGCAAAAGGCTTGAGGAAGGCGGCTCAAATGGCCAGCCTCCTGGCGTGCGATGTCACGGGCCAGGCCCAACCGTATTTTGTTCTGTGGGCGAGCCGCGAAGGCTGTGATAATGGAGGGGAATCACAAGGGCCATGCCATGCTGACCATCTCCAATAACGTGCATCTCCCAGATGCCGACATCGAACTGACCTACATCCGCGCGCAAGGCGCAGGTGGGCAGAATGTCAACAAGGTGTCCAGCGCCGTGCACCTGCGCTTCGACATTCGCGCCTCGTCGCTGCCCGCGTTTTACAAGGAGCGGCTGTTGGCGCTGCGTGACAGTCGCATCACCGGCGACGGTGTGTTGATCATCAAGGCACAACAATACCGCACACAGGAGCAGAACCGCGCTGACGCGCTGGCGCGTCTTGCCGAATTGATCATCGCTGCCGGCAAGACCGAGAAGAAACGCCGCCCCACCAAGCCGACCCTCGGCTCGAAAACCCGCCGCCTTGAAGGCAAAGCCAGGCGCAGCACTGTCAAGGCGGGGCGGGGCAAGGTGGAGTTCTAGGCTCTGCGCTTCATTGATCAGGCTTGTACCGCGCTGACCCCGCCAGTGGGCATGGATTTTTTGCGCACCGCTTGGTAGAGAAGGCTGGACACCATGAAGCCCGCAATGGCCAGTATGCTCATCAGGGTGAACACATAGTTGTAGCCCTGTTGACCCGGGAAGTGGTCGAGGATCGCGCCATAGATGACGTAGGCAAACATGCCGGGTGCATAGCCGATCAGGCAACCGATGCCGAAAGCCGAGCCGGTGATGTGCTGGGGAATGCCGACTTCGCCCATGGGCGCCCAGAACACGCCGCGCATCGAGAACACGATCAGGGCGAAGGAGAGGGTGGCCGCCATCCCCGCATAGATGAAGCCCGGGCTTTTAGGAATCAGCATGATCACGCCCATCAGCGGCAATAGCGCCAGAAACGCCCACTTCAGGTAACGGCTGGTGCTCTTGAACTGCTTGTCGGCAATGAAACCGCCGGCAGGCCCGCCGAAGATTTTCAGGAAGTATTGGTTGATGATGCCGTAGGCGCCGACCAACGCCACCGGCAACCCGTACATTTCCTTGAGGTAGGGAATGAAATAGGTCAGGCCGCAGTAGACGATGTAGACCATGAACACATTAAGACTGACCAACCAGATACCGGGTACCTTGACCGCTTCCATCAGGTTCGCCAGGCCGTTTTTCGGCTTGGCGGCCGATTGCGCGTTACCGCCCTTGAGCAGCAGCCAGGTCAGGGTGCCTGCCAGAATGTCGATGACCGAGTAGAACAGGATCGCCGACTTCAGGCCGGTTTCCCCCGAACCCATGGCGACGAACACGCCCAGTGCGGAAAAGGCCACCAGCGTATCAACCACGCCACGCCCGCCTTCCAGCAGGCCGAACAACCGGCCTTGCTCCTGTTCGTCACCCAGATTACGGATGGCTTTGAGCAGCGATGGCCAGAACAGGCAGTCGGCACACACGGCCAACAGACTGAACACGATCAGCAGGCTGCTGAAGGGCGGAAAGGTCGCCAGGTACAACCCAAGGCTTCCGGTGCCGATCAGGCCGAGGGGGATCAGTTTGCGCGTGTCGTAGCGGTCGGCGAGCAGGCCGCCAACCACAAACAGTGCAGTCGCGATGATCGCGTTGGCACTCAACAGCATGCCGATTTCAGTGTGGTTCAGGCCCATGAATTCCTGCATGGGGACATAGAAGGCGTCCTTGAGGTTCGCCAACTTGTAAATGGTGCCGCCACCGAGGATAAGAATCAGGAATCTGAGCCATTTGGCCTTGTTTTGCGTTGTCATTATTGTTCTCCGGGCGTAATCGGGTCGTCAGGTTCAGGCCTTGGAAGGGGTGGCCAGGGTCAGTTCAGCCAGGATGCGCAGTTCGCCCAGCACGCGACGAACATAGGCCACCTGGTTGTTCGCCCAGCGGTGTTCGTCGGCCAGCATGCGCTCGAGGGAGTAGCCTTCCGGGAGCGGCGTTTCGCTCATCTCCCGGTAAGCAATGAAGGGGTCGGCTGCTTCAACGCGCTGGCGGAAGGCCGGGGCCACGTAGTGGTTTTCCTGCTCAAGAATGAACGCGATCACCTGTGGGGTGGCTTCGCCCAGCATCAACAGTTCGAACAGCATGCGGGCGCTGGGCAGATCGTCTTCGTCGCTGCCTTGCAATACGCCGTAATGGCCGTAGCCGTTTTGTTCGGGGACGATGCGCACGCCCTTGAGGTGAACCTGGCGGATGTGCGGCGCCAGGTTGTGCAGGGCCTGCAGGGGCTGTTCGCAGGCATTGATCATGTTGCCGAAGTCGAACAGGGCATGCAGGCGAGGGTGGTTCAGGCGATTGAGCAGTTGCGCGATTTCGCCGCTCTTGAGTTCTTCATGCTGCTCGAAGTCAAAGTAAAGATCGTTGGCGTCGGCCTGTTGTGCGAGGTAGTGCAGGTCGGTCTCGATTACGTCCATGACCCGCGACAGCGTGCCCTCGTAACGTGAGTAAACACGGATGTTGCGCACCCCCAGGGCCTTGGCGATGGCGATCACCTGGTCGACATCCTTTTTCAGCGTGCTGCTGATTTCCAGGTGCACATCCAGCCCCAGCGCCTTGGCCTTGCTGGCAAACGCCTGGAGCTGTGCTGGCGACATCTGGCTCAGGCTGTTTTCCTCACCGTCGAGCAAGTGCAGGCTCAGGCCTTGCAGCTCGTGGCGATAGGCGAAGTCCAGCAGGTCGGCCGGGGTGACACGACCGTGGGTGAGGTTGGTGAGTAGCGGGTAGGCGTGGGCAAACAGGCGCAATTGCCCGAGACGCTCGAGCAACCGCCGGGCCAGTGCCTCCGTCAGCACTGGAGCCGCCTCGTGCTCGGCCACCTTATGGCTCAGCAAGGCGTTGAATCGTTCCTGGATCTTGTTGTTCATTGGCGTCGTTCCTGGTTCAGACACCGGGTCTACCGGCGCAGCCTTTATCGCGCCAGTCAGGAACGCTCGATAGATCCATTATCAATTAATTGATAAGGCCACTTGCCTCGCATCAAGTGGTCGGCGGCAGATGACCCAGCGTGCGCAAGGCCCGGGCCAGCTCCTCGACACGCTCCCGGGCCTGCTTTTCAGGCGTGCCGGCAAAGCCGATCAACAGGGCAGGCGGCAGGTCGTGCTTGATGCGGTAATCGCTCAAGGCATAGGTGTGAATGTTGTGTCGGGCCAGTTGCCGGGCGATGTCCGTGTCACTGAGTTCGGGGGGCAGCCAGGCGATCAGGTGCATGCCAGCGTCGGTCGGCGTGATTCTGAAAAAACTGCCGATCTGCTGTTCAAGTTGCTCGATCAATGCCTGCTGGCGCGCCTTGTACAGTGCACGCATGCGGCGGATGTGCCCCAGGAAGTGGCCTTCGCGCATGAAGTCCGCGGTTGTGGCCTGAAGCAGTGTGGGCGGGCTGCGGTCCATGACCGCGCGCAGGGTACAAAAGGGCTCGACCAGCGCCTGCGGCAGGATCACGTAACCCAGCCGCAGTGACGGGAAGAGCACTTTGCTGAACGTGCCGACGTAGATCACCCGGGCCATCTGGTCCAAGGCATACAGTGCCGGGAGAAGTCGACCCCTGTAGCGAAACTCGCTGTCGCAATCGTCCTCGATGATCCAGCTTTGATGCTGGGTAGCCCAGCCGATGAGTGCCTGGCGCCGCTCATAACTCAGGGTGACACCCAAAGGGTGCTGACGCGAAGGCGTACAGAATACCAGGCGCGCATCAGGGCACTCGGCGAGGCCTTGCTGCACATCGATCCCCTGTTCATCAACCCGCAACGGAATGATCCGGGCCCCCTGGGCTTGCAACGCAATTCGCGCGGCGATGTGCCCCGGGTCTTCCATCCAGGCACTGTCCTGCGGATTGAGCAGCAGCATGGCCAGCAGGTTGAATGCTTGCTGCGCGCCGGAAACGATCACCACTTGCCCGGCGTCGCAGTCGATACCTCGCGCATCGAAGACGTATTCGGCAATCGCGGTGCGAAACGCCTGCAAGCCTTGTAGCTCGCCATAACCCAGAATCGCCTTGGTTGGCTTGAGCAAATGACGGTTCATCAGGCGCCGCCAGATTGCCTGCGGAAATGCTTCATAGGTGCTGTGACTAGGCAGGAAGGAGGTCGGCGTCGCCGGATCCCAGTCGGTATACGACACCCCGCGAAAATGATCGCTGCGCAGCGACAGCATCGACTGGCTCAGTTCGGACAGGCGCGGTGGCTGGCGCGGTGGCTCGTCCTCGATACTGCGGCTTTCCCACTCAGTACCGACATACGTACCCGCACCCGTGCGCGAGGCCAGGAAACCTTCGGCAATCAACTGATCGAACGCGTTGAGAATGGTGATCCGCGACAGCCCCAACTCAATGCTCAAGGTCCGGGTCGACGGCAGGCGCACGCCCCCCTGGATTCTGCCGTTGAGTATCTGTTTGCGGATCTGCAGATACAGCTGGCGATACAGGGGGATGGCACTGGCACGGTCCAGTTCGATAGCCGACAGCAGCAAACCTGTGGGGGATTTCATGACATGCTCGTCTGGGTGAAGTGGGATTTGACCTGGCAACCGTTGGGCGACGGGGGAGGTCAGGGTAGCGAGCGGGAGCCGATGGTGCCAGCTACCTGTTGGGTTGATTCCAACTGCCCTGGTGAACTGTGACCTGACAACGGCATCCGATCATCTCAACTACTCAACGGAATGGCGTGTTTTACGCCCAAATCAGAAGCAGGAGCGAACATGGCAAAAAAGGAAAAGTTATCACCTGGTGGCGGAGTGGCCTGGGCAGAGCCTCTGCTACCTATTCTTTTCTGGGGGTTCTGGACGCCGATGCTGTACATCATTATTGCGCCTTGGTTGAGCCTCGGTGTCATGAAGGTCTGGCCAACCCCTGTTTTCGCCGGGTTCTTCAACGCGATGGCGTCCACTGGCTGGCTTTGCGCATCTGTCGTGGTGTTTTTGGTGACTGCGTATCAGTTGGGTACTGCCGCCTATCAACGTAGGCAGAGGATGAAGGGGTACGCAGCAACTTCGGCTGCCAAGAAATCACAGTCGAACGTAGGCCTTTGATGCGAGCACGCCAGTAACGTGTCTTACCATTGGTATGGAGTTAAAGGTGGCAGGAGCGAGCTCTCACGCTCCTCCTGCCGCGACTGTCATCAAGGTTCAGGGAATGGCAAAGGTGCGGTTGTAGGGCGCCGGACAGCGAAGACGTTAAGCGTCATGGCCACCAAGGCGTAGTACCCGAAAATCGCAACCAGCTCGACTACGGCTGGCTCGCCGAAAGCATCCACCGCTTCCTGGTAGCGCTCATCGCTGACTCGGCGTGTACGGTAAAGCTCTTCACCCAAATGGTAGACGATGGCCTCATCTTTCTGGATGAAAGTAGGCGTACGTTGTACTCGCAGTGCCTCAATGACCTCGTCGCTCAGCCCGCTGCTGCGAGCAATAGGCTCATGAATTTGCCACTCTGCCTGGGACTGCCACCATGCTGCGGTGAGCAAGATCGCCAGCTCGCTCAAACGCAAATCAAGCCGAGTGTGGTATCTGCAGAAAGCGCCAAGCCGTTGTGCGTGATCAGCCAGTGCAGGGCTATGGATCCAGGCAAGGAAGGGGCCGTCAAGGTTTCCCCTTGGCCCCTGAAGGATGTCACTCAGCACCTTGCGCTGATCCTGGCTCATCTCCTCTTCACGGAGTGAGGTCAATCGGGATTGAATGTTCATAAGCGTCCTCTCAAGCCCCCGCGATTGCGCTGTCTATTGCCAACGCGAGCTTGTCCACGATCTCGTCGACATGACTTGAGTCGATGATGAAGGGCGGTGCCAGCAGAATGTGATCTCCTCGTTGGCCATCCACAGTACCGCCCATGGGGTAGCACATGAGGCCGTGTGCCATGGCTGCTTTCTTCACACGTGCATGCAGTTTGATTGATGGATCAAAAGGCGTTTTCGTTGCGCGATCATTGACCAGTTCGATGCCACGAAATAGCCCACGCCCTCGGATGTCACCCACATGAGGGTGCTCGCTGAACCGCTCGGTCAAGCGTGCCTGCAGTGTGTCCCCCACCGTGATGACCCGGTTCAGGAGCCCGCGATTCTCGATGGTTTTCTGCACTGCCAATGCAGCGGCGCAGGCGGTCGCGTGGCCTATGTAGGTGTGGCCGTGCTGAAAGAAGCCTGAACCGTTGGCGATAGCGTCACGGATCTTCGCGCTGACCATCGTTGCGCCAATCGGCTGGTAGCCTGCGCCCAACCCTTTGGCGACAGTGATCAGGTCGGCAGTGATGCCCTCCTGTTCCGCCGCGAACAATGAACCCGTGCGGCCCATGCCACACATGACTTCGTCGAGAATGAGCAGCACGCCATGGCGATCGCAGATTTCACGGACGCGCTTGAAGTAGCCTGCGACAGCTGGAACGGCACCCAAGGTGGCCCCTACGACAGGCTCAGCGATGAAAGCCATGACGTTTGCCGGGCCCAGGCGGCAGATTTCCGATTCCAGCTCTTCGCCCAGGCGCCGAGCATATTGTTCAACGGTTTCAGTCGGTAACTGATCACGGTAGGCATAGCTTGGGCTTACGTGGCTGACGTTGATCAGCAATGGCTCAAACTGGCGGCGTCGCCATTCGTTACCCCCCGCCGCCAGGGCGCCCAACGTGTTGCCGTGATAGCTCTGACGACGCGCAATGACATGCTTGCGGCTGGGCTGGCCGATTTCCACGAAGTATTGCCGCGCCAGTTTGAGTGCGGTTTCCACCGCCTCGGAACCCCCGGACACGAAATAGACAGACTCCAGCCCCTGCGGGGCGCGAGCGACGAGAAAGTCTGCCAGCGCTTCCATGACGTCAGTCGTGAAGAAAGAGGTGTGGGCGTAGGCCAATTCGCCAATCTGCTGGCGTACCGCCTCGATCACCTCGGGGTCGCTGTGGCCAAGGCAGGAAACTGCTGCGCCTCCACTGGCATCCAGGTAGCGCTTGCCGGCGCTATCAATCAGATAGGGCCCATCACCTGCTACGGCTATGGGGTAGGTATGGTTGAAGCTTCGATGCAAGACGTGGCTCATGATCACCTCCAAGGGGTGTGCAAATAATACTTGCATAACGACCATAAGCAACGGATATTTGCATTTAGCCGTAGGGAGTGCGGCTCGCCTTGCGCTGGTGATGCGCACCACTGGCATGGAAATGCCGCCAATAACAATCAGGGGCCTGCCCCATACTTTGCTACTGCCGCTTTCCCTCGGGCCGCCAACGGCAGCCGAGCCTCCCCCTTACAGAGGAAAGACGATGAAAAAATTTCTCAAGGTATCGCTAGCAGCGTTTGCTCTTGCCATTTCGGGCACCTCCATGGCTGCCGGAAAAGAGCTGCTGATCGCAACAGACACGGCGTTCGTGCCTTTCGAGTTCAAGCAGGGCAATGAGTATGTGGGCTTCGATATCGACCTGTGGGCGGCAATCGCCAAAGAGCTGGGTGTGAGCTACCAGCTCAAGCCGATGGATTTCAACGGCATCATTCCTGCGTTGCAAACCCATAACGTGGACGCGGCGCTTGCGGGGATCACGATCAAGGAAGAGCGCAAACAGGCCATCGACTTCTCCGACGGCTACTACGACAGCGGCTTTCTGCTGATGGTCAAAAGTGACAACGAGACCATCAAGGGTGAAGCAGACATTGCCGGCAAAAGCCTGGCGGTGAAGAGCGGAACGTCGGCAGCCGACTACGCCAAGGCCAATCTCGAGGCCAAGGATCTGCGTCAGTTCCCCAACATCGACAATGCCTACCTGGAACTGCGCACGGGGCGCGTCGACGCCGCCATGCACGATACGCCGAACGTGCTTTATTACATCAAGACCGCCGGCGAAGGTCAGGTCAAAGCCGTGGGCGCGCAGATGATGGCACAGCAATACGGCATCGGCTTCCCCAAAGGAAGCGAATTGCGTGAGCCAGTCAATGCAGCCCTGAAGAAACTTCGGGCGGATGGCACCTACGCCAAGATCTATGAGAAGTGGTTTGGCACCCAACCACAGTAAATCTTCCCAAGTTTTCTGAGAGTTCACGTCATGCAATTTCAATGGAGCGCCATCTGGGATGCGCTCCCGGTTCTGCTGGAAGGCGCCAAACTCACGCTCTGGATCTCGATCCTGGGCCTGATCGGCGGCGCAATCATCGGCGTGATCGCGGGCTTTGCCCGCGCTTACGGCGGTTTCTTCAGCAGCCGGGTAGCGTTGGTATTCATCGAGCTGATTCGTGGCACCCCCATCATGGTGCAGGTGATGTTCATCTATTTCGCCTTGCCCCTGATGATTCCCGTGCGCATCGATCCGTTCGGGGCCGCTGTGTTCACCATCATGATCAACTCGGGCGCCTACATCGGCGAGATTACCCGAGGCGCTGTCCTGTCGATCAACAAGGGCTTTCGTGAAGCTGGACTGGCGCTGGGTCTATCTGGCCGCGACACCCTTCGCTATGTCATCACACCGCTGGCGTTTCGCCGGATGATTCCGGCCCTGGGCAACCAGTGGATCGTCAGTATCAAGGACACGTCGTTATTCATCGTCATCGGCGTGGCCGAACTGACCCGCCAGGGCCAGGAAGTGATCGCCGGCAATTTCCGTGCGATGGAGGTCTGGTCTGCCGTGGCCGTGATCTACCTGATCATTACCCTGGTGCTCAGCTACATCCTGCGCCGTATGGAAGCGAGGTTGAAAATCCTGTGATCGAATTCAAGAACGTTTCCAAGCACTTCGGCAGCACTCAGGTGCTCCATAACATCGACCTGAGCATTGCCAGCGGTGAGGTCGTGGTCATCATCGGGCCGTCGGGCTCTGGCAAATCCACCTTGCTGCGCTGCATCAACAAGCTGGAAGAAGTCACCGAGGGCGAGCTGATTGTCGACGGCTTGAAGGTCAACGACCCCAAGGTCGATGAGCGCCTCATCCGCCAGGAGGCCGGCATGGTGTTCCAGCAGTTCCATCTGTTCCCACAGATGACGGCGCTGGAAAACGTGGCATTCGGGCCGATCCGGGTGCGCGGGGCAAGCAAGGCCGAAGCGCACGCGCTTGGTCGTGAGCTGCTGGCCAAGGTGGGCCTGGCTGAACGCGCCGACCATTACCCGTCGCAGCTGTCCGGCGGCCAGCAACAGCGGGTGGCCATTGCCCGGGCACTGGCGGTCAAGCCCAAGATGATGCTGTTCGACGAGCCGACCT